>ENA-ORCY01001305-ORCY01001305.1-marine-metagenome-genome-assembly--contig:-NODE-1305-length-11821-cov-3.466366_pt1 | contig 11821 bp, 10 predicted proteins | sample MGYA00248634_ERZ508507 | MGnify/ENA primary metagenome ERZ508507 (study PRJEB26178, sample SAMN06266269) | marine metagenome | isolation source: Columbia River Estuary | place: USA:Columbia River... | reverse complement strand
CTAACAAAAATTGATAGATATCTAAAGCCACTATATCACCTACAGATTTAGACAAACGAGTTTTTACTTTTCCTAATTCAGGGTTACGGGTAAAAATTATTAATAGTTTTTTTGAATTCATTAGGCAACAACTCCTTGACAGCTACTTCCTGCACCAGCAGTACAACCATAGCAATGTTGATTGATGATAATATCTCTGTTTTGCAACAATTCTTCGTTATAATCTGAGATGTGTTTTACTTTACTGGCTACTTTTAGATTGAGCATTTGATTAAAATCACAATCATACAACCAACCATCCCAACTTACAGAAAGAGTATTGGTACACATCACGTTTTCTACTGCTGCAGGATTGTATGCATCTATCAGAGAATACATGTAGTCATCATAATTTTCTGAAGCAATTAAATAATCTAAAAACCTACTGATAGGTAAATTTGTGATAGCAAATAAATTGTGGAAGTTAATGTCAAATTCTTCTCTTAACGCTTTTTTGAAATCATTTTCTAAAGCCATTTGGTCACCGGGTAAAAATGCCCCAGAAGGATTGTATACCAAATCTAATTGTAAATTACTTCCAGGAATTCCATAACCAACTGCATTTAATTCATGCAAAGCTTTAATAGATTTATCAAAAACACCATCACCGCGCTGTTTATCGGTTTTTCCACGGGTCCAATGTGGCATTGAGCTTACAACATGTATTCTGTGTTTTTTAAAAAAAGTAGGTAAATCGTGGTATTTTTTATTTGCTCGTATAATGGTTAAGTTAGACCTTACAATAAAATCGTTGATTCCTGCTGTTGAAGCTTCTTCAACAAACCATCTAAAATTAGGATTCATTTCTGGAGCACCACCTGTTAAATCGAGTGTGTGAGCTCCTGTTTTTTTGATTACATCCAAACATTCTTGCATGGTTTCTTTGGTCATAATTTCTTTTCTGTCCGGACCAGCATCAACATGGCAATGCGCACACACTTGATTGCACATATATCCCAAATTAATTTGTAAAATTTCTAATTTCTTTGGACGTAATGGAAACTGATTTGTTACTGCTATTTTTTTAGCAAACGTTGGTAATTCTCCATCAGCAAATAGTCCATTAGATAAAATTTCTAATTGCCTTTCTGTATTGGCTAGATCATTATTTCTAGCTAAAAGTGATTTTTTACTCATCCTACATTTCCAATTTGTTCACTTTGTTCATCATTTGAACTCCATGTACTAAGGTAGCGCCACTTTTAATTGCGGCACCCACATGAACAGCTTCCATCATTTCTTCTTTTGTAATTCCTCGCTGTAAACCATCTTTTGTATAAGCATCAATGCAATATGGGCATTGCTCTGTATGAGCTACAGCCAAAGCTATTAATGATTTTTCACGAGCCGTTAGGGCCCCTTCTTCAAATACTTTCCCATAATAATCAAAGAATTTGTTTCCAAGTTCTTCATTCCAATCTGTAATATTGCCAAATTTGCGTAAATCGGCAGGGTCATAATATGTTTTAGACATAAAAAATTATTTTTTGTTCAAACTCCAGTCGTAAGTTAGGTATTTTATGCTGGCTTTTTCACTTATTTTTATAGCAGCATAGGTATTCAAATAATTGATAATAGTTCCATTTTTTATAAAATCTTTGGAAAACCAATTAAATATCTCTGATAGCGCTACATTGTTTTTGCTAATTTTATTTCTAGTAGTATCGTTTATAAACACTTTCATTAAATTGTCTAAACTAGATGCTATATTGTCTTCTGTAAAAGCAAAATTCCAGAGCCTAGGACAAGATACTGAAGCGCAATTGATACCTACATGAATTCTTGGGTCATTAAATTTTTTTCGTAAAATTTTGTGCTCAATCTGATCTAGTGTATATCTTTTTTGACCAACTTTTACAAAAGGAATTTTCCAAGCAGTCTTCCCATCTATTTTAATGTCTCTTATGCTTTTTAATGGGTAGTTGTTTAGAATAATTTTGATAGTATATGCATTATAGGTATTTATCCAAAAAGCTTTTTTCTTATTTGATGACCAATCTTTCGTTGGTTCATTATTTTGAATATAGGCTAAATAATTATCTAAGAGTGTTTCATTGTTTTTTAATGATTGATAATCTACCCTTCCTGTTTTATCAACATTTTTTTGGAGTAAACTATCAAAAATACTAGTTTGAGCCTGTATTGCAACAAAGCTAAGCATGCATATAAATGTACTAATTTTTGTCATTAATTTTCTATGGTTATCTTAGTTTAGACGTAAGGTTTTAGCGACTTTACAATTATAAACAACAATTTTTAAATTTCTATTTCTTCTCCCATCTTTAAATTAAAATGTTTTCTAAAGAAAAAGACTACAGCGTATAAAATTGGGGTGTCTAATGCTGCAATCATTATTTTAAAAACAACACCACTTATGAGTAAGCCTAAGAATTTATCCCAGGCAATAATATCAAATGAACACAAGAGAATTAATACGGTGAGGGTGTCAATAATCTGAGAAGAAAATGTAGAAAAGTTATTTCTTAACCAAAGATGCTTCCCCTTGGTTAGGTTTTTCCAAAAGTGATAGACTCGAATGTCTATAAACTGTGCAAATAAATAAGCCATCATAGAGGCAAGAACGGCTAGTGGAGCTGATCCAAATACTTCAATAAAAGTTGTATCATTAACAGCAGACCAAGAAGTTGATGGTACAGCCATTGAAACATAAATAATTCCTAAAGAAAAGAAAGAGGCAAAAATACCAGCAATAACTACATGATTGGCTTTCTTTTTCCCATAAATTTCTGATAATATATCAGTAATTAAAAAAGTAATAGGGTAGGGTAATAAGCCAACAGAAACCTCAAATAATTTCACGTCAAAAATTTCACTATCAATAGGATACCAATAAAAGAATTTTTGAAAAATTAGATTGGAGGTCACTAACGAAGCAATAAACAAGGCAGCTAGAATTAGATAGATAATTTGGGCTTGAGATTTTTTCTGTGCAATCATACAAAACGAAATTACTAATTATTTATCATTACAAACACCCGTGATTTAAACTATTTACTAAGATTTTTTTAGGCTTACTAAAAGACTTCGTAATCAGATAAGAAATTCCTATTTTTGCAGCTACAACTAACGAAATTATACCGAGATGAAAGCATATATTTTTCCTGGTCAAGGAGCACAATTTACAGGTATGGGTTTAGATTTATATGAAAACTCACCAATGGCTCAAGAGCTTTTTGAAAAGGCAAATGAAATTTTAGGGTTTTGCATTACAGACATTATGTTTGAAGGTACTGCAGATCAATTAAAACAAACAAATGTAACTCAGCCAGCTATTTTTTTACATTCGGTGATTTTAGCAAAAGTTCTTGGTGATTCTTTTCAGCCAGAGATGGTTGCAGGGCATTCTTTAGGCGAAATTTCTGCCTTGGTTGCTGCAGGTGTTTTATCTTTTGAAGACGGGCTTCAATTGGTTTCTAAACGCGCTTCGGCAATGCAAAAAGCTTGTGAAATTATGCCATCAACGATGGCTGCGGTTTTAGGGCTAGATGATGAAATTGTTGCGCAAGTTTGTAATGATGTTGATGGAGTAGTAGTGGCCGCAAATTATAATTGTCCTGGTCAATTGGTGATTTCTGGTGAAGTTTCTGCTGTTAAAAAGGCCTGTGAGTTATTAACAGAAAAAGGAGCAAGAAGAGCCTTAATTTTACCCGTTGGAGGTGCTTTTCATTCTCCAATGATGGAACCTGCAAGAGAAGAGTTAGCTGCTGCAATAAAGGGTACTCACTTCAATGAGCCAACCTGTGCGGTCTACCAAAATGTGCCTGCAAAAGCGGTAACATCAGCTGCTGAAATTAAAGAAAATTTAATGAAACAATTAACAGCTCCAGTAAAATGGACTCAATCAATTCAAGCTATGGTAGCAGATGGAGGAATAGAGTTTATTGAAGTTGGTCCAGGTAAAGTTTTACAAGGGCTAATGCGTAAAATAGATAGAACTGTTTCAGCAAGTGGTGCTAGTTTTGAAAACTAAAATTTTATTGTTTTAATTGCCATTTCCAAGCAGCTAATAGTGCTTGTTCAAGGGTTTTTTCTGTTTCCCAACCTAATTCAACTTTGGCTAAGGTAGTATCTGCATATGCAGAGGTAATGTCTCCTTCTCGTCTAGCTACAATTTTATAATTAAGTGTTGTATTGCTAACTTTTTCAAATGCTTTAATAACTTCTAGAACAGAACTTCCTGTTCCAGTTCCTACATTAAAGACTTCAAAATCTTTTTTATTACCATTGTTTAGCAATCTTTCTAGCGCAGCAATATGCGCTTTTGCCAAATCTACAACATGAATATAATCACGAACTGCAGTTCCGTCTTTTGTAGGATAATCATCTCCAAAAACAGACAATTCTTTTCTAATTCCAGCAGCAGTTTGTGTTACAAAAGGAATTAAATTTTGAGGAACTCCTAGCGGTAATTCTCCAATAATAGCAGTTTCATGTGCTCCAATTGGATTAAAATATCTGAGGGCAATAGCTTTTAGCCCGTTTGCCTTAGAACTTTCTTTAATAATTTCTTCTCCAATTTGCTTGGTGTTTCCATAAGGAGATTCTGCAGGTTTTACTGGAGCATTTTCAGTAATAGGAAGCTCATCTGCCTGACCGTAAACAGTACATGAAGAGCTGAAAATAAAATTAGAAAATTGATGTTCCTTCATCTCTTGTAGGAGATATACCAGAGTGCTAATATTATTTTCGTAATATAATAACGGATTTTTAACACTTTCTCCAACCGCTTTTGAGGCTGCGAAATGTATAATGCCGTCTACTTTATTGGTATTAAAAAAATCTTTAACAGCTATTTTATTGCGAAGGTCAATATTAAAATAGGATGGCTTTATTCCTGTAATTGAAATAATACGATCTAAAACTTCAATTTTTGAATTGTATAAATTATCGATAATTACAACTTCATAACCTGCTTGCTGGAGTTCAACAACGGTATGAGATCCTATAAAACCTAAGCCGCCTGTAACCAATATCTTTTTCATAATAATTGTCTTTAAAATTGATTTTTTTTATTGAAAGCTACCCTACAAAATCATTGATTGTTTTTGTAATGAAAGCCAGTTGCTCTTCATCTAACTCTGTGTGCATTGGCAATGAAATAACTGTTTCTATTAAACGATTGGTTACTGTAAAGTCGTTTTCTTGGTAACGAGTATCTTGGTAGGCTTTTTGTGCGTGCAATGGTACAGGGTAATAGATAGCGTTTGGAATACCCTTATCTAGTAAATGTTGGTGTAACTCGTTGCGTTTTCCATTGGTAATCTTTAGGGTGTATTGATGAAATACATGGCAATCACAAGAATCACAAATCTCTCCACAATTTGCTGTTGCATTAGATTTTGTAGTTGGTGTACTAATGTTAGGATTTTGTGCAAATGCATTGTTATAGTATCTAGCTGCGTCTCTTCTAGCATCACAATACTCATCTAATAAAGGAAGTTTTGTTTTTAGAACTGCCGCTTGAATACTGTCTAATCTTGAGTTTACACCCACAACATCATGATAATAGCGTTTATACATCCCATGATTCACCATACCGCGTATGGTATGTGCTAACGCATCGTCATTGGTAAAGATTGCTCCACCATCACCATAACAGCCTAAGTTTTTTGAAGGAAAAAATGATGTAGTTCCTACATGACCAATAGTTCCAACTTTTTGTTTGCGTCCGTCGGCAAAAGTGTAGTTAGCGCCAATAGCTTGCGCAGTGTCTTCAATTACAAATAAATTGTGCTCTTTAGCAATGCTCATTACCGCTTCCATATTTGCACAAAGTCCAAATAAATGAACCGGAACAATGGCTTTTGTTTTTGGAGTGATGGCTTTTTTTAGAGCATCAATATCTATGTTAAAGGTATCTGGCTCAACATCAATTAAGACAGGAGTTAATTTTAACAAAGCAATTACCTCTACAGTTGCCGCAAAAGTAAAATCAACGGTAATAACTTCATCACCTTGTTCAAGCCCCAAGCCCATCATGGCTATTTGTAAAGCATCTGTTCCATTTGCGCACGGAATAACATGTTTTACAGTTAAATATTTTTCTAAATCTGCTTGAAATTGATGCACATAAGGTCCGTTAATATATGCCGAAGAATTTAAAACTTCTTCAATAGATATATCAACAGTTTCTTTAATTTTTGCATACTGACCTTGAAGATCAACCATCTGAATTTTTTTCATTGACATGGAATTTGTGGACATCAAAAATACAATTTAAATCTGTTATCTTTGGCCAAAATTAAATTTATCAGAATGAAAGGTTTCTTGAAAATTATTAAAATAGTATTCCTAGTGTGTGTCTTGGTTTTTGTCGCTGCTTGGTTGTATTCAAGAACATTATATCCAACCTATGAAGGAGAATTATCGTTAGAAAACCTATCAGAAAATGTTACCGTTCATTTTGATGAGAATGGTGTGCCGCATATTAATGCAGAAACTCAAAAAGACGCCTATACTGCTTTAGGATATGTTCATGCTCAAGATAGGTTATGGCAAATGGAGCTCATTAGAAGAATTGCTCCAGGAAGACTTTCTGAAATCTTTGGTGATAAATTAGTAGAAACTGATGTCTTTTTTGCTGGTTTAGGATTGGTAGAAGATGCAAATGAATCCATTGCAAAAATTGACATAAATTCTGAAGCATACAAATTAACCATCGCCTATCTAGACGGTGTGAATCAATTTGTTGAAGAAGGAGCAACACCAATTGAATATAATTTGATAGGTCTTAAAAAAACAAAATTTACGGTTAATGATGTCTATAATGTTTTTGGATACATGTCTTTTAGTTTTGCAATAGCTCAAAAAACAGATCCATTATTACAAGAAATAAAAGAAAAATTAGGAGACAACTATCTAGCTGAATTAGAGATCCCGGTTTATTCTAATACAGCACTTTTAAAAAGTGAAAAAAATCCAATAGTCAAAGCTTCTTTTGCGAAAGCAATGACTGCTATGTATGAGCAATTGCCTATTTCCCCATTTATTGGAAGTAATTCATGGGTGATAGCTGCCGATAAAACGAAGAATGGAAAAGTTATTTTTGCCAACGATCCTCATATTGGATTTTCTCAGCCTTCGGTTTGGTATCAGTCTCATATAAAAACACCAGACTACGAAATGTATGGGTATAGCCTTGCCTTAACACCTTTTCCTCTTCTAGGTCACAACAGAGATTATGCCTATGGTTTAACCATGTTTGAGAATGATGATGTTGATTTTTATATTGAAAAAAACAATCCAGAAAATTTGAATGAATATGAAACTCCTACGGGTTTTTCTACATACAAAACAGTGCAGAAAACAATTAAAATAAAAGGTGCCCCAGATACTACTTTTACTGTTAAAATAAGTAGACATGGTCCTATCATGAATAACCTGTTAAAGCAGATAGATGATCAAAGACCTATTGCCATGCAATGGATCTATAAAAAAACAGACAATCAGATTATAGATGTTGGCTATCAAATATCACATGCAAAATCGTTACATGACTTTAAAGAAGGTGCTAAATTACTTCATGCTCCAGGATTAAATATGATGTACGGAGATGCGAAAGACAACATTGCTTGGATTGCTTCAGGAAAATTATACAAATACAGAGATTCAATCAATACAAAACTATACTTAGGCGGAGCATCCGGAAAAGATGAAATTGTAAGCTATATAGATTTTGAAGACAATCCACAGTCTATTAACCCAGCGAGTAATTATGTGTATTCTTCCAATAATCAACCAGATACTATTGCTGGAGTTTTATATCCAGGATACTATTTACCAGAAGACAGAGGGCAAAGAATAGAGCAGTTGTTAGAAGTAAAAAATGATTGGACCCAAGAAGACGTTCAGCAAATGATCTTTGATGTTACTTCTCCAGTAGTACCTCAAGTGATTGCTAATTTAGTGGCTAGTATTAAAACTGAAAACTTTACTAAAAACGAGCAAGAGGCATTACAGAATTTAAAAGATTGGAATGGTGAATATAAAAAAGAAGATACTGCTCCAACCATCTATAACCGATTCTTATATGAGTTTTTAGAAGGAACTTTTAAAGATGAATTAGGAGAAAGTTTTCCAATGTTTATGCAAACTCCTTTAATGAAAAAAATGATTGCTGTTCAGGCTAAAAAAACTGTTTCAGTATGGTTTGATGATGTTACTACAGAGCCCAAAGAAACAAAATCAGACATTGTTCAGAGGTCATTTATAAATGCCATTTCTTTTTTAGAAAATCAATTAGGAGACACTGTTTCATTGTGGTCTTGGAGTAAGGTAATCTCAGTTGAGCATGGGCATGCACTTGCCGCTGGTGGTGAAACCTTACGAAAAATATTTAATGTTGGTCCGTTTTCTATGGATGGTGGAAATGAGGTCATAAACAATCAGTTATTTACCTTGAATGAAACAGGTATTTATAAAGTAAAAGCTGGTCCGTCTACTCGAAGAGTTATAGATTTTTCTAACATAGAAAATAGCGTAAGTATATTGCCAACTGGGCAATCAGGAAATGTCTTTAGCAAGCATTACAAAGATCAAGCACAAAAATACGTGAATGGTGAGTTTGTTAAAACCATGCTAAACAAAGACGAAATTGAGCGCTCTAAGAATCTGTTGATTTTTAAGAAAAAAGAATAGATATCATTATTCTTTTATACCTGCTTATAGACTTCTTTAAAAGGAATTCTAAAACGATCTCCATAGACACCTTCTGGTTTTCTAATACCGCAAGAAACAATCATATTAATTTCTGCACCACGAGGCAAGTTTAAAACTTTTTTTACTCGCCATGTATCCGAACCTTCCATTGGGCAAGTATCATAGCCTTCAGAGGCCATGCTTAGCATAAAATTTTCTGCTGCTAGGGCACAGGTTTTATGAGCAACAATCCTCATGTCGCTATTTCTAACCTCTCTAAAAATGGGTTTAAAAACCCCAATTACTAAAATCATTAGATATTTTAAAAAACCAAAAAGCCCAAAAAAATCAGCGTAGGCAAATGGAATTAATTTCCCATAGTAATTTCTACTTACCTTTTCCCTACTACTTTGTTCAGACTTTGGTTTTGGTGGAAAAATAGCATCAATCATTTTTAAATTTGACTTCATTCTTTTTCTCCATAAATCTTTACGAGTTACAAAAACCACCAATTCTTCCGCTGTTCTTGCCGCGTTTTGATTAAAACACAAAGGCGCTATTTTTTGAATGGTTTCTTTGGAAGTGATATGATAAAATTCCCATAGCTGCATATTGCTGCTGTTTGGTGCAAGTGACGCTTGTTGGATACATTTTTTCACAATTGCAGTATCTATATTTTTTTCAGGTTCATAGATACGAACGGAACGGCGATAATGGATCGCTTCCTCTACTGTTTTTTGTTGCATATAGTGTTGTTTGTTTACCAGCCTGTTCGGTAGTCTCTTTTAATGAATTGATTGGCCATGTCAAAATTTGTAATGTTCATATTTTCTCCATCCCAAAGAAGTTTCTTTCTTCTGCCTGGAAAGTTATATCTATTTTCAACTTTTTCATGAAGTAGCGCCGATCTAATGGCCAGATTCCCCATTAATACGGTTTCGGTTAATGGCCCTGCTTGAGATAAGGGAGAACTAGTATAGGCACCATATCCTTCTTTACAAGCATTAATCCATTGTGCTTGATGCCCACTCATTCCATTATCTACCAATGAAGCCATATTTTTAACTTCTGGAACCTCAGAACCATCGTTTAAGAATACTTTAGGGTTAGATCCATACGTTCCACAGATTAAAATTCCTTTAGAACCTTTCATAATTACTCCACCACCCCAATCACCTAAGGGTTCGTTGGCAGGAAGAAGATCTGGTCTTTCTGGCTCAATTCCTCCATCATACCAATGTAACTCTATTGCGGGCATATTCCCTCTTTTAGGAAACTCTAGATGAATAACTGAAGAGGCAGGAGGTGTTTCATCATAGACAACTTCCTCAAAAAAATCTTTATAGGTATTTGTAATACTGCATTCAACTGAAGTTGGGTAGCCAAGTTTTAAAGCTCTGAAGGGTACATCTATTAAATGACACCCCATATCACCTAAAGCACCTGTACCATAATCCCAGTAACCTCTCCAGCGAGTAGGCATAAAGGCTTCATGATACGCTCTCCAAGGAGCAGTTCCTAACCATAGGTTCCAATCAATTTCTTTTGGAACAGGCATGGTATCTTTAGGAACAGGTATTCCTTGTGGCCAAACAGGCCTATTTGTCCATGCATGAACTTCTTTGACCTCACCAATAATTCCTTCTTGTACAACAGCATCAATCCATCTTGTTCCGTCACCACTAGCTCCTTGATTTCCCATTTGGGTTACCAATTTTTTATTCGCTGCCATTTCGGTAAGCTTTCTAGCTTCCCAAATATCATGGGTTAAAGGCTTTTCTATATACATGTGCTTGCCTAGATCCATTGCTGCCATACATTGCGAATAGTGCATGTGATCTGCAGAGCTTACAATTACGGCATCAATATCTTTATGATGTTTTTCTAACATGTCTCTATAATCTCGCATATATGGAGCTTCAGAAAACTGCTCTCTCATAGGCTTAGCTCTTCTATCATCTACATCACAGAGTGCTACTATATTAGCACCATTTGAAGCAAAACTATTGGTTAAATTACTAGTTCCTCTTCCTCCAATACCAATAGCAGCGATTCCTAACTTATCGCTTGGTGCAACAAAGCCTCGACCAAGAACATGCCTTGGTACAATAAAAAACCCAGCTGAACCAACCAGTGCTTTTTTAATAAATTTTCTTCTAGTACTCATAATAGTATGGATTTGCAGTTATTGAATTGATTTAAACTTTTTTCAATTTACTAAAAAATTGCCTTTTTGCACACATATTTTACAATTTTTGATTTCCGTAGCCCTGCTATGCAATTAAAAAATTGCCTTATCTAGGCAAAAAATGACTATTTTTCACTTAACTCACTTCATTTTAAATAGTCATTCATTATTCTAAATTAACTAGAAAAATGAATGATATATATGCTCTTAGAAACATGAATTCCTTACAATGCAATTGAAAGTTACTTTACGTTTTTGATAAGACCTATAACATGCCTCAATATACAAAAATTATAGACAAGCATTCCAGATGGTTTCATTTGGAATTGGAGCAAGAACTGAAATGTTTTCTTTGCTTACAGGATGAGTGAACAAAATTTTTCTAGCATGTAAATGAATACTTCCATCTTTGTTGCTTCTAGATGCACCATATTTTAAATCTCCTTTAATAGGGCTTCCAATATAGGCAAGTTGCGCTCTTATTTGATGATGTCTTCCTGTTTCTAAATCAATTTCTAAAAGCGAGTAATTATCTAGTTTTTTTATTACTGAATAGTGTAGTATCGCTTTTTTACTTGCGTCAGTTTCTTTTGTAAAAACGGTAGATTTATTATTTTTAGGATTCTTCTTTAGAAAGTGTATTAAGCTGTCTTTTTCCTTTAGAGGTGTATTTTTTACAACTGCCCAATATGTTTTAGAAATGGTTCTTTCTCGAAGCATCTTATTAAGCCTCTCCAGGGCCTTAGATGTTCTAGCGAAAATAATGATACCTGAAGTAGGTCTATCTAATCTATGAACTACTCCCAAAAACACCTCGCCTGGTTTGTTGTATTTTTCTTTAATATATTCTTTTACAACATCACTTAAAGGTTTGTCTCCAGTTTTATCACCCTGTACAATATCACCAGCTTTTTTATTGACAATTACAAGATGATT
>ENA-ORCY01001300-ORCY01001300.1-marine-metagenome-genome-assembly--contig:-NODE-1300-length-11907-cov-2.751395_pt1 | contig 11907 bp, 10 predicted proteins | sample MGYA00248634_ERZ508507 | MGnify/ENA primary metagenome ERZ508507 (study PRJEB26178, sample SAMN06266269) | marine metagenome | isolation source: Columbia River Estuary | place: USA:Columbia River... | reverse complement strand
AGATATATATTGTCATAGTAGAAAAAAAAATGTAATATAGACTTTCAGAAACAATTCAAAGGAAGTTTTGTGAAATTAGTTACTGCAATATTACGCCCCGAAGTCTTAAACAAAGTCAGAGAGGCGCTTTGTGATGTTGATATACCTGGAATGACTGTAACTGAAGTTAAAGGATTTGGCAAACAAAAAGGTCATACAGAACTTTATCGTGGAACAGAGTTTACAGTTGAATTCGTACATAAAGTTAAACTTGAAATCGCTATTTCTAATAAAAATTTAGATCTATTAATTAATACAATTAGTGATGTCGCTCGTTCTGGCAAAAAAGGGGATGGCAAAATCTTTGTAACTGAAATCGAAAAAGTAGTTCGTATTCGCACTGGCGAAACGGATCTCGACGCACTTTAGTTTTATGAAGAAACATGCTCGTGTTGTTGTCATTGGTGGAGGCATTGCTGGCTGTTCTACCTTGTATCACCTAACTCAAGAAGGCTGGTCAGATGTAGTTCTTGTAGAGCGTAATGATCTTACGAGTGGAACGACTTGGCACTCAGCAGCTCAAGTAACTAATTTCGGCATGAATCAAACAATGGTTGGGCTAAAAACTCACTCAATAAACCTATACAAAGAATTAGCTAATGATCCTGCTCATCCAATCAACTATAACCATGCAGATGGAGGAATACGCCTAGCAAATACTGAACAGCAAATGCAGGGCTATCGTCACTTTGCCTCGATGGCTCGAGGAATGGGTGTTGATTTTGAGGTTATTGATGCTAAAGAGTGTAAACGTCGCCATCCATTAATTTCAACAGATAATTTGACTGGAGGGCTTTGGGATCCTCTTGATGGAGACATTGATCCATACCAGTTATGTCATTCATTAACCCGTAGGGCACGTAAAGCTGGCGCAGAAGTTTATACCGACACTCCAGTTACTGCGCTCGAACAATACAAAGATGGTACCTGGAAAGTAATAACTGAGCATGGTGACATTGATTGCGACATTATTGTTAATGCCTGTGGCTACAGGGTCAATGAAGTTGGAGCAATGATGGGTGTTCATCACCCTGTAGCGTCAATGGAACATCAATATTTCTTAACTGAAGATATACCTGAGATTGTGGAGGCAGGTCACCGAATGCCTCTTCTACGTTGTCCAATATCTGACTATTATTGTCGCCAAGACAAGAATGGCCTTTTGATTGGTTTTTATGAGCAGAATTGCAAGACATGGGGAATGGATGGTATTGATCCAAATTTTGTTAATGCACTATGCCCAGATGATTTAGAAAGAGTGGCTGACGTATTAGATGGAGCATTTGAGAGGATGCCAGCTTTAATGAATGCTGGAATTCGAAGTATTATTAATGGCCCTATTACTTACACAATTGATGGGGCACCTCTGGTTGGAAAAATTCCAGGAAAGGAAAATGCTTTTTGTATTATTGGGCTTCGCGCTGGTTTAGGTGAAGGTGGTGGTCATGGCTGGTTACTCGCTCAACAGATCGTTCATGGCGAGGCTTGTTATGACACCTGGTGTCTTGATCCTCGCAGATTTACCTCACATACCAATGTTGAAATGACCTCTCTTAAAGCGATTGAAGATTATCAGAATGAGTTTCGCTTTCACTTTCCTCATGAACATCGCCCGGCAGCGCGTCTAGCAAAAACTACTTCGCTTACTCCAGTAATGGCAGCAAAAAATGCTTCGTTTACTGTCGTTAATGGATGGGAACGTGTTGAATATTTTAAACCTTCTGAGGATTTTCAGCCTTCACTGTCATTTCATTTTGATGAAACGTTTGACATCGTTGCGAGAGAGGTTAGCAACGTTCGTGATAATGTTGGGCTGTGTGAAGTTAATGGTTTTAATCGTTTTGAAATCACAGGTTCAGACTCTCAGAGCTTTATTGATCGCTTGTTCTGTGGGAACATCACGCATAAACCTGGTCGAGTTGGATTAGGTTATCTTCTTAATGATTTTGGAATGGTGAAAAGTGAAGCAACTATTGCCAATATTCCTGCCTCAGATCGAGGACCTAATCGAATGTGGTATGGGTCGGCTGCAGCATCAGAATTTCATGATATGGATTGGTTAAGTCAACACATTAACCCTGATGAAAATGTAAAAATCAAAAGCCTAACAAATGATCAAACCATTCTTATTGTTGCTGGGCCAAAGGCTAGAGAGGTAATCTCGGCATGCAGTCGTGAAGACTGGAGTAAAGAAGCCTTTCCATGGCTTAGCGTGAGAGAGTGTTTTATTGGCTTTTCAGCAGCAACTGTTATGTCAGTCAGCTTCTCTGGGGAGCTGGCCTATGAAGTTCATGTTCCTAACTCTTCACTTTATGCAGCGTATCTTTCTCTCTCAGAAGTAGGTAAAGAATATGGAATGAAACTCTTTGGCTCAAGGGCCGTAGAATCAATGAGAATGGAAAAAGGATTCCTAGTATGGAAGTCTGATCTGTTAACCGAGTTTGACCCTTTTGAAACCGGTCTTGATCGTTTTGTTAACTTAAACAAGGATAACTTTATTGGTAAAGCTGACTTAGAAAAACGCTTTAAAAATGGTCCAAATCAGAAGCTTGTTTGCCTCAGCATAGATTGCAATCATGCACCTGCTCATGCTGGTGCCTCACTAATGGAAGATGGTAAAGTTATTGGAACAATAACTTCGGGTGAATGGGGACACAGAGTAAACGTAAACTTAGCATACGCCTTCGTAAATCCTGATAAATCTGAAATAGGAAATAAAATGATGCTGGACCTATTAGGAGAAATGATTCCATCAGAAGTTATACCACTAGGGCCCTATGATAATAGTTATAGTAGAATACTAGCGTGATAGAATCTATGACACCCAAAAAAGTATTGTAAATATCAAGCCTATTTTTTTAATTCACTTTAATGGGCAGGTCTAACAATAAATCGATAACGTGGCTGTAGCCATCAGTCCCAAGCCCAGCTACTACAGCATCAACTACTGAAGAAATATAAGAAACATGGCGAAATGATTCACGCAAATGTGGGTTTGAAATATGTAGCTCAACTTTATATCCTGAATAGGATTTCAATGCATCATGAATCGCTATTGATGTATGGGTATAGGCAGCGGCATTGATTACGATTGCGTCGATCTTTTTAGTGATTGCATCTTGAATCCATTCGACAATTTCCCCTTCATAATTAGACTGCATAAATTTCACATCATGCCCGTCTTTGAAGGCCTGCTCTTGGCAATCCTTTGTAATACTTTCTAACGTATCCTTGCCATAAATTTCCGTCTCACGTGTGCCGAGAAGATTTATATTAGGACCATTTATGACGTAAATATTCATCTAATTATTACTTAGTTTTTTGTTAATTGCCTTAATAGCGAGTACATAACTATACATGCCAAGCCCACCGATAAAGCCCAGTCCACTTTCTGGCACCTGAAACGGCTTATTGTTTTTATTACCTTGCTTAAAAATATTTTCAATACGAACTTCAACAACTGGCTTGCTTTGATTACTAATTTTATTGATTGTTGTGCTATACATATCAAGATCTACAGATGATGCTTGTGAATGTCCAGCTGGGTTAATTATGAAAGCATCAAAATTATCACTATCTTCAATTAAAACATTCAATCTAAGCAATGGATCATTAATACCAAGAAATAAACCTTCAGTGGAACTATTTAAAGCACGATGGAGAAAATATTTTGATAAAAAAGATGAAAGAGACTGCACTATTTTTAACAAAGTATCCAATGGTAAAGAGACTGAGGGGCTTGAAATTTACTTACCATTCTTTTTTGAGACTACTCAGGCATTTAAGGATATATTTTCTGAATATGAATTTTTAAAAACAGAACTGACTAGCTCATCACATTTTGAATATATTAATCAACGATTTAATGATGAGGACATTGACATCTCTAGGCCATTAATAAACCCGAAGGATCTTTTTTTTAATGATTCAGAAGTAAATAATTTCATAGAAAATTTACCTGTCTTTAAAATAGATAATAATTATAGTGACTATAGCTTTGATCTAAAAAATTTAAATACCAACCTATCGAAGTCACTAACTAATTTCAATAAAGTTATCCTACTTTCTAATATTGCATCTAGCATTAATAAGCTACAAGAAGACAGTAATATCCCTTTAAAAGAGCTGGACGGCCAACTAAATGATTTAAATGATGGTGTTTATTTTGCAAAACACCCAAGAATAAGACCTCTAGCCTTTCGTAATGAAATTTTAGTAGTGCACATAGAACCTAATATAGAAAAAGAAATTGTAAATGATGCGCAGGAAACCTCTGAGACAGATATTATTGATCTTAATCCCTTTAATAAAAATGATTTAGTAGTACATGAGAAATATGGACTTGGAGTTTATGAAGGACTAGAAGTTGTTGAAACAAATAATGTTACGAATGAATATGTAAAAATACGGTATATTGAAAATGAAAATTTGTATGTTCCTTTGCGCAATATTAACTTGCTCTCAAAATATCATAAATCTAGACTCTTAACAGATATTCAGCTCGATTCAATTTCCTCGAACAAATGGACTAAAAAGAAAGAAAAGGCTTTAAAGCAAGCGCATGATCATGCCGCAGAGATATTAGATATAGAATCTAGAAGAGCTAGATCATCTTCACCCAGCCTTAAAGTTAGTGATGATGATTTTAATAAATTTAATTCATATTTTCCTTACCACGAGACAAAAGATCAGCTAATTGCTATAGATTCAATTCGTAAAGATTTAAGTTTAATAAAGCCTATGAATAGACTTATTTGTGGAGACGTGGGTTTTGGTAAAACTGAAGTTGCAATGAGAGCGGCTTTTATAAGCGTATACTCTGAAAAGCAAGTAATAGTGCTGTGTCCAAGTACAATTCTTGCTAAACAGCACCTTGAATCATTTACTGACAGATTTAAAGAGTCACCAATAAGCGTATCTTTATTAAATAGACACATTAGCTTAAAAAATAGAAAAGAATTAGTTGAAAAATATAATAATAAAGAAATTGATATTCTTGTTTGTACTCATGCTATTTTTAATCAAAATATAGATTATTCAAATACAGGTCTTTTGGTCGTTGACGAAGAACATAGGTTTGGCATAAAGCAAAAGGATCTAATCAAATCTAAGCAAGATAATATTCATATACTTTATTTATCCGCAACACCAATACCAAGAACAATGAATTTTGTATTTTCTGGACTAAAAGACTTCTCTTTTTTAAACAGTCCTCCGGTTAACAGGCTTTCTATAAAATCATTTCTTAAAATATCTGATAATACAATTTTAAAAGAATCAATATCGCGTGAAATACAAAGAGGAGGACAGTGTTTTATTTTGCAGAACAATATAAGCAAAATGCAAGGTTTAAAAAACACATTACAAACATTGATACCTGGAATCAAAATTGGAATTGCTCATGGTCAATTAAATAAAAAAGATATTGCTAGTGTAATGGATGGCTTTAGTTCTGGTGAAGTAGATATTCTTATTTGCACAACAATTGTTGAAATGGGACTTGATATACCAAATGCAAATACAATGATTATTGAAGATTCTCATAAGCTTGGATTAGCACAACTACATCAGCTCAGGGGAAGAATAGGAAGATCTAATAAACAAGGTTACTGTTACTTCCTAATACCGGATGTGGTCATACCAAAGCTAGCATCAGAAAGGTTAGAGTCTATAGTCAGGTTATCAAAGTTAGGCTCAGGTTATTTCATAGCACAAGAAGATATGGAGCTTCGAGGTTCAGGAGAAATCCTTGGTGATAAACAAAGCGGTCATATTGCGTCTATTGGTCTTTCACTATACCTTTCGATGCTCAAGTCTGCTATAAAACTTGAAAAAAATGACACAAAAAAAGAGATTATAAAAACTGATGTAAATTTCTTTGATTCAGCCTTTATAAGTAATATTTATATGCCATCGACTATTGAAAGGTTAAAAATTTATAAGCTTATTTATGATGTAGATTCTCATAAAGATATTCAAAAAATTAAATTTTTTCTTGAAGATACTTGTGGCAGAATCCCTCGTGAAACAAGCAACTTACTAAAGAATGCTACGATTAACCAATTAATAGCAGATCTAAGCATGCCTAAATTAACATCAACTAATGAAATCACCTCTATCCAGCTAAGCGAAGCCATCAGTGACGAAACAATACTTAAATTGCTGGAGCTTATAAAAACAAATCAATCAATTTATTCATTTGATGATAAAAACAGGTTCAACATAAAAATAAATGAGCCCAATGGGTCGCTTCGAAGAGATAAAATAATAAAATTATTAAATGATTTATTTTAAAAAAATTCTTATTTTATTTCTATCGCTTCAGTCAGTAGGCTCAAATCTATCTATGTCATACAACATAGAGTTAATTATTTTTGAGAATAAAAATGTTGAAACTAAAGAAATTTTTGAGAAAGAATTTAAGATTGAAGTAGATGAAGTATTAAAATTCAGAGAAGTTGATCTTTTTTATAATAAGAGCTCATTCAATATAAAAAATAAGGAATCGTTTTTCACTAAGTTATTTGCTGATTTAAATATCAATAGAGATGTTTTAAATAAAGAATCAGTAGATAAAAAAATACCAAATCCAAAGGAATGGTTTCGAAAAAAATCAAATCTGACTATATTAAAGAAGTATGAAACTAGCCTGATAAACTCAAATAGTTACAAACACTTAGAATCTTTATCATGGAAACAAAATATTCCATCAGAAAATTTTTCAAAATTTTTAGAATATGAAAATCAAAATAAAAAATATGGTTTTTTAATAAAATTATATAAAGGGAGGTTTCTTCATGTGGACTTGAAAGCCTATCTTGGAACACTACCTAACAAAAAACTATTCAAATCAGACTACACAGAAACCTACATAGACTCATTTAGCTATAGACAATTAAATGTTGAAAATAAGAATCAAGATATAAAAATAACATTAAATGAAAAAAATGATTACGCAAAATTAAACATTGATGATTCTCAAACCATTTATGATAAAAAAAGTGATGTTGAGGTAAAAATATATATAGATGAGAAAAGAAGAGTTTTTAATAATGACGTTCACTATTTTGATCACCCTCGATTTGGAGTTATTCTTCACATAAGCGAAGACACATAGCAGTTAGGCTTTCATAAAGGCATTATCATCTATTGAGTGATCAGTTATATCTTGGACTGATTTCACTTCAGGCACTTGTTCAAGCAAGGTTTTTTCAATACCATCTTTGAGCGTAACATCAACCATACCGCAACCCTGACATCCGCCACCAAATTGCAGGACAGCTACACCCTCCTCTGTAAATTTTGAAAGTGATACATCGCCCCCATGGGATTCAAGCATTGGGTTAATTTCATTATAAATTACATAATTTATTCTATCTTCAACAGGGCTATCAGGAGAAATATTTGGAAGTCTTGCATTAGGAGCCTTTATTGTCAGTTGACCACCAAAATTATCAGTATCAAAATTAACTTCGGAGTCCTCTAGAAATGGAATACTTCTTTTATCAACGTACACTGTAATTAAATCTAGATTCATTATAAAGTCATCAGCTATAACCTCATCTTCTTTGCAATAAGCGAGGCAAGTTTCTGCTTTTGGGGTTCCAGGATCTGAGATGAAAATTCTAATTGACAGATTAGGCTCACCCTTATCAATCAAAAGTTTTGATAAATATTCTTCACCGCTCTTAGTAATGTTTATTATTTTTGTCATAATAGGTTTATGTGGTTTAAAAGAATTATATATGGCTTACTAGGAGTAAGAAATAGGAATGATCTGAAAGATGATTTAGCTAATTTTACTTTATCAAAATTAATATTACTTTTTTTAATACTAAACTTTGCCTTTATTGGCTCAATTGTAATGATTACAAGGTATTTTTTGTGACAGATAAATATACAGAAGCTGCTGCGCTAATTTCTACCATAAGTGATGTTATTCCTAAATATAATTTAAGCCCATCTACTGGATTTAGATCAAGGTGTGAATTTGGATATAGAAATGATCATTACACCATGGTTGAAAATGGCAATAAAGTTTTTCTTAAATATTTTAATATAGCCCACCCGGCAATAAATAAATTAATGCCAAAATTGTTAGCTGAAATTAACAAAGTTGAGCTTATTAAGCATAAATTATTTCAAATTAACTTTAGATGCAACAACAAAAACAAAGTGATGGTAACTTTTATCTATCACAAGGAAGCTACAAATGATCTTTTCGAATCGCTAAAAAAGATAAGTTCTATACTTAATATACACTTAATTTTACGCAGCAAAAAAAAATATTTTTCGTCTACAGATGATTTGCTTGAGGAGATAATTTGCTCAAAAAAACCTTATTCTTTATTTCAAACAGATCAAACGTTTTTTCAGCCAAATAGATTCATGGTTCCTCGTATGGTTAATTTAGTCTGTGATATGGTTGAGAATCCCCATGATTTATTAGAGTTATATTGTGGGTGTGGAACCTTTACTATTCCACTTTCAGGTATTTTTACTAAAATATTTGCAACTGAAAATAATAGAAAATCTATAATGTGCCTTGATAGCGCTATTGAAAAAAATAATGTATCTAATATTAATTATGCTAGGTTATCTTGTGATGAAGTGATGAAAGCTATTAGTGGGCAAACTTTTAGAAGGCTAAAAGACATAGATCTTCAAGAATATAATTTTTCACATATTCTTCTAGACCCACCAAGATCTGGCTTAACTAATGATGTCATTGAACTAGCAAAGACATTTGATAATATTCTTTATATTTCATGTAATGTTGATACATTTGTTAGGGATATGAAATTATTAAAAGGCTTTGAGATTTCTAAATTGCATTTTTTTGATCAATTTGTGAATACACAGCATTTAGAATTAGTATCAATTATCAATAGAAAATAATATCTTTACATCGTGTTAGCATGGTAATACACTATCACGCATGAAAACACTACCCTTATCGAATGCATTACTTCTTTTAAAAAACGAAAAAGAGGTTAGCAAATTTTTAACAGACCTATGTACTCCAGCAGAACTAAAAGCTTTAAATGAAAGATGGTCTGTTGCTCAAACACTTAGCAAAAATGAGTTATCTTATAGAGAAATTGCAGACAAGCTAAAGACAAGCACCACAACAGTTACTCGTGTTGCAAGATTCCTTTCGAATGAGCAAAACGATGGCTACAAAACAATTATAAAGAGAATAAAATAATGAAAGATAGATTAACAATTGCTTTGCAAAAAAGTGGAAGACTTTCTAATGAAAGCCAGGAAGTACTAAAAAAATCTGGCGTTAAATTTCAAACAAGAGACAGTAAGCTTTTAATAAAATCTAATTCTTTTCCTGTAGATATATTATTTGTTCGTGATGATGACATCCCTAATTTAGTTAATAACGGTGACGCCGATCTAGCAATAATTGGTCAAAATGAATTACTTGAAAAAACACTTTCAAAAAATTTAAACCAAATTAATACTTTGTTGAAACTTGGTTTTTCAAAATGCAGGCTTTCTTTTGCCATTCCTGAGGGAGTAAATTTTGAATCCTTAAAAGATATGAAAATTGCAACATCATATCCAAACATTGTTCAAAATTACCTAAATAAAAATTTTATAAATGCAAATGTTTCAGACATCCATGGGTCTGTTGAATTGATGCCGCACATAGGAATATGTGACTGTATATGTGATTTAGTATCTTCAGGCGCAACTCTTGAAGCAAATAATTTAAAAGAACTAGACACCATAATGCATTCAGAGGCTGTTTTAATATCAAATAACAACATTAAGAAAAGTAAACTTAAATTAGCTGATACATTAACAAATAGAATAAAGGGTGTTATTAATGCAAGAGAAAGTAAGTATGTAATGTTGAATGCCCCACTCGGCAATGTTGATAAGATATGCAAATTATTGCCTGGCTCTGAGTCTCCAACGATAATTCCTCTTGAAAATAAAGACAAGGTTGCCATTCATTCTTTATGCCAAGAACCAGTCTTTTGGGGGACTATGGAAGAACTTAAAGCAAATGGGGCTTCATCTATATTGGTGCTACCAGTGGAAAAGGTACTAAGCTAATGAATATTGTTAATTATGACAAAAAATTTGTCTTAAAAAAGACTCTTCAGGAATTACCTAAAGATGAGTTTTCGAAAGTTTTAAATTATGAGTCACTTGTAAAACAAGAAGGAGATAAAGGGCTAAGAAAAGTAAATGAGCTTATAGGACTAAGTTCACCTCTTGAATTTAAAGTGTCTAAAGAAGAAATTTTAAAAGCAGATCGTAATCTTGATGAGGGTCTTAAATCTTCTATTTTAATTGCAAAAGCTAATATTGAAAGTTATGCAAAAAGACAATATCAATCACTTAAACTTTCTTCAGAAGATACAACTAGAGGAATTTCATTATGGTCTGAAATTAGACCTATAGATAGAGTTGGTCTGTACATCCCTGGAGGCTCTGCCCCTCTTTTTAGCTCATTGTTAATGCAGGCTATTCCTGCAAAAGTTGCAGGTTGTAAAAATATATATGTATGCACTCCACCAAATGAAGATGAGTCAATAAATCAGGCTATTTTATGGATATGTTATATATTAAATATTACAAATGTTTATAAGATTGGAGGTTCGCAAGCAATTTTTGCTTTAGCAAATGGAACAGAGTCCATAGCAAAAGTTGATAAGATTTTTGGTCCAGGAAATTTATACGTTACGGCAGCAAAAAAAATAGTTTCTGCAGATGTATGTATAGATATGCCCGCAGGACCAAGTGAAGTTTTTATAATATCGAATGAAATTAAAAATACTAGAATTATAGCTGCAGATCTTCTCTCTCAACTAGAGCATGGCTCTGATTCAAGAGCTGTACTTTTGAGTCTAAATAAACATCTTTTAGAGAATGTGAAAGTTGAAGTTAAAAAACAACTCAAGGGCCTAGCTAGACAGAACATACTAAAAGAAAGTATAAATAATTTGGTATTAATTAATTTTGAAAATATATCGTATCAATTAAAAATACTAAATCCAGATATAGTAATTAATGCTTGTGGAATAACCATAAGAAGAGGCATAGAGACTTTAAAATCGAATAGTATAATTTTAAATAGTGCATTACCACATTTTCTTAATGAATGGGTTACATCTAATAATAAAAGATTAATCCATTTTAGTACAGATTGTGTATTTACAGGAGCCAAAGGTGATTATATAGATAATGATAATAAAGATGCATCTGATTTGTATGGTTCAACAAAGTCAATGGGGGAGGTAATTGATTCAAAATTTGCAATTACTTTAAGAGGTTCAATGATTGGTAGTGAATTAGAAAATAAAACTGAATTATTTGAATGGTTTTTAAAACAAAAAAATAAAAAAATAAAAGGATTTAATAAAGTTATTTATTCTGGTATAACAACTACAAAAATGGCTGAAATTGTTTTAAAGTTAATTGATCAATTTCCAAATCTAAGTGGAGTTTATAATATATCTTCAAAACCTATTTCAAAATTTGAATTATTAAAATTGTGGAATAATCTTTTTGATATAAATGCAAATATTGAAATTGATAATAGTTATACATCTAATAAAAATTTAATTTCCGATAATTTTTATAGAACAATTAGTATGGAACAACCTGATTGGGTAGAATTAAGCAGTCAATTAAATATTGACAATTTGTTACATAATAATTTATACAACTAAAATTAAATACATATGAGTACTAAAGTTATGACCATTGTTGGGACTAGGCCTGAAATTATTAAATTAAGTAGGGTTATGGCAGAGCTGGATAAAAATGTTGAACATATTTTGGTTCATACTGGTCAAAACTATGATTTTGAATTAAATGAAATATTTTTTAAAGATCTGGGTG
>ENA-ORCY01001278-ORCY01001278.1-marine-metagenome-genome-assembly--contig:-NODE-1278-length-12049-cov-2.662462_pt1 | contig 12049 bp, 10 predicted proteins | sample MGYA00248634_ERZ508507 | MGnify/ENA primary metagenome ERZ508507 (study PRJEB26178, sample SAMN06266269) | marine metagenome | isolation source: Columbia River Estuary | place: USA:Columbia River... | reverse complement strand
ATCCAATTTTTTATAATAAAAAACAGCACTATCAAATTTTTCAAGAAGTTGGAACTGAGTTCCAATATCTAGTAAAGTTTTAGCCAAGTATTTTTGTTGCGAAAATACTATTCCATTATCCTCTAACACAAAACTATTCAATAGATTTAATGACTTCTTGTAACTAGCTATTGCCTTTTTATGATCTCTAGTTTTTCTATAAATTTTAGCAATTAAAGAATTAATTTTAAATTTTAATATTGAGTTTTCGGAACTACTTACTTGTTCATTAAGCCTGAATGACCCTTGTAAGCTTTTAGCATAATTATTAGTTTCAAATAAAGTTTTTAACTCCTCGTATTTTTTTTCTAATACAGAATCTTTAGGTTCTTCAATAAAAATTAAGGAAGTTTTTACATGAAAAACTTCCTTATTATGGATTAATTTATGTCTTGCTTCTATTGGTAAGCTTAGAAGAAATATTAATAAAAATTTGAATAATGAGGGGTAACTTTTATTCATGCTTTAGAAAATATTGAAGCTTTTGAATTTAAAAATAATACTAAATATTTAATATTATTGAATTTATTTTCTTAATCTGATTCACCAACGCTAACCTTTGGTCTTCTAATTCTATTTGTACTTGTTGTAACTCTAGCACTTTCAGAGGAATAATAGTTTAAAAAGGTAATATCAGTAGTTTGCCCCTCTTGTCTTTCAAATGTCATTGAAAACTCAGATTGTGAACCTTCACCTGGCTCTAAATGAATTAAATATTCTCCGGTATCTTCATCTTGTGTAAAATCTACATCAACAAGAGCATCTACAGTAAAATTTAAATCAAAAGTATCATCTCCATTATCAACAATACTATAAGAATTTAAGTGATCTTCTTCCTCATTAAGTTCTGTTCTTGAAAATTTGATGTCTTTATCGTGAACTGTTAATTTAAAAGTTCGGTTGGTAATGGTGTTTTTTAAATTTAGTAAGAACTGATCTTCTGAACCTGTAGACACTGGTTCTGAAATAATTTCTTTTACAGCACCTTCATCACTGTATAGATCTATATCTAAACTATTTACTTTATCATCATTGGTAATAGATGATGCAACATCATTGCTAGTCTCTAAATCTAAAATATAAGCTCCAGATGCGTTTCTACTTAACATAACTTTTCCAAATAATTCTGAACTTGGTTCTTCTAAAAAAGTAGTTTCATCCTGAGAACATGATGAAAAGATAAGGGTAGTAATTAATACAAAAATTGGAAGAGATAAATTTTTCATGATATTGATTTTTAGGGTTTTATTATTTTATTTTTAAAATTATATGTAATTTAAATTTGCATGAAGATAAATAAAGTGTTTTGTGAAAAACATGATAACATTAACCTTATTTATATGATATTATTTTTGACTGCATACATAGCAAGACCAATTGAATTTTTAACATTGGTTTTCTTAAGTAAACTTTTCCTATAAGTATCTACTGTACTCTGACTTATATTTAATTTATTTGCAATTTCAGGTGAACTATATTCATCAGTAATTAACTTTAACACTTCTATTTCTCTTGGTGTTAAACTATTTAAAATTGTACTTTCAGGTCTATTGCCTGATTTTACATTTTTACCTGTATAAAGTTTTAATAAATTGTTTTTTATTCCATTACTAAAATATTGGTCCCCATTGTGAACGGTATTAATAGCCTCTATAATATGGAAACCTGCACTATCCTTAGAAAGAAATCCATTAGCACCAAGACTGATCATTTCTTGCACTAATTTAACATCATCATAACTGGATAAAATAATTACTTTTTGAGTGATTTTTTTTTGTTTAAAAAATTTTAAAACTTCAATACCATCATATTCTGGCATGTTAATGTCTAAGATTAAAATATCTGCACTGTTGGAATTAATCCATTCAATGACTTGTTTTCCAGTCAAGGAATATCCTTCTACTTCAATATCGTCATCAGTATTAATCACAGCGATAATCCCTTCGATCAGTATTTTGTGATCATCAGCAATGTGAACTTTAATTTTATTTTTCATTTTTAACAAATTTATAGGAGTATATGATTTTTTACAATACCCGAATGTAGTGAATTTTTACAATCCACATAAATAGGGATAGATGTCTATATATCTATGGATATTATTAAAAATGGTAAATAAAAAAACCAGAGTCGAAACTCTGGTTTATCGCAATAAATATAACTAAAGTAATAGGTCTACCGAAGTCTATCAACAGATTTTACGAGATCTTCATCCTTTTTGATTGCCTTGTTAGCTAGAACAGCAAATAAAACAACAACAATGGGTATAAACATCCCAATACCTTTCTCAGAAGAAACTTCTCCAGGTATAGTTAGAGATAGATACATCAATATTCCTAATAAAAAGAGATTGATCAAAATAATAATTCGTCCAAGCACAAATTGTAATTTCCTGTTTTTAAATTTAAAAATTGCAATTAATGCAATTAACGCAGTTATGAAGAAAAATACAGGAACTAATTTCGCTAGAAGAGGTGGTTCTGAAAATAAGTCTAGAGCGTAAACGTCTTTTTTTAAACCTTCCCACAATTTGAAAACAAAAGGGAGCATGGCTGAAAGAGCTATTACTATTAAAAGGTAAATTGACTGTATTCTCTGAATCATCTATTACAAACGTTATACAAAATTATCATTTTATTTTTTTAAAAAGAAACTTAAACATATAAAATAATTGTATATATTTGCGGCAAGACAACTACACTAAATTTTAATTGTATAGTACTTTATACAATATTTTATAAAAATCAAAAACCTTAACAAATTCTTACACAAACTAAGAATATTAACTTAACTATTTATTTATGTTCGAAATTTCTGAACTAAAAGCAAAAACACTTGCTGATCTGCAGCAAATTGCAAAATCTATTGGCTTAACTAAAACTAGTCAATTAAAAAAACTAGATCTAGTATACCAAATCCTAGATATTCAAGCAGCAACACCTATCAAAGAAGAAAAAAGGTCTGAAAACCCCAAACCCAGGGTTAATAAACCTAAAAGGAAAAGAGTTGTAAAAAAAGTGGTTTCTGAGGAAAGCATTTCAAAAGACATTACAAAACCAACTTCAGAAATTTTAGAAAAAAAATCTAATCTAGATCCTAATATTTCTGAAGAAAAACAACATAAAAAACCTGTTCAAAAAACAGATGAGTCAGAAAAAAAGGATTTGACTACTATTACAGTTGAAAAGAGTCCTTCAAAAGAGGATAAAACTCCTCAAAACAAGGTAAAACCTATTCATAAAAAGCAAAAACCCCAACATAACAATAATAGAAATCAAAAAAATCAAAACCAACGAAATTCAAATAATGGGAATAAATATAAAGACCCTGACTTTGAATTTGATGGAATAATTGAAAGTGAGGGGGTATTAGAGATGATGCCTGATGGATATGGTTTTTTACGTTCTTCAGACTATAATTATTTGTCATCTCCCGATGACATCTATGTATCTCAATCTCAGATAAAGTTATTTGGTTTGAAAACTGGAGATACTGTAAGGGGTAATGTAAGACCTCCTAAAGAAGGTGAGAAGTACTTTCCATTAATCCGAGTATCTAAAATTAATGGATTAAATCCTAATATTGTTAGAGACCGTGTTTCGTTTGAACATTTAACTCCATTGTTTCCAGAGCAAAAATTTAATTTAGCAGAGAAAGGGAGCTCTTTATCTACCAGAATTATTGATTTATTTTCTCCTATAGGAAAAGGTCAACGTGGTATGATTGTAGCACAACCTAAGACGGGTAAGACAATGTTGTTAAAAGATGTAGCCAATGCAATAGCCGCAAATCATCCAGAAGTTTATCAAATTGTCTTATTAATTGATGAGCGTCCAGAAGAAGTTACGGATATGCAACGTAGTGTTCGTGGTGAGGTTGTAGCGTCAACTTTTGATGAACCTGCTGACAAACATGTTAAAGTTGCTAATATTGTTCTAGAGAAAGCAAAACGCCTAGTTGAATGTGGTCATGACGTAGTAATTCTATTAGACTCCATTACTCGTCTAGCTAGAGCCTACAACACAGTTGCTCCAGCGTCTGGTAAAATACTATCTGGTGGTATAGATGCGAATGCATTACACAAACCAAAACGTTTTTTTGGTGCTGCAAGAAATATTGAAAACGGAGGATCATTAACAATCATTGCTACAGCGCTTACAGAAACTGGCTCAAAAATGGATGAAGTTATTTTTGAGGAATTTAAAGGGACTGGTAATATGGAACTACAATTGGATAGAAATATCTCAAATAGAAGAATTTATCCTGCAATAGACCTTATTAAGTCTAGTACACGTAGAGATGATCTTTTATTAGATTCTAAAAATGTTCAACGTATGTGGGTATTGAGAAAATACTTAGCAGATATGAATCCAATTGAGGCTATGGAATTCATTAATGATAAAGTTAAGTTTTCCAAAAATAATGAAGAGTTTTTAATCTCTATGAATGGGTAATCCCATAATAACATAAAAAAACCGCTACAATGTAGCGGTTTTTTTTATGTTATATAGAAAAAATCTTATTATTGAACACCGTGAAAAGCAGCTCTATTGTCTTGAACGTCTGATGTGTTTTTAAGAGCATTAAATATAGTGGGTACTTTATTTTTTCTTTCTTGAGCTAAACGCTGTCTGTAAGGGTCATAGTTTGGTAAACTAGTAGCTTTATCTTTTTTAGACAATACAAAAGCAAAAACACCTTTATTACCAACAACTTTAGTGTACAATTGATTTTCTTTGGCATAATACATAGCTCCAATAACTTTAGGTTCAGCGCCTACTCCAGTCACAGAAGGTGATTTTAATGAAGTATTGTCTATTTTAATTAAAGAAACATTGTTGGCAGAAGCGATATCACTTAGGGATACTCCTGTCATTTTTTCTTTAATAATGGTAGCTTTTTTCTCGTTTAATAATATTGGTCTAAGCCTGTTTATTGCTTTTGAAGCACTTATTAATCCTTTTTGTGTTTTATTGGTTAACATAGCCACTACATAGCCTTTATCAACATCAAATCTTTGTATTGATCCTACTGTATTATCACTTCCAAAAGCCCATGTTACTATTTGCCTTTGTGTTTCTAAAATTCCAGGCACCCTCTCATCCATAATCCTCAAACCAACAGCTGGCTTGGATTGATAAGAATTATCTTTCACCACATCATAAAAGTTTTTACCATTAGATGAAATTTCTAAAGCAAATTTTTCAGCATTTAAAAATGCTGTATTTTCTGTTTCCTGAGAGGCAATGATTTCTCTACCAAAAGTAACCATCTTTACTCCTTTTTGTCTATTTCTTTGCTCGTCAATTCTGATTACGTGAAAACCAAATTTAGATTTCACAACACCAACTTTACCCTTTTTGTTTTCGAACATAAAAGCTGCTAAGTCAGCATCAAATCTTTCAGAATTATATGAAATATCGTGAGAAACCCATCCAATATCACCACCTTTATCTTTACTAGCGTCTGTGTTAATTACACTTGCTATCTCAGAAAATTTCTTTTTACTTCTTCTCACTAATTTGTAAATACTGTCTATTGAGGCTTTTACTTGTGCTTCTGTTTTTGTTGTAGTTTGTGTGGCACCTAGAGAACCTATATAAGGCATAAAAATACCACTAGCCTTTACTGAATCTGGTCTAGAAAAAACATCAGTGATTTTAGATATTTTGTAGTAATTTCCATCTACATATGGCCCAAAAGTAGTATTGATTTCACCTTTGATTACTTTTTCAGAAATTACTTTTGGTAATTTACCTTTCATGTAATAAGATTCCTGAACAGGAATATCTGAACTGTTTTCTTCAGAGAAGATAGCATAATCTGTTGAATTTTTTAATCCTTGGATTACAATCTCTTGTGCTGTAGCTTTATTAATATCTTTTCTATCTTCTAAAAAACTAGCAACATCGTTTTTAATGTTTTCTTTATCCTGATCTGTCGGTGAAATATTAAACTTCACATAGGCTAAATCTCTAGATTCTTCAACTTTATGGGCGGAAGGATTATTTTTGATGTAAGTTTCAACTTCACTAGTTGTTACAGAAACTAGGCTATCTGGTACGGAAGTATATGGTATATAAACAAGATCAGCACTCAATAAATCGTTATCTTCTTGGTACGTGTAAGCTCCTTCTTTTAGAGAAGCGCCAAGACCAGATTTAATTAAATTATTATACGTATTTGTTTTTAGGTTTGAACCTACTTCATTTATATAATTGCTCCAAGCATTCCATAGGTTTTGATCATCACTCTCTTTGGTATCTTTTAAAAATTGCATGAAACTATCTCTATCAAATAAACCAGCTTCATTCAAAAACTGAGGGTTATTCTGAACAGATGGAGAATTTATAATAGTATTTAAAATATCCATTTCTCCTACAGTAACTCCAGCTTGGTCAATTTGCTTGCTAAAAACTTTATCTCTTAGGATATTATCCCAAACGGTTCTAGCTGCTTGCATATTAGAAATATTGCTATTATTTCTTGTCTTATAGGTATCTAATGCTTCTGCATATTCTTGTCTAGAGATTGATTCTCCATCTACTTCCCCTACTTCATTTATTTTAGAAGAGTCAAAGAAATCTGTTAATGTTGAAGGATCTAACACAAATGCAAATAAAGCAAGTCCAATAACTGCTATTAATGCGATAGAACGATCTCTTATTTTAGATAAAATTGCCATAAAATCAATAATTTAATTTGAATGGGCGAATATACAATTTGCGGAGTAAATAAGCAACCAGAAGCCTATGTATTTAAAGAAATTATAAAGGTTATTAAAGATTAATTTTCTTCAGTATCTAAAATTTTTAATGAAATTTCTTCAATTTTGGATGAACTTACATCCAGTATTATAATTTTATAATTTAATATGTACAATTCTTCACCTTTTTGGGGAATATTTTCAATTTGATTGATAATAAAACCTCCTAAAGTCTCATAAGCCTCCTCCTTGGGAATGTTAAGATTATACTCTTCATTAAGATAATCGATTTCTAATCTCGCAGAAAGTTTAAATTCATTTTCGTTAATTCTTTCATCAATTAATTCTTGTACATCATGCTCATCCTCAATTTCACCAAAAAGTTCTTCAACAACATCTTCAACTGTTATCATACCAGAGGTTCCTCCATATTCATCAACTACTACAGCTATACTTTTTCTTTTTCTAGTCAAGTTGTTTAGCACATCACTAATCATCATAGACTCTGGAACAATTTCTATAGGTAATAGAATAGATTTGATTGTTTTAGGTTTTTTAAATAATTCAAAAGCATTTACATGACCTATAATATCATCTAAAGATGTTTTGTACACTAAAATTTTAGAATATCCACTTTTAATAAATAATTCACTAAGCTTTGAAACCGTTTCATGAATTTCTATGGCTAATATTTCTGTTCTAGGAACCATAATTTCTCTTGCCTTAACTTTTTGAAATTCTAAAGCATTTTGAAAAATTTGTATTTCAGAATCAATTTCTTCTTCATTATCATTGCCATTTTCTAGCTGCTCGGTTATATAATCACCTAATTCCTCCTTACTAAAAGCAGTTTGATGATGGTCTTTATCAGTACTGAATATAAACTTGAGAAAGAAATCTGAAATCCCGTTTATTAAATAAGAAAAAGAGTAAAGTAAAATATAAAAAAAATAGGCTGGTAAAGCAAAAATCTTAAGTGACTCATTTGCATAAACTCTAAATATTGCCTTGGGAAGAAATTCTGCTGTGACTAGTATTACAACAGTAGAAATAAAAGTTTGAAGTAAAATACTACTCATCCCAAAATATGAGACAATTACTTTACCCATAAAATAACTATAAATAACTAAAGATATATTATTACCAACCAACATAGTGGTAATAAATTTTGAAGAATTTTGAGTTATTTTTCCAAGTATATTTGGGAAAAAACCATTTCCTTTCTTTTCTAACTCTATGTGTAATTTATTTGCAGATATGAAAGCAATTTCCATACCTGAAAAAAAGGCTGAAGTTATAATTGAAAAAAGAATGATGATGATATCAATCTCCATTTATGGTTTAGTTCTCTTCTCTATTTTTTTTCTAAAATTTCTTTTAAAGAAGAATATTAATAAGATAAAGATAGATAATCCGAGCATAAATAATGCTTTATTTTGATCATCTTTCCATTCAATTATTGCTTCAACAAGTAAAATAAGAGCAATAATTAAATATCCATACTGTAAAAATTTCCAGATGTTATTCATAATTCATTTTCGTTCGTTAAAATATTCCCTTTTGTTTTTTTGGCAACATACTTCTTTAAATTTTCCATAGACTCAAAACCAACACCAATAATCGTATCGTTAGTTTTAGTGAGCACAAAACTTTTTTCAGTAAAAAAATATTTATTTTTTTGATCCCAAAATAATTGTTCTGTCTCTAATCTTGATGCATCTGTATGATTAATTACAACTACATTCCCTTTCAATTCTGATATAGATGTTTTAGAGTATGACAATGCATAATCTCCAAAAACTGTTATAGAGTCTTTTCCGTTATTCTCAAAATTAATTATTTTAAGCCCTTGTGGAAACTCATTATAAGGGTGTTTCTTTCTATTGCTAAAATCATTTAAAAGTGATGTAGTTAATTTAGAGGTTATTCTTCCAGAATCTTTATAAATATGGTGTGCATCTTTAGCGACAGCGATAGGAAGGTTTTTTTCTGCTAAGAAATCTCTCACTTTCTTTGAATCATTTATACAAGAAAAAAGCATTCCCACAATTATAATTGCAGCAATGCTCTTTAGTCTTAAATGAAATAATTGATTCATTATTATTTACCGCTGGAGGTAATCTTTACAGTTTCATTAATCCAACATTTAACTTTAAAAGGGTCTCCAACATTAACTCCTTCTGTAAAAATAACTTTTTTGGAAGGAAAGTTTGCCTTGTAATTTCTTGTAAACTTTCTAGCTACAGAACTCATACTTGGATCTACCTGACTTGCTCTTAAAGCTTTGTTATATGCAGCAACATAAGTCATTCTTTTCTCAAATTCACTAGACCCACATTTATTTACAGAAGTTGCATACAAACTTGCAATAAAAAGATACGCTCTACCCATATTTGGGTTTATAGCGATAGCCTCTCTAGCCAACTGTCTTGCTTTAGATTTTTGACCTCTTTTTTTGGCTGCTTGAGCAAACTTTAATTTAAAGTTAGCCTTTTTGAAAGGGTCAGTCTCTAATTCAAATGCTTTCATTCTCATCCCTTGGGCTCCTGAAGCATCTCCTTTTTTCTCCAACACACCAGCTACAAAAGAGTAGGCATCTGCAGATGGAGAAGCTTCTGCATAAGCTATTGCTAATTTTTCAAAAAGAGGATCATCTGTACACTCTTTATTAAACATTCTAGAAACAGCTCTCTTCAACCATTTAGAATCAGTTTTATGAATCTCAAAATCTCTTTCATACAAAGGAACTAAACGGTCACAAGTAGACAGTACTATAATGATATTATCTAATCCAGATTCTACTTGTCCTAGTGCCTTAGAGTTTATTGTATAAGCCCTTAAATTTTGTTTTTGTCTTTTATCTAATTCTTGACCAGCTTCTACTTTAGCGTTTAGGTCTCTTAATTTCTTCGCATAGTCATCTAACTTTTCTCCAACAGATTCTAATACATCATCATAAGTGTCAAAAACTTTTTGAGGATTGGTATCTTTGTTAGCATCAGTTATTCCTTGGAAATATCTATAAATATTTTTTACTCCCATTCTAGTAGGATCTATACTATATGCTAATTCTAATATTTCAAAAACTTCGTCATCGGTAGCTAACTTATTTTTTACTAGAAACGTTGCATAGTCACTGTGTACTTTTGCTGGATCTTTAGTAGGAAAGTATTCTAGCCTTTGTTTATATACTCTTTTAACCAAAACCAAAGCTTCAGTTTTGTTGGTCGCTTTTTTAAACCTAGCTTCAGTTAGTTTATCACCTAATTTATAAATATTAATAGATAATGTAGGACAGTTATCCATTAAATATATCCAATTAGGGAAAGCATCATCATACTTTTTAGATTGATAATCTCCTTTAAAAAGATTGTACTTAATGGTACATTCTTGTTGTGTTGCCTGTGCATTTATAACATGTAACCCTAAAAAAAGAAATAGGCTTGCTAATAAAATAATTTGTTTCTTCATTTTTAATCGTATTTGTTAATCAATTTTTCTCTTTTTAAACCAGATATCGTTAAGGGAAAGACTTAGTCTAAAATTAACGTACTTTTCCTCTAATAATCCATTATCTGTAGTTCCTTTTTTACCATATTCGAAACCTAAATTTAGGTTAGACAATCTGTTCCCTAGGGGTAAGCCTAAACCAAAAGATATGCCAAAGTCATCAATACTTGTAAAAGTATTAGATCCAGGGGTTCCATTTACTAATAATCCTAGTTTTTCAAATTTCAAACCTCCTCTGTAGGTTACTCTTTGCCAATAACTTGTAATAGAGTTTATTTTTGGAATAAAAAACCCTCCTGCAGATATTCTATTAGATTCACCATATTGGAAGCTTTGAGCGCTGTTATCAAAATAACCAGTGGCTACAAGCGCATCTTGAGTTTTATAATTAACTCCAGCATACCATTTATTTGTTTTCCCTAAACCAATACCCAACACGGTTTCTAAGGGTCTTTTTAAGTTTGCTGATAATGGTCCCGAAAATATGGTATCTCTGGGTTGTTCAAATCCTGACGCTCCTATTGAAAGCGAATATAAATTTTCTGTTCCTGTAGAGTTTAGAGAGTTCCCTAATTTAAAGGAAGCCCCTACATGTAAGTTTAAGTCTTTAGTAATAGTTGTTTTGTATTGGGCTCCTAATTTTACTGAACCACCTCTTATATTGGAATCTTCTATATTTTTTGTAGCTAAGGTAACTTCTTCTCGGGCATTTAAAACATTATTCTGGATATTACCGAATAAAAAATCTGCCTCTAAACCAACAGAAAAACCTTTAAAAAGTTTTAATCCAAAACCTCCATATATTCTATTTACATCTCCAGTTCCAGAAAATTGAGTAATTTCTATTGGGTCTCCGTCTAGGTCACTTAAAGTATTAATTAAAGAATACCCAACTGATGATGTTGGTTGCATTCCAAAAATTACTGCCATTTTTTTACTTACCGGAAATGCAAAACTAAAGTAGCTTAAATTTGTAGAGTTTGTAGATTGTTTTATATCTGCATCTTTAATAGTTAACTCATTATTTAACACCCCAAAGACATAGGTAGCAAATCTTAATTCAGACAATGATGCAGGGTTTGCAAAATTTAAATATCTATTGCTACTGTATGCTGCCCCAATACTCCCCATACTTATCTGTTCTACGGTTCTTGTCCCGAACTCTTCACCCACACCAAAATAAGAGTATGGAGAAGAAGTAGATCTTTGTGAAAAAGCTTGAGCTGATATGACAACTGCTAAAAAGAATATGATTTTTTTAATCATTATTGATTGTTAAATGTCAATATTTTATTTAATCCGTTTAAGAGAAAATTTTGATTCGCAAAGATGCTATTTTTTAATTGTTTGAACAAGAATTTTGTGTCTCCTCCTGTTAAAACAACTGTTAAATGATGAAAATCAAGCTCATATTGTCTAATTACACCTTCAATTTCATGAATTACGCCATTAATAACGCCAGAATGAATTGCTTCTGAAGTTGAAGTCCCTACTAGATTATGTACCTCGCTTTTAATTAATTTTGGAAGTTTTGAGGTATAATGATGTAAAGATTGGTATCGAATATCTATCCCTGGAGATATAGCCCCTCCAAGGTATTCACCTTTTAAATTTACAAAATCATAGGTAATACAGGTTCCTGCATCTATAATTAATGTATTCTTTTGTGGATATAAAGAAACTGCTGCAGCTGCAAGAGCTATTCTATCTATACCTAAGGTTGAAGGTGTGCTGTAAAGATTCTTGAAAGGTACTTTTATGGAAGAATCTAGGACTATGAAAAAAGGAATTTTT
>ENA-ORCY01001276-ORCY01001276.1-marine-metagenome-genome-assembly--contig:-NODE-1276-length-12060-cov-2.345323_pt1 | contig 12060 bp, 11 predicted proteins | sample MGYA00248634_ERZ508507 | MGnify/ENA primary metagenome ERZ508507 (study PRJEB26178, sample SAMN06266269) | marine metagenome | isolation source: Columbia River Estuary | place: USA:Columbia River... | reverse complement strand
TTTTTTAATGATACGGCGACCACCGAGATCTACACGGCTCTGAACACTCTTTCCCTACACGACGCTCTTCCGATCTGTGCCAAGCTTGGGTTCAACCCCGCAACCCAATTGGCGCAGTGCAGTCAACATGACACGCGTGTCGTCTGAATCTAGAAGGTCATGCACCCATGTGCTGCCTTCGCACAATGCAGACAACAGCAGGACCCGATTTGAAATACTTTTAGAGCCTGGCAGGATCACTGTGCCGCCTGCTTGCTGCAAAGAGGGAATGTCTAGAAACGCAGTGGCAAACATATTAGAAAAAATTATGCCTTGGGCGTCTGATTGGCACCGATTCGCCACTTAAAGCGCAAATCACTGGCTTGTCTAATCATGTCCTCAAGTGCTTTGGGATGGTTGGCTTCAATGGCTTTTTCAAATTCTTCTAAGGCATCTTTGAAGTGCGCAATTTGAAGCAACACTTGTTCCCGGTTGGTGGTCAGAATGTCGCGCCACACAACGGGATCGCTGGCTGCAATGCGGGAGAAATCTCTAAAACCAGGGCCACCCAGTGCAATTAAATCGGCGCCATTTTTTTGCTGAAAAATGCCTCGAATGATGGCGTAGGCCAACACATGAGGCAAGTGGCTTACTGCAGCAAAAGCCGCGTCATGGGCAGAAGGGGTGAGTTCGGTAATGTAGCTGCCCAAACTCTTCCAAATTTGTTTGGCAAGCTGTACCTGAGTTGCGCCCGAGCTTGCCATGGGGGTCATGATCAGTGCGCGATCCTTGTACAGATCTACATCGGAATGCTCAACACCAGCAACCTCTTTGCCTGCAATAGGGTGCACCGGAACAAAGCAATGAAGTTTGTCGCCCAATGTGTTGAGAGCCGCGGCCACAATGTCTGATTTTGTAGAGCCAACTTCCATCAGCAGGGCATCTGATCGCAAGGCGGGTGCTATGGCTTCAAAGCAAGCGCTTGTCGCTGTGACAGGTACCGCTAGCAAAACCAAATCTGCACCTTGCACGGCTTGCGCAATGCTGGCTTCAGAGGCGTCGATCACACCCATGCTGAGTGCCTTTTGCCGAGATGATGCCGAGGCACTGTAGCCCACAATGTGTTGGGCCCAGCCGGCTTCCCGAGCGGCCAGTGCAAACGAGCCGCCCATCAAGCCGCAGCCTATGAGAGCGACTTTTTCGAATTTCATTCTGGGATGGGGTAGGAACCCAAAACCTTGTAGAACGCGCACAGACCTTGAAGTTCTTGCAACGCTGCCGCCACATGCGGCTCAGAAATATGACCTTGAATGTCGATGTAGAAATAGTATTCCCACTGACCAGATTTGGCAGGACGAGATTCAAAGCGCGTCATGGAAACGCCATTGTTCTTCAAAGGCATGAGCAAGTCATGAACGGCGCCAGGCTTGTTAGGCACAGAGACCACCAAGCTGGTGCAATCTTTGCCAGAAACAGGTGGGGTCGCCAAAGTTTGCGGCAAACAAATCACAGCAAAGCGCGTGCGGTTGGTGGCTTCGTCTTGAATGGCATGCGCCACGATGTGCAAACCAAATTGAGAGGCTGCACGCTCGCTGGCCAAGCCGGCCCAAGCGGGATTTGTGGCAGCCAAACGTGCGCCTTCTGCATTGCTGGAGACGGCGCGGCGTTCGGCATGGGGCAAGTTTTGAGTGAGCCAGACTTGGCATTGCGCCAAGGCTTGTGGATGTGCCAACACCACTTCAATGTCTTTGAGGTTGTCCGATTGGCGCAATAAGTTGTGGCGAACCAGCATGCTCACTTCACCGATCACGTGAACGGGTGAGCGCAAGAACAAATCGAGCGACCTGGCCACCACACCTTCGGTAGAGTTTTCCATGCCCACCACACCATATTGAGCGGTACCAGCGGCCGTGGCATGAAACACTTCATCGAAGTTGTTGCAGTAAATGAAGCTGGCGGCGCTGCCAAAAAACTCAATCCCCGCTTGCTCGCAAAAAGTACCCTGAGGACCAAGAACGGCAACTCGCTGTGGGGCTTCCAATGCCAAACAGGCCGACATGATTTCTCGCCAAATGGAAACGACATGCGCGTTCAGCAAAGGCCCCGGATTCAATTTTTCAATTTTGGCAATGACTTGAGCCACGCGGTCGGGCCGGAAAAAGGGCGAACCCTCGGCGCGCTTAATTTCACCCACTTTTTCAGCCACCTTGGCGCGTTGGTTCAGTAAACTTAAGAGTTGCTGATCGAGCGAGTCAATTTGTATTCGCAAGTCGGCCAAAGCGTCCGTTTGAATGGGTTGAGTCATATGTGTTTAAGCCTGAGTGGCTTCAAAGTCTTTGAGGTAAGACACCAAAGCCATAACCGCTTCTAGGGGAATGGCGTTGTAAATGCTGGCGCGCATGCCGCCAACAGATTTGTGACCTTTGAGTTGCAACAAACCTCGCGCCTTGGCGCCAGCCAAAAATGCATCATTTCGCGATTCATCTCTCAGGTAAAAAGGAACGTTCATTCGCGAGCGGAAAGATTTTTCAACTCGATTTTCATAAAGCTGAGATTGGTCTAAGTAGTCGTACAACAACTTCGCTTTGGCTATGTTTCGCAGTTCCATGGCGGCCACGCCTGTCACGCCATTTTCTGATTGTGCTTTGAGCCATTTGAAAACCAAGCCCGCCATGTAAATGGAGTAGGTAGGGGGCGTGTTGTACATGGAGCCGTTGTCGGCCACCATTTTGTAATTAAAGGCACTTGGGCAATGCTTCATGGCTTTGCCAAGCAAATCTTCTCTGACGACCACCAAGGTAAGGCCTGCAGGACCTAGGTTCTTTTGTGCGCCACCAAAGGCCACGCCAATCTTGGACCAATCGAAACTGCGCGATGCAACGTGCGAAGAAAAATCAATGACCAAAGGCGCCTGGCTTCCAAGCGCCTTGAGATCGGGCAAGTTGTGATACTCCACGCCATCAATGGTTTCGTTGGTGCAAACATGCACATAGCTAGCGTCAGAACTCAACTGCCACTGCGCTGGTGACGGAATTTTGGAAAAGTTGGAGGCTTGAGCACTGGCCGCCAAATGTGGTTTGCAAAATTGCGCGGCTTCTTTGTAGGATTTTTGGCTCCAGCTGCCAGTGACTACAAAATCGACCACGCCCTCTTGCGAAAGATTCAATGGCACGATGGCATTTTCGGCAATGCCGCCACCTTGCATGAACAAGATTTTGAAGTTGGCAGGAATGGCCAGCAACTCACGAAGGTCGGCTTCTGCTTCTTCGTAAATGGACATGAACTCTTTGCCGCGATGGCTCATTTCCATCACGCCCATGCCGCTGCCATGCCAGTCCAGCATTTCGCTGGCAGCTTGAATCAGGACTGCATCGGGAATGGCGGCAGGGCCGGCAGAAAAGTTATAGGGTCTGGTCATTCAGTCGAGCCGCTTTCCGCTGCGCCGCCTTCATCATCGGCAAGGTTCTCGTCCGATTCATCTTGCACGATGGCGTCGTTCTCTACGATGCGTTGCAAGCCAGACAATTTGGCGCCATCGTCCAAGCCGATCAAGGTCACACCTTGAGTGGCGCGGCCCAGTTCACGGATTTCAGAAACACGCGTGCGAACCAACACACCGGTGTCGGTGATCAACATGATCTCGTCTTCGGCGCGCACCAAAGTGGCGGCCACCACTTTGCCATTGCGCTCAGATTGCTGGATGGCAATCATGCCTTTGGTGCCACGGCCATGGCGCGTGTATTCCGTGATGGAGGTGCGCTTGCCGTAGCCGTTGGTTGTGGCTGTCAAAACACTTTGCTGCTCATCTTCAGCCACCAACATGGCAATCACGCTTTGCGTTTCGTCCAGCATCATGCCGCGCACACCGCGTGCATTGCGGCCCATGGGGCGCACATCGTTTTCGTCAAATCGAACGGCTTTGCCGCCATCGCTGAAAAGCATCACGTCGTGTTTGCCATCGGTGAGAGCAGCACCAATCAAGAAGTCGCCTTCATCAAGGTCAACAGCAATGATGCCGGCTTTGCGGGGGTTGCTGAATTCATCCAGCGATGTTTTCTTCACGGTGCCCATGGAGGTGCCCATGAACACGTAATGGTCGGCAGGGAAGCTGCGCATGTCGCCTGTCAAAGGCAAGACCACATTGATCTTTTCGCCTTCTTGCAAGGGGAACATGTTGACGATGGGCCTGCCGCGCGAGCCGCGCGAGCCAGCAGGCACTTCCCACACTTTGAGCCAGTACAAACGGCCGCGGTTGGAGAAGCACAAGATGTAATCGTGTGTGTTGGCAATGAAGAGCTGATCGATCCAATCGTCTTCTTTGGTGGCCGTGGCTTGTTTGCCGCGACCGCCGCGTTTTTGGGCGCGGTATTCAGACAAAGGTTGGCTCTTGATGTAGCCGCTGTGCGACAGCGTGACCACCATGTCGGTGGGCGTGATCAAGTCTTCGGTGGCCAAATCTTGCGCATTGTTTTCAATGAAGCTGCGGCGTGCACCCAATTTGGTTTGGCCAAATTCTTGGCGCAATTCGCCCAGTTCGGTGCCAATGATGGTGGATACGCGCTCGGGCTTGGCCAAGATGTCGAGCAAGTCTTCAATTTCAGACATGACTTCTTTGTACTCGACCACAATCTTGTCTTGCTCGAGTCCGGTCAAGCGTTGCAAACGCATTTGCAAAATCTCTTGCGCTTGGGTGTCGCTTAAGCGGTACAAGCCGTCGTTGCCCATGCCAAATTCTTTTTCCAGGCCATCGGGGCGATAGTCGTCACCATTCACAGCGCCACCATCGGCGCGTGTGCGTGTCAGCATTTCGCGAACCAATTTGGAGTCCCAGCTGCGGGTCATTAATTCGGCCTTGGCTACTGGCGGGGTAGGCGCATTGCGGATGATGGCAATGAACTCGTCGATGTTGGCCATGGCCACTGCCAAGCCTTCCAACACGTGGCCACGTTCGCGCGCTTTGCGCAAGGTGAAAACGGTGCGGCGAGTGACCACTTCTCGGCGGTGTTGCAAGAACACGCTGATCAGGTCTTTCAGGTTGCACAACTTGGGCTGACCGTCAATGAGGGCCACCATGTTGATGCCGAAGGTGTCTTGCAGTTGGGTCTGTTTGTACAGGTTGTTGAGCACCACTTCAGGCACTTCACCGCGCTTGAGTTCAATGACCAAGCGCATGCCAGATTTGTCAGATTCGTCTTGAATGTGACTGATGCCTTCGATTTTTTTCTCGTGCACCAACTCGGCCATGCGCTCTTGCAAGGTCTTTTTGTTCACTTGGTAGGGCAACTCGTCCACCACGATGCATTGGCGCTGGCCTTTGTCAATGTCTTCAAAGTGGCACTTGGCGCGCATGATCACACGGCCGCGGCCTGTGCGGTAGCCATCTTTCACGCCATTGATGCCATAAATAATGCCGGCAGTCGGAAAGTCGGGTGCAGGAATGATTTCCATCAACTCGTCGATGGTGGCGCCTGGGTTGCGCAGCATGTGCAAGCAAGCGTCAACCACTTCGTTCAAATTGTGCGGTGGAATGTTGGTGGCCATGCCCACCGCAATACCGCCAGAGCCATTCACCAACAGGTTGGGAATGCGGCTGGGCAACACCAAAGGTTCTTTTTCAGAGCCGTCGTAATTGGGTCCAAAGTCGACGGTCTCTTTGTCGATGTCGGCCAACATTTCGTGCGCAATTTTGGCCAAGCGAATTTCGGTGTATCGCATGGCCGCAGCGTTGTCGCCGTCGACCGATCCAAAGTTGCCCTGACCGTCCACCAGCATGTGACGCATCGAAAAATCTTGCGCCATGCGAACGATGGTGTCATAGACAGATTGGTCGCCGTGGGGGTGGTACTTGCCAATCACGTCACCCACAATACGCGCAGATTTTTTATAGGCGCGGTTCCAGTCGTTGTTCAACTCGTGCATGGCAAACAAAACGCGACGATGGACCGGTTTGAGGCCGTCTCGGGCATCGGGCAGGGCGCGTCCCACAATCACGCTCATGGCGTAGTCGAGGTAGCTGCGGCGCATTTCCTCTTCTAGACTAATAGGAAGGGTTTCTTTGGCAAACTGGGTCATGAGGGGTCAGGCGCACTGGGTGAAAGACTGTCATTTTAGGTCCAAAGAGTGTCGTTGATTTGCAACACATGATCGGCTTTGAATTGACCCTGATCGCGCTGATTTCACCAAATTGGGGAATTCACCATTGTCTATGGCACAATGATTTCAACGTTTTGGGTGATGGTCATTCAAATCGTATCTTTTTTCGCAGGATGTCTGCGGTATTTATCCCCATGAGGAGAACCATGAAAAAATTCAACAAATTGGCAATGGTGTTGGCTTCAGCTGCCTTGGCAACTGCAGCAAGCGCGCAATCCGTAGACAACTGGCGCAATGGCACAGGCGAACACGCCTGGAAAAATGGCTCCAACGAACTGTGCTGGCGCGATGCCACTTGGACACCCGCAACAGCTGCTGCTGGCTGCGATGGCGCCATTGTTGCTCCTAGAGCTGCTGCTCCAGCACCTGCGGCCGCACCAGCACCAGCACCTGCCCCAAGAGCTGCTGCTCCTGCAGCAGCACCTGCCCCAGCTGCTCGCCCAGCACCACCACCCGCTGCAGCCACTAAAGTAACTTACGCTGCCGACACCTTCTTTGACTTTGACAAATCAGTCTTGAAAGCTGACGGCAAAGCCAAATTGGACGACCTGGCTGGCAAAGTGAAAGCCATCAACTTGGAAGTGATCATTGCTGTGGGTCACACTGACTCTGCTGGTTCTGATGCTTACAACCAAAAGTTGTCTGTGAAGCGTGCCGACGCTGTCAAAGCCTACTTGATCACCAAGGGCATTGAGAAAAACCGCGTTTACACTGAAGGCAAGGGCGAAAAACAACCCGTTGCTGACAACAAAACAGATGCTGGCCGTTCTAAGAACCGCCGCGTGGAAATCGAAGTTGTGGGTACACGCCCTAACTGATCAACAGCAAGCTTGAATTAAATCAAGCTTTGGTTGATTCTAAAAAGCCTCCTTCGGGAGGCTTTTTTACTTTCAGACACAATGCCATCTATGACCTCACAAACTACCCCTTCCCAATTTTCTTCCGCCAATGTGGATCCTGCCGAATTGGCCAAATTTTCTGACTTGGCGCACCGTTGGTGGGATACCGAGAGTGAATTCAGGCCCCTGCACCAAATCAATCCTTTGCGATTGAATTGGATTCAAACGCTGGTGCAACTGTCAGGGAAAAAAGTGGTTGACATCGGTTGTGGTGGCGGCATCTTGTCCGATGCCATGGCCAGACAAGGCGCACAAGTCTTAGGCATTGACCTGGCTGTGAAGTCACTGAAGGTGGCGCAGTTGCATGCCATTGAAGCGGGTACGCAAGGTGTGCAGTACCAAGAAATCAGCGCAGAAAACTTGGCAGCACAACAAGCGGGGCAATTTGATGTGGTCACTTGCATGGAAATGTTGGAGCATGTGCCCGACCCCGCCGCTGTGGTCAAGGCTTGCTCGCAATTGGTGAAGCCAGGCGGTTGGGTGTTCTTTTCAACCCTGAATCGCAGTCCAAAATCATTCTTGTTTGCAATTGTTGGCGCTGAGTACGTGCTTAATTTGTTGCCCAAAGGCACTCACGAATATGCGCGTTTGATCAAGCCCAGTGAATTGGCTGATTGGGTGCGTGCTGGAGGTCTTGAGTTAAACCAGATGAAGGGCATGACTTACAACCCTTTCACCCGCGTTTATGCAATGAACGCCGACACCGACGTCAATTATTTGATGGCCACCCAAAAGCCATTGGCCAACTGAAACCGCAAGGTCACCCCTTATGAAGTTTGAAAACATTCAGGCCGTCTTGTTTGACCTTGACGGCACGCTCATTGACAGTGCGCCAGACTTAGGGGCGGCCGTCGATAAGATGCGGGTGGACCGCGGCATGCCTTCCTTGCCGCTGCTGCATTACCGGCCCATGGCCGGCGCAGGTGCCCGCGGCATGATTGCCTTGGCGTTTGGTTTCACGCCCGAGCATCCCGACTATGACGCCATGAAAGAAGAGTTCTTTCGCAATTACGAATCTTGCATGACCGAAAGAACCTTTGCATTTGAAGGCGTAGCGCAAATGATTGCTGCACTGGTCGCCGCCAAATTGCCATGGGGTGTTGTCACCAACAAGTCCAAACGATTTGCAGAACCGCTTACGCAGGCCATGCCGCTGTTTAAATCTTCGGCCGTCCTCATTTGCGGCGACACCACACCACACGCCAAGCCTCATCCAGAACCCTTGCTGGAAGCAGCAAGGCGGATGGGCTTAGACCCCAGTGCATGCATTTATGTGGGCGATGATGAGCGCGACATCGTGGCGGGTCATGCTGCCCATATGAAAACGGTGGCGGCTACCTATGGCTATTTAGGGGCTCAGGGTGATGTTGAAAAGTGGCAAGCACATGCCCAAATTCAATCGCCTTCTGAGCTCGCATCTTTGATTTCAAGCTGAACAAATTCAATTGAATTTCACAACCCAACGTGGGCTTGGAAATTTTTTCACGCCGTTTTGCACTTTCTGGCACGACAAGACGGTGGCTTAGCCCTCTCTTGGGGTTTTGGAGGCTGTTAAACCCGAAGACCCCCGTTATGCTATCGGCAACTTAAATGATGATTTAGCAACAGGAGTTTTCATGAGCAACGTGACTTGGTCTGGTGGTGTAGAGCATTGGACAAAAAAAGGTGATATCAATCTTTTTCTTTGGCAGAAAAAAGCTTCCCCCAAAGTGCCTTATGCAGGCACCATTTTCTTTGTGCACGGTTCGTCCATGGCCTCGCAACCCACCTTTGATTTGTCTGTGCCCGGCCGTCCCTATTCTTCTGTCATGGATTGGTTCAATGAGCGCGGCTTTGACACTTGGACCATGGACAACGAGGGCTATGGCCGCTCTGACAAACACCGCCCCATCAATTCAGACATCGCCAATGGCGCTGAAGACTTGGCGGCTGGCAGTGAGTACATCTTGAAGCACTCCGTGTCGCAAAAGCTGCACATGTATGGCATTTCTTCGGGTGCTTTGAAGGCAGCATTGTTTGCACAAAACCACCCAGAAAGAATTGGCAAGTTGGCTTTAGATGCATTTGTCTGGACGGGTGAGGGCAGCCACACCTTAGAGCAGCGCCGCAAAAAATTGCCAGAGTTTTTAGCAAAAAATCGCCGTCCCATTGATCGTGCATTTGTACACAGCATCTTTGATCGCGATCATCCAGGCACAGCCGACGAGGCCACCATCAGTGCTTTTGCCGATGCCATTTTGACTCTGGATGATTCCATGCCCACAGGCACTTATGTCGACATGTGTTCCAAATTGCCGGTTGTCGATCCTCTCAAAATCACAGTGCCCACCATTGTTTTGCGCGGCGAGTACGACGGCATCGCAGGGCTTGATGACCTGATCGATTTCTACAAATTGTTGCCCAACACAGACAAGCAGTTCAATGTGATGGCTGGTATTTCTCATGCCAGTTTCCAGCAAAAAAACTACATGATGGTTTATCACATTCTTCACAGTTACTACACCATGCCTGCACCAACCTATAGGGGATAAACTATGCGCCACTTCGTTCGACACTTGTGCCGAGTTGCACTGCTCGGTTGTATTTTGGGAGGGGCTGCCAGCGCCGCTTTGGCGCAGGCGTACCCCAATAAACCCATTAAATTGATCGTGCCATTTGCGCCCGGCGGATTTACGGACGTTGTGGCACGAATACTGGGACAAAAACTTTCTGTTTCATTGGGTCAGCCCTTTGTGATTGAAAACAAAGCAGGTGCAGGATCAACGATTGGCACGGACTTTGTGGCCAAGGCCGCCCCAGATGGCTATACCTTGGTGATGGTCTCTACCACGCACGTCATCAGCCCAGCCATTTATCCTAAATTACCCTACGACCCCATCAAGAGTTTCACACCGGTGGGCAAGTTGGTTGATTCCGCTTATGTGCTGCTGGTCAATCCCAAGGTGCCCGCCAACAATGTGGCTGAATTCATTGCGCTGGCCAAAGCCTCGCCCGACAAAATTCACTATGCATCTTCCGGCAACGGCAGTTCGCAGCATTTGATGGGTGGCATGTTCGCATCCATGACCGGTGTCAAAATGAAGCATGTGCCCTACAAGGGCAGTGGGGGTGCTGCCAATGACTTGGTGGCGGGTGTGGTTGAAAGCAGTTTTGCAGGCGTTCCCAATGCCATGGCGCAGGTCCCTGCGGGAAGGCTCAAGGCTTTGGCAGTTACCACTTCCAAACGCATTCCTCAATTGCCAGATGTTCCCACCATGCAAGAAGCGGGTGTGTCGGGGTACAACGCCAGTGTTTGGCTGGGACTTTTGGCGCCAGCGGGCACCCCCAAAGAGGTGGTCATGAAACTGAATGCTGAAATTGCCAAGGTTTTGAGTGCGGCGGACACAAAGAAAGAGTTGTACGCGGCCGGCGTTGAGGCTGACATTTCTTCGCCTGAGGCCTTGAATACTTTGATGGTTCAAGAATTGGACCGTTGGGGCAAAATCATCAAAGACGCAGGCATCACCATGCAATAAGACTGAAATTTCATGTCCAATAGCGGCATGGCATTTCAGCAGATCAGTGAAATTCGAAACCAATTGCGTTGCTTGGGGGCACGGCCTGCCCATGAGCAACGCATTTTGCGTTTGTGGTCTCAAGCCAAACCTCAAAACAGTGGCAGCAGGTCCCTAGAGAGCTTCATGCCTGCGGCTTTGCGGCAAGCATTGCCACAGTTGTCTGAAAAACTTTCCACTTTGCTTCGCTTGCAATCAACGCATCCGGCAGAAGATGGCTCGGTGCGTTGGCTGCTTGCGCTTCAGGATGGTCAAACCGTTGAAACAGTGGGATTGCCTCGCGATGGTGTGTGTGTGTCTTCGCAAGTTGGTTGCGCCGTGGGATGTGTCTTTTGCATGACGGGCAAAGAAGGCTTGATCAGGCAAGTGGGCAGTGCAGAAATAGTAGCGCAGGTTGCCTTTTCCAGGCTTCATCGTGCCGTGGAAAAAGTAGTGTTCATGGGCATGGGTGAACCTGCGCACAATTTGGACAATGTGTTGGAGGCCATTGAGGTGTTGGGCACTGTGGGCAACATTGGCCATAAATCATTGGTCTTTTCAACCGTGGGTGATTCGCGTGTTTTTGAGCGATTGCCCCTCGGCTTAGTCAAGCCCGCACTGGCGCTTTCTTTGCATTCCACCCGAGCGGATTTGCGCGCTGAATTGTTGCCACGAGCCCCCAAAATGACGCCTGAAGAGTTGGTGGAAGCGGCAGAAATCTACGCCCAACAAACGGGTTACCCCATTCAATACCAGTGGACTTTGCTTGAAGGCGTGAACGATACGCAAGAGGAAATTGAAGGCATCGTTAGATTGCTTAAAGGTAAATACGCATTGATGAACATGATCCCCTACAACTCAGTGGATGATTTGCCGTTCAGGCGTCCTTCATGGGAACGTGCCGCAGAAATTGCACGCACCTTGCATCGCCAAGGCATTCTCACGAAGTTGAGAAATTCTGCAGGACAAGATGTGGAAGGTGGGTGTGGGCAACTGCGTGCACGCCATCTTCAGGCGGAGTCGAGTTCTAATCAGCGCAACTTAAGCAAGCCCCTAAGGACTCTAAAGGCCATTGAAGCGCCTCTTCACTTTGTTAAAGCGAAGCCTGCCACGTTCTTGTAGTTGTCTGAAATCTGACGTAACTCGTCTTGGCTAATCAGATCGTCAATGTGGCGGAAAGGTTTGCCGCCGCTCAGTTCTTGCGCCTTCATGATGATGAAGTCGGGTGGAACATTGCGATTGGTTTCAACCACTTTGGCGGTGGTGGCAAGCCTTAAAGATTCGTACATTTTGAGTGCGTCGCGCGGATCGGCTTGCTGGCTCAATTGATCAGACAAGGTGCGCGCATCTATCAGCGCTTGGGCAGACCCATTCGAGCCGCGTGGGTACATGGGGTGAGCTGCATCCCCCATGAGGGTGATGCGCCCTTGTGTCCAGAAAGGCAATGCGTCTTTGTCGACCATGGGGTATTCAAAAACCTTCTCAGACTTCAAAAT
>ENA-ORCY01001258-ORCY01001258.1-marine-metagenome-genome-assembly--contig:-NODE-1258-length-12167-cov-3.268321_pt1 | contig 12167 bp, 12 predicted proteins | sample MGYA00248634_ERZ508507 | MGnify/ENA primary metagenome ERZ508507 (study PRJEB26178, sample SAMN06266269) | marine metagenome | isolation source: Columbia River Estuary | place: USA:Columbia River... | reverse complement strand
AACAATACATCATAATCATTGTTATCCAAATGATCTATAAATTTTACCGAATTTATTTCATTTTTACTTAATGTAAAATTATACAAATCTCGTTCAATATTAGTTAATCTTAATATAGTGTCTTTACATTTATTGTTAGGCATCAATCTGATTTTTTCATATTGTCCACCATCCAATAAAAATATAGAATTCAATTTTCTTAACCACCATCCAATGTTAACAACCTTCTTATTTTTATTTTTGTAGAAATTGTTAAAATTAAATTTGGTTTTAATTTTATTATAGAAATTACTGTTCTCACAATTCAAAATACACTTAATGAATCTCAATTTATATTACTTTTTTTTCCAATCTCTATTATTTTAACAAATTGGCTAGAAAGCATACAAAAATCTTTTTTAAAAGATATTCTTATAGCATCATTACTTATTACTCCAATTATTCTCTTTATAATTTAATACCATAAGAAAGGTCACCTGCATCTCCTAACCCCGGAACAATATATCCTTTTTCATTTAGCGTTGGATCAATATCAGCGATCCACAACTCTGTTTTTTTCGGAAAATATTTACTAATATATTTCACCCCAAATTCAGACCCAATAACAGAAACAATATGAATTTTTTTAGGGGTGCCAAATTTTTTAATTGCTTCATACACAGTTACCATTGATTTTCCAGTTGCCAGCATAGGGTCTGCAATAATTAACGTTTTTCCATCCAGCACAGGAGTTGCAAAATACTCTACTTTAATTTCAAACGTTGTATTGTTCTTTGAGTGGTTTCTGTATGCAGATATGAATGCATTTTCAGCAGTGTCAAAATAATTTAATATTCCTTGATGAAGAGGAAGTCCAGCCCTTAGAATTGAACAGATAATTATATCATTATTATGTATTTTCAAATTCTTTTCTCCTAATACAGTAGAAGTTGTTTCTGTAGAATATTCAAGTTTTTTGCTTAGTTCATATGACAAAACTTCACCAATACGTTCTAAATTTTTCCTAAAACGCATACTATCTTTTTGAATATTTTGATCCCTTATTTCTTTTATGAAGGTATTTAGAACTGAATTTTTTTTTAATAAATGATGTACAATCATATTTTGTTTTTTAGTTTCAAAAAAAAAGTATTTTATTTAAATTACGTATATTTATAAAGTTAAAATATTATAATTAGCAAATTCATAGATCCACAACTTATGATAATCAGCTGAGAATTTAACAACCAAAAACAAAAAAGAGTCTTTAGAGACTCTTTTTTTATTCACTTAAAACACTCATAATTTTTTCGATTACTCTGTCTGGTGATATAGTTTCCATTACATTTTCATATCCATTTATTACTTTATTCCCATAAATCGAGCAGGGAATTTTAGGATATTTTTCAAGATCTGAAATCAAACAATAATCGTCGGGTTGATGAAATGGAGCAAAGCCAGCATAAGGATGTGTGACTCCCCATAGTGTAATTGTTTTTACTTGTTGCATTGCTGCTAAATGAGCATTACCCGAATCCATAGAAACCATTAAGTCTAATTTACTTATAACTTCTAATTCTTCTTTAAAAGAAAGTTGCCCCGCTAGATTAATTACGTTTTTGTAAGTTTTTTCTATGGTGTTTAAAATTTTTACTTCATGTTTTCCTCCTCCAAAAAGAAATATTTTAAATCCTTTTGAGGCCATTTCTCTAATTACTTCTTCCATTAGCTGAAGTGGATATACTTTGCCTTTAAATGCTGCAAAAGGAGCAATACCAATCCAGGTATCTGTTTTTAATCCTGTGATAATAGTAATTTTTTCAGATAATTTTTTTTTCTCAATCAGGGTTGGATTTGAAAGGTCTAGATTAAAACCTAATTTGTTTAAAACTTCTGCATATCGCTGATGTGAAGTTTTTAATTGCTTAAAAATCTTATTTTTTGTTCTTGTTAGTGCTTTTTTTTCTGTCCTTCCTTTGTTTATACATATGCAAGGGTTTCCATTAAAAATAAATAGAGTTCTTAGTATTTTTGATCGCAATACATTATGAAAATCAGCAACATGTGTAATGTTTTCTTTCTTGAGTTCACGGTAAAGTTTAAAAAGGCCTAATATTCCTTTGTGTTTTGTATTTACTTGAGCAGCAAAAAAAGAAACTTGAGGAATTTTATCAAAAAGAGGTTTAAAAAAAGGCTTAGACAGAACTGTTATTTTACATTCAGGATGTTTCTCTGTGAGTGCTCTAATAACTGGAATCGACATGGCAACATCTCCCATTGCTGAAAGCCTAATTATTAAAATATGTTGATGGTTATACACTAATAACTTTTAAATGTAAATGTAATCTTTTCATCAGAATTATATTCATATCTAAAATTATTATGGAATTCTTTAGTTTTAAAATTCGATTATTAAACTAAGACATATAAAAAGTAACAGGAAATTAATAATGTATCTTTGTAATCTATTAAAAAGACAATAAATGATTCAATCAATGACGGGTTACGGTAAATCCGTATTACACTTATCAGATAAAAAAGTAACCATAGAGATAAAATCTCTAAACAGTAAGAATTTAGATTTAAATGTTCGTATTCCCTCTTACTATAGGGTAAAAGAACTTGCTGTCAGAAAAGAATTGGCCTCTTCACTAGTAAGAGGGAAAGTAGATTTTTCTATTTATATAGAAATGACAGCAGATGAAACCTCGACAACAGTAAATAAAGGGGTTGTTACAGAATACATGCAACAGCTAAGAAATGTAGTTCAAACAGGTTCCTCTAATGACGTAGAATTGTTAAAAATGGCTGTTAAAATGCCAGATGCTTTAAAAACAGAGCGCGAGGAATTAAATGAGGATGAATGGTCCGAAATTAATGTAAAGATAAAAGAAGCTATCAAAGAAATCATTCAATATCGAATAGACGAGGCAGCCTCTTTGGAAGATGATTTTAAATTGAGAATTAAAAATATTGAAAGTTTTTTAGTTGAAGTAAAGTCATTTGATGAGGCAAGAATAGAGTTCGTTAAAGAGCGACTGAAAAAAGCAATAGATGAACTAAAAGTGACAGCAGATGAAAATCGTTTTGAACAAGAATTGATATACTATCTTGAAAAACTTGACATCAATGAAGAGAAGGTAAGGTTAGGAAATCACTTAAGCTATTTTTTACAAGAACTAGAGACCCCAGACTCTAATGGAAAAAAATTAGGATTCATTGTACAAGAGATAGGTAGAGAGATAAATACTATTGGATCAAAAGCTAACTTTGCTCCAATGCAAAAAGCTGTTATTCAAATGAAGAACGAGCTAGAAAAAATTAAAGAACAGATTTTAAACGTATTATAATATAGATTCTGAAAAAAACTTCAGTAAGACGATATAACTTAAAGCATGAATCAATTTAAAGGAAAATTAATTGTTTTTTCAGCACCTTCTGGATCAGGAAAAACGACTATTGTCCGTCACTTATTACATCAAGAAAAATTTGGACTTGAGTTTTCTATATCTGCAACCTCTAGGGAGGCTAGAGGTAAAGAAATTCATGGAGAAGATTATTATTTTATGTCTGCAGAACAATTTAAACAAAAAATAAAAGCAGATGAATTTTTAGAATGGGAAGAAGTTTACATTAATAATTTTTATGGGACTCTAAAGTCAGAAGTCGATAGGATTTGGGCAAAAGGAAAGCATGTAATATTTGATATTGATGTGGCTGGTGGGTTAAGAATTAAGAAAAAATTCCCAGAGAAAACTTTGGCTGTTTTTGTAAAACCACCTGACATTAACGAACTAATAATCAGATTAAAACAAAGAGGAGAAGAGTCTCCAGAAAAAATAGCTATGCGAGTTGCAAAAGCTCCAACAGAGATGGCAACAGCACCTCAGTTTGATACCATAATTTTAAATGATGATCTAGCAACAGCGTTACAAGACGCTGAAAATTTAGTAAATGATTTTTTAAATAAGTAAGTATGAAGATTGGGTTGTATTTTGGGACTTTTAATCCAATTCACGTAGGGCATGTGATTATCGCCAATCATTTAGTGGAGTATTCAGAGTTAGATGAGATATGGATGGTTGTTACTCCACATAATCCACATAAAAAGAAAAGTTCTCTTTTAGCAAATCATCATAGATTAGAATTAGTGTATTTGGCACTCCAAAGCCATACTAAAATTAAACCTTCAGATATTGAGTTTAAATTACCTCAACCTAATTATACAGTTAATACGCTAGCTCATATTAATGAAAAATACCCTCAACATGAGTTTAGTTTAATTATGGGTGAAGACAACTTAAAAAGTTTTCACAAATGGAAAAATTTTGAAACTATTTTAGAAAATCATCATCTTTATTGTTATCCTAGAATTTCTGAGGGAAAAGTTAAAACTAATTTTAACAATCACCCTAAAATTCATAGAATAGAGGCCCCAATTATTGAACTTTCAGCGTCATTAATTCGTAATGGAATAAAGAATAAAAAAAATGTAGCACCAATGCTTCCGATTGAAACGTGGAAATATATTGATGAGATGAATTTTTACAGGAAATAAATAACTATTACCAATTAATTTAACTCATTTAAATACAGAGAATATTTAAAACAAGGTTTCGTTGTATATTTGTTACATCACACATTTTTAAATGGTAAAAAACAACAAAAAGAAAGGGAAATTAAAACAAAAACTTACAAATAAGTATCGTTTGGTTGTTTTAAACGAGAATACTTTTGAAGAAAGATTCTCTTTAAAATTATCACGCTTAAACTTTTATATTTTTGGTGGATTATTTTCTGTTACTTTGATTTTAGCAACAATTTTATTAATTGCTTTTACACCATTAAAAGAATATATTCCAGGATACTCCTCAACTAAATTACAAAAAGACGCAAAAAAACTTACGATAGATTCAGATTCTCTAAAAAACAGATTAGCAATGTTAGAGAATTATACAAACTCTATCAAATCTGTATTAAAAGGAGAGTTAACTTCAGATGAGATAATAGACTCTCTCCAAGATTCAGCAAAAAGAATTCAAATAGATGAAAGTACACTAGACGCTACCAAACAAGATTCTATTTTTAGAGAAAAGATTGAAAGTAGAGATCGGTTTCCTTTATCAGATGAATCACAGGATAAATTAAAAATTGTATTTTTTGCTCCTGTAAGTGGAAACGTTTCCCAGTTATTTAACTCTGAGAATAAACATTTTGCAATTGATGTAGTTGCTAAAGTAGGAACCCCTGTTAAAGCAGCAGCAGACGGTACTGTGATTTTTTCTGAATGGACAACTGAAACAGGGTATGTAATTATTTTAAAACATGCCAATAATTTTATTTCTGTATACAAACACAATGGAACTTTATTGAAACAACAGGGAGATCTAGTGCAATCTGGGGAGGCAATAGCAAGTATTGGATCTTCTGGAGAATTAACAACCGGCCCCCATTTACATTTTGAGCTTTGGAGTGACGGTTATGCTGTAAATCCTGCTAACTATATAGATTTTAAATAAATGAGTATTAAATCTACTTTAGCAATTCCTTTTGCAAAAAACGCTCAAAAAAAAGTCTATAAGTGGGCTTATGAGCCCCATAAAACTCAGCAAAGAATTTTCAAAGAGCTTATTAAAAAAGCAAAAAATACAGCTTTTGGTAAAGATCACAATTTTCATAAAATTACTTCATATTCAGAGTTTAAAAAACAAGTAAAAGTATCAGATTATGAAGGTTTAAGACTCTACATAGACAGGGTGGTATCTGGAGAAAAAAATGTACTTTGGAAAGGGAAGCCTTTATATTTTGCAAAAACATCAGGTACAACATCAGGTGCGAAGTACATTCCGATCACTAAAGAGTCAATGCCTACTCATATAAAGGCAGCAAAAGAAGCGCTACTATGCTATATTGTAGAAAAAAATGATGCTAGTTTTGTAAATGGTAAAATGATATTTTTACAAGGAAGTCCAGTTTTAGAGCTGTTAAATGGAATTAAATTGGGAAGATTGAGTGGAATTGTAGCTCATTATGTACCTCAGTATTTATTAAAAAACAGATTGCCAAGTTGGGAAACGAATTGTATTGAAGATTGGGACACTAAAGTAAATGCAATTGTAGATGAAACTATAGATGAGGATATGTCTGTCATTAGTGGAATTCCTTCTTGGGTTCAAATGTATTTTGAAAAGCTTATCGGCAAGACAGGAAAGACCATTTCAGAAATTTTTCCAAATTTTAATTTTTTCATTTATGGTGGAGTAAATTTTGAACCCTACAAAAATAAGTTTGAGACTCTAATTGGAAAAAAAATAGACTACATAGAGTTATATCCAGCCTCAGAGGGTTTTATTGCCTACCAAGACTCTCAAAGTGAGCCAGGGATGTTACTACAATTAAATAGTGGCATTTTTTATGAATTCATTCCCGCAAATGAATATTTTGATGCAAACCCAACCAGAGTCTGTTTAGAAGATGTTAAATTGAATGTTAACTACGTAATCATACTCAACACTAATGCAGGTTTATGGGGGTATAATATTGGTGATACTATAGAGTTTACTTCATTAATGCCCTATAGAATTAAAGTAACAGGTAGGATTAAACATTTTATCTCTGCTTTTGGTGAACATGTGATTGGAAAGGAAGTTGAAAAAGCTTTAAATGACGCTATAAAAGGAACAAATATTAATGTTAGTGAATTTACAGTAGCTCCTCAGGTTAATCCAATTCAAGGATTACCCTATCATGAGTGGTTTATTGAGTTTGAAAATGAACCTGAAGACATCGATGGTTTTGCATCAAAAATAGATGCATCTATGCAAGTTCAAAATATATATTATTCTGATCTAATAGATGGAAAAATATTACGACCATTAATTGTACGAAAAGTTAAAAAAGGAGGCTTCCATGAATATATGAAATCTATAGGTAAGTTTGGCGGGCAAAATAAAATCCCACAATTATCTGATAATAGAAAAATAGCAGATGTTTTACAGAATTTTTTAAAAGACTAGTTTTACAAGATCAATTTCATAAAAATTTAAATGAAAATTATTTCAACCAACATAGGCGAACGAAAAGAGATCAATTGGAAAGGGAAAATAATTACCACAGGAATCTTTAAATTTCCAGTTGATACCCCTATTTTTCTTGATAAAGAGGATGTAAAAGGAGATACGATTTGTAATAGAAAACATCATGGAGGGATCGAGCAGGCAGTTTATGGGTATTCTCAATTACATTATGCCTATTGGAAAGAAAAATATGCATCATTAGACTGGCAATACGGTATGTTTGGCGAAAATCTAACCATAGATACTTTAGAAGAAACAGAAATTCATGTAGGTGATACTTTTAGAGTTGGAGAATGTATTTTAGAGGCTACAAAACAAAGAGACCCTTGTGTAAAATTAGGAGTTCGTTTTAACGATATGAACATTGTGAAGCAATTCTGGAACACTACTATGTGTGGAGTATATTTTAAAGTTATACAAACCGGAAACGTAACAACAGGAGATACTTTTGAACTCATAAAAAAATGCCCAGAAAATCCTACGATATCAGACTTGTATGTTGCAAAAAGGCTACGTAAAGGAATGTAGATAGTTAAATTGTTTTCTCTTTTTTATGGAGAAAGCGAGTTAATTTCATAGAAAGATCTAATAAAATAATTTTAGCATTTCCATTTCTTTCAATATGGTATAGCGCATCATTTAATTCTTTCTCAATTGCTAAGATATTTTCACTGTGAACAAAAGGAGCAAAATTATGCAAATCAAATTTTGGTGTTTTTATCTCTAAGAAAACTAACTCTGGTGACTTATAATTTAATAATAAAGCCTGCCTAAAGAATTGTAAACAGTACGCTAAAAATTGTTTTTGAGTTTCTCTACCAGATTTTGCAATAGTCTCAGCCCAAACCACTAATTCTTGTATAATAGCTGCATTTCCCTTAGCTTTAAAAGCAGCACGAATCCAAGTGATAAACCACTCTTCAAAAATAAGATCATTAGAATCTTGATGTAATAGATGAACTGCTTTATTGTAATTTCCTTCAGCTTGAGTTGCTATTTTTAAAGCTTCACTTTCTGATGAATTTTCTTTTGCTACCAAACTTTTGGCAATATCTTTTTCACTTAAAACAGGAAAGTGCAATGCTTGGCAACGAGATCTAATCGTATTAATTATTTGATCTTCGTGTTCAGTAATTAATAAAAAAATTGTTTTCTCAGGTGGTTCTTCAATTAACTTTAGTAATTTATTAGCTGCTGCAGTATTCATTTTTTCAGCCATCCAAATAATCATTACTTTAAAACCGCCCTCATAAGATTTAAGTTGTAATTTTTTCACAACCTCTAAAGCTTCATCAACCCCAATCATTCCTTGCTTATTTTCTACACCAATAGATTGCAACCAATTAAAAAGACTCCCATAAGGTTGATTTTTCACAAAATCTCTCCATTCAGATAAAAATAAATTACTAACGGGGTGTTTTTTAACAGAATCATTTGTGGTTACTGGAAAGGCAAAGTGTAAATCTGGATGTTGTAGTTTATCTACTTTTAATTTACTTGCCTCAGGATTGTCAGAAAAATGACTTAATAAAAATTGTGCATAAGCAATAGCAACGGGTAAAGTTCCTGAACCCTCTTTTCCAATAAATAATTGTGCATGAGGAATTCTTCCATTCTTAGCAGAAGCCAGTAAATGGTTTTTTATATGTTCCTGACCAATAATTTGATTAAAAAGCATGACACAAATATAAGCGATAATTTTACGCAAACGTTATATTAACTTTTCAGTTTTCAATTTTTGTGAACCCCTTTTATTAGCTATTTTTGTGCAAAATAATTAATAATGAAAACCATACAAGACTTCAACTTTAAAAATAAAAAAGCATTAATACGTGTAGATTTTAATGTTCCTCTTAACAACAACTTTGAAGTAACAGATGCGACAAGAATAGAAGCAGCAAAGCCTACAATAAAAAAGATTTTAGAAGATGGTGGTTCTGTTGTTTTGATGTCTCATCTAGGGAGGCCTAAAGGAGTAGAAGCCGCCTATTCATTGAATCATATTGTAGAAAAAGTAACCGAAGTTTTAGGAGTTCAAGTCAAATTTGTAGCTGATTGTATTGGGGAAAAAGTAACAGAAGCTGTAAATAACTTACAAAATGGTGAAATTTTATTGTTAGAAAATCTTCGATTTTATGCAGAAGAAACCGCTGGTGATGATGGGTTCTCAAAACAATTGGCTAACAACGGAGATATTTATGTAAATGATGCTTTTGGGACTGCTCATAGAGCCCATGCTTCAACGACTATTATAGCTAAATATTTTTCAGACAACAAATGTTTTGGAAGTTTACTAGCTACAGAAATAGAAAGTATAGATAAAGTATTAAATAACAGCGAGAAACCTGTCTTAGCTATTTTGGGAGGGGCAAAAGTATCCTCAAAAATTACTGTGATAGAAAATATTTTAGATAAAGTAGACCATTTAATTATAGGAGGAGGTATGACTTTTACCTTTGTAAAAGCACTAGGAGGTAGTGTAGGAGATTCTATTTGTGAAGATGATAAAATGGAATTGGCTTTAGAAATTTTAAAAAAAGCAGCTGCTAAAAATGTTCAAATTCATCTTCCTGTAGATGTATTAGCAGCAGACGATTTTTCAAATGACGCCAATACTCAAGTAGTAGACGTTACAAAAATACCAGACGGTTGGCAAGGACTAGATGCTGGACCAAAATCTCAGTATATTTTTGACGAGGTTGTCAATTCATGTAAAACCATTTTATGGAATGGCCCTTTAGGAGTTTTTGAATTAGAAACTTTTTCTAAAGGAACTATTATGCTTGGAAACTCTATTGATAAAGCCACTCAAAATGGTGCTTTCTCTTTAGTTGGAGGAGGAGACTCTGTGGCTGCAGTAAAACAATTTGGCTTTGCAGACAAAGTGAGTTATGTGTCTACTGGTGGAGGTGCCATGTTAGAAACATTAGAAGGTAAAAATTTACCAGGAATTAGCGCTATACTTTCTTAGAGAATATTCTTATATTTAGACTTTCTAAAAGAATATATATTACAAGATGATTCGCTGATTAGCGAATCATCTTGCTTTCAAAAAAAATATGAAATACACTACACTACCTAAAACTAGTATTAAAGTTTCGAAAATTTGTTTAGGAACCATGACTTGGGGGAACCAAAATACCCAAGACGAAGCATTTGAACAAATGAATTATGCACTTGAACAAGGAGTTAATTTCTTTGATACAGCAGAACTATATCCAGTACCAGCAACCCCGGCAACTTATGCAGATACAGAGCGTATTATTGGCAATTGGTTTCAAAAAACAGGAAACAGAGATAAGGTTGTTTTAGCGAGTAAAATAGCAGGTGGTGGAGACTATACAAAACATATTAGAACAGGAGGGTTTACCAAACAAAATATTACAGAAGCTATTGAAGGTAGCTTACAAAGATTACAGACTGACTATTTAGATTTATACCAATTGCATTGGCCTTCTAGAGGCGTAAATTGTTTTGGTGTTAGAGATTACCCCTATCAAACAGCTACAAAAGAAGCAGAAAATCATTTAGAAATTCTAGAAACATTGAACACTTTTGTAAAAGCAGGAACCATTAGAGCTATTGGTCTTTCTAATGAAACACCCTGGGGTACTATGAAATATTTACAAACTGCTAATGCTCATAACCTAGTTAGACCTATTACCATACAAAATTCATATTCTATGATTCATAGAGCCTATGAATATGGGATGTCTGAAGTTTCTATGAGAGAAGATATTGGGTTGTTAGCATACTCTCCTTTAGCTCAAGGAGTATTGTCTGGAAAATATTTAGATGGAAAAAGCCCAGAAGGATCTCGAGGAAATTTATTTCCAAGATTTATAGCACGCTATATGGGAGATGGTTCTTTGGAAGCTGTAAAAAGATATGAAGCCATTGCAAAGAAAAACGGAATTACATTAACAGAATTATCGTTGGCTTTTGTAAATCAATTACCATTTGTTACAAGTAATATTATTGGTGCTACTAAAATGAGCCAACTTAAAGAAAACATAGGAAGTATTTACATAGAACTATCTGAAGAAACCTTGCAAGAAATTGCAGAGGTACATGCTATGATACCTAACCCAGCTCCTTAAAAGAGTACAAATAATTCTGCAAAAACAAAAACCCAAAAGAATATATCTTTTGGGTTTATTGTTATACCCTAAAAGTTGTAATAACAAACAAACCAAACTATTTGCATATGTTTATTTTTAAAAAAATTAGCCCCTATCTAAAACTAATTATTTAACTTTGTGAAATAATATATAATTCTAAATCCAATAATTTTTTTATCAAAAATTGAGTATTTATACTCATACATATTAAGCTTAGGTAACTTATTTTTACAAAAATTTTTATAACCAACCTCTTAAAAATAAACTTATGGAACCATTTATTGGACAAATCATCATGTTTGCAGGAAACTTCGCTCCCAAAAATTGGGCATTTTGCCAAGGGCAAACTTTAGCAATATCGGAGTATACTGCTTTATTTTCCATCATAGGAACTACCTACGGAGGAAATGGAAGAACCACCTTTGATCTGCCCGATTTAAGAGGTAGAGCACCTATTCAATCAGGAAAAGCCCCGGGGTTAAGCCCCTATAGTTTAGGGCAAAAAGGTGGATTAGAGCAGGTAGTTTTAAATATAGCTCAAATGCCTGAACATTCACATAAAACTGGTGATATTGCGTCAGAAAATCAACATATCTTGTTGAGTTCTGCCGCCGCCGTTAATGAAACACCAAAGGCAGGAGATGTCCCTGCAGTAGCTAATTTTCCAGGAAGTATAACAGCACAAAATGTCAAATCTTTTGGACCTCCCACTAATGTCGTGAATGGCCAAACTATTAGTGGTAATGCTGGTTTAACAATATCAAACACTGGAGGAGGTGCAAGTCATGAGAATAGGCAACCCTATTTGGTAATGAATTATATTATTTGCATAAATGGTGATTATCCTCCTAGAAATTAATGGAGTTAATTTTAGCAGTGCAATTGTCGATCTCAACCCCGCAGCTATGAAAGACCTTTCTTTCGAATGCCAAAAAGTAAAGGCTAATTTGATGCTCGTTTTAGGTGCTGAGAATAACGGTAAAGCAACGGT
>ENA-ORCY01001244-ORCY01001244.1-marine-metagenome-genome-assembly--contig:-NODE-1244-length-12259-cov-2.484403_pt1 | contig 12259 bp, 9 predicted proteins | sample MGYA00248634_ERZ508507 | MGnify/ENA primary metagenome ERZ508507 (study PRJEB26178, sample SAMN06266269) | marine metagenome | isolation source: Columbia River Estuary | place: USA:Columbia River Estuary... | reverse complement strand
AAAACATGCCGTTGGACATATAAAGGCCCGACAATTCAGTATTGGCGCTGGGGTTTATCTCCACTTCGCTTTGCCAGATGAAAGGCCCATCCGGCACAGTGCAGCTCAACCCCGCCTCAGTGAGCACCGGGGTGACGGCCGCGCCGTTGATATAGGCCGACAGGAAGGTCAAATTTTCCCCATGCAGAAAGAATTCGGAGCTGCTGCTGTTCGGGTTTGGCCGGAATTTCACCGTGGAGCGCACCCGCGTGGCGGTGGGGTGCAGGTCAAATTCAAGCGCGACGTGATCCACCAAATAGGCGGGCGCTTGGTAATCTTTGAGGTAGATCGTTTGCGAGTTTTCGGCAGTCATGGCGCGGCTCCTAATATGGTTGTGTGATACCTAGCGACCTTCGGGGTCAGTTGGAATAAGCGCGGCAAGAAAACTTCATGCAGGGAGTGGAATTTGTCCCCGAAAGGAAAATTGGTACAAAATAGTAACCAATTTGCCTTGAAATTCACAGGTGAGCTGGGTAACCAGACCCAAAGTGATCCGCATTTTAGGATCACACAATTCTGGAGATTGCGACTATGCCAAAATATATCCAAGTTTCAGGCCTCTCGGTGGCCGAAGAGTTACATAAGTTCATCGAGTCTGAAGCTTTGGACGGTTTGCCGATCAGCGCCGCTCAGTTTTGGGATGGCCTGTCAGAATTGGCGCATGAGTTGGGTCCAAAAAACCGGGCCCTTCTGGCGCAACGTTCAGATATGCAGGGCAAAATTGACGCCTGGCACATCGCGCGCCGCGGTCAGGCGCATGACGCTGCCGCCTATCAAGACTTTTTGAAAGAGGTTGGTTATTTGGTGCCGGAACCGGAGGATTTTTCGGTGACGACTCAAAATGTAGACCCCGAAATTGCGTCAACGCCCGGCCCGCAACTTGTGGTGCCGATCATGAATGCGCGCTATGCGTTGAACGCAGCCAATGCCCGCTGGGGCAGCCTCTATGATGCGCTTTACGGCACGGATGCTATGGGCGACTTGCCAAGCGGTGGTGGCTATGATGCGGCGCGCGGTGCGCGCGTGATCGACTGGGCCAAAGCCTATTTGGATCAAGTCGCGCCCTTGGCCTCTGGCTCACATGCGGATGTGACAGCCTATGAGGTTGTGGGGGATGCTCTGGTTCCCGCTCTTGCGGATCCATCGCAATATATCGGGATGAACCGGGATGATAGCGGTGCGTTGGTGGAAGTGGTTTTGCAGAAAAACGGTCTGCATATTGCCATTCAAATTGACCCAAAGGGCAATATAGGCAGCGGGGATAAAGCGCATGTGGACGATATCCTGCTGGAAAGCGCGATTTCGGCCATTATGGATTGTGAAGATTCCGTGGCCGCGGTCGATGGGGCGGATAAGGTTGTGGCCTATCGCAACTGGCTTGGATTGATGCGCGGTGATCTGCGTGAGACGGTGAGTAAGGGCGGCAAATCCTTTGACCGGGTCTTAAACGCAGATCGCAGCTATCTAAATGCAGGTGAGACCCATACACTCAAAGGCCGCGCGCTCATGTTGGTGCGCAATGTTGGGCATTTGATGACGAACCCGGCGGTCATTGATCGTGATGGGCTGGAAATTGGCGAAGGCCTGTTGGACGCTCTGTGCACGACGCTGATCGCGATGCATGATTTACAGCGCTCAGGTGGCAACTCGCTGCATGGCTCGGTTTATGTGGTCAAACCCAAGATGCATGGCCCCGATGAGGTGGCATTTGCAGATGAAATCTTCACCAGGGTTGAGCGCATTTTGGGCTTGCCGCAAAATACCGTAAAGCTCGGCATCATGGATGAGGAACGCCGCACAAGCGCCAACCTCAAAGCCTGCATCAAAGCGGCCGAGGCGCGGGTGGCCTTTATTAACACTGGCTTCCTGGATCGCACGGGCGATGAAATTCACACCTCTATGGAAGCGGGGCCCATGATTCCGAAAGGGCAGATGAAAGTCACCCCTTGGATCAATGCCTATGAAGACCGAAATGTTGATATCGGTTTGGCATGCGGTTTGCAGGGCAAGGCGCAGATTGGCAAAGGCATGTGGGCCATGCCAGATTTGATGGGCGATATGCTGGCGCAAAAAATTGGCCATCTGAAAGCTGGTGCGACCTGTGCTTGGGTTCCAAGCCCAACGGCCGCGACCCTGCATGCCACCCATTATCATCATGTTGATGTGATGGCGGTGCAAGCAGAGCTGAAAGCCAAAGGCCCGCGCCGCGGTCTTGATGACCTGTTGACCATTCCTGTGGCCGCCGGCAGCAATTGGTCACCCGATGAGCTGACGCAAGAGATTGAAAACAACGCGCAAGGCATCTTAGGCTACGTTGTGCGCTGGGTGGACAGCGGCGTTGGCTGTTCGAAAGTGCCAGACATCCACAATGTGGGGCTGATGGAAGACCGTGCGACGTGCCGCATTTCTTCGCAGGCCTTGGCAAATTGGTTGCATCATGATGTTATTGACCGTGATATGGTGATGGCCGCCATGAAAAAAATGGCCACTGTGGTCGATGGGCAAAACGCGGGTGACGCCAGCTATACGCCCATGGCTCCGGGTTTTGACGGGATCGCTTTTAAAGCGGCCTGTGATCTCGTGTTTGAAGGTCGGGTGCAGCCTTCCGGGTATACGGAGCCAGTCTTGCATCGCCGGAGATTGGAATTGAAAGCCGCGCAGGCGCAGTAACCACTGTGCTTCACTTTTACTTAAACCCGTGATTTCGCGGGGTTCACTCGAAAGAAAACTGATGCCTGATATTAACCTTAGAAAAGCAAAATCTATCATCCGCGGGACGTTATCCAAGGGCAAAGAGCTTGAGCTTAAACCGCTCTCAGTGGTGGTGCTGGATGCCGGTGGGCATGTGATTGCCTTTGAGCGCGAAGATGGGGCGGCGCCGGGCCGGTTTGCCATTGCACAAGCCAAGGCCTTTGGCTCAATCATGCTCGGCATGGGCGGCACGGCTCAAATGGCGCGTGCGGAACAGCAGGCCTATTTTATGACCGCGGTGAACGGCCTTTATGGTGGCAAAGTGATCCCAGTTCCTGGGGGCGTTTTGCTGCGCGACAAAAAAGGCGGCGTGGTCGGCGCTGTTGGTGTGACCGGTGACACCTCTGACAATGACCTGATTGCCGCCATGGCCGGTATTGAGGGCTCGGGCTTGGTTGGCGAGGGTTAATCTTGTCTTGGGCCATATGTGGCCATTAAGGCGCCGGTGCGGTGACACTGGCTCATAAAGGAGCGCATAGGCGCTCCTTTTTTGTGCGGATGCGGTTATTTTTCAGGCTGCGCGCCTTCTCAGACGAGAGCGATTCGGCGCAAGACACAGCGCGCGGCCTCAGCATTGGTTGGTATTTGCGGTCCCTTGCGGCCGCATGTGCCCCGGTGCTTTTCTTACAAAGGTTTTTATTTGAGGGCTGGCCTGCTGGTCATGGACATCCTATATTTGGGCAAACTCGCATAAGGTGTGACTATGGTGCGTCCCGTTATCGGCATTATTGGAAATCCCCATCTGATCAATTCAGAGTATTTGGTGCATGGGGCGGGTGAGATGAATTCTCGGGCGGTGCGCGAGATTTGCAACGCTTTGCCCGTTATCGTCCCACCTGATGCGCTGCTTGCCCCGATTGAGGAGCTCATGGAGGCTTGCGACGGCTTTGTTTTCACCGGTGGGCGCCCCAATGTGCATCCGAAAGAATATGGCGAAGATCTGACGGAAGATCACGGGGATATGGATGAGAAACGCGATGGTCTGGCCTTGCCATTGATCCGCGCCCTGGTGACGCGCGGTCAGCCCTATTTGGCGATTTGTCGTGGGTTTCAAGAGATGAACGTCGCGATGGGCGGCAGCCTTCACCCTGAGATCCGTGACTTGCCAGGGCGCGACAATCATCGCATGCCGCCTGATGGCACTTTGGAAGAGAAATTTGCCCTGCGTCATGATGTACGCTTCACCCCAGGCGGGGTCTTCGCGCGGATGCTTGGGGCGGAGGTCGTGCGCACCAATACGTTGCATGGCCAAGGGATCAAAGAGCCGGGCCCGCGTGTGGTGATTGATGGCCACGCCCCGGACGGCACCCCCGAGGCGATTTATATAAAAGACTCCAAAGGCTTCGGTGTGGGCGTGCAGTGGCATCCAGAATATAGCGCCGCGCAAGATCCGGTGTCCCGGCCACTGTTTTCGGCCTTTGGTGCGGCGGCCTATGAATGGCGTGCCGCGCGCAGCGGGCCTGCCTAGGGTTGCCCGCCCGAGATTTCCATGGCTTGCCCGTCAAAACTGTCTGAGCCGGGGCTACACAGCCAAAGAGCGGCGGAGGCGACCTCCTCTGCTGTAATCAGCCGCCCATGCGGGTTCAGATCGACCATCAAGGCGCGGGCCTCGTCATGGCTAATATGCGCGCGCTCAGAGATACTTTGTGTATTGCGTTCAATGATGTCAGTGTCGACATAGCCGGGGCATATCGCATTAAATGTGATGGGCAATTTTGCGTGATCGGCGGAGAGCGCGCGGATCATCCCGATCACGCCATGTTTGGAGGCGCTATAGGCATGTGCCCCTTTCAATCCGCGCACCCCGGCGATGGATGAAACGGCCAAGACTCGGCCCCAGTCTTTCACCGGCATATGCCGCAGAGATTCGCGGATGGTCAGATAGGCCCCGTCCAGATTGATTGCCATGATTTTGCGCCAGAAGTCAAAGCTGGAATTGCGGATATTTTGCCCCTCTGCAATTCCGGCATTTGCGATGCAAATATCAATGCTTCCAAAGTGATCTGCAATGGATTGCAGGCCCGTGACCACCGAGGCTTCATGGGCCACATCCATCTTGACGGCATAGCCTCCAAAAGAGTCGGCGGCCTGTTCCAACACGTCCAAACGCCGCCCCGTGATGGCCACATTGCAACCTTCCGCAGCCAATTTGCGCGCGATGGCCAGACCGATCCCTGTGCCGCCGCCCGTGATGACGGCATTTTTTCCTGTGAGTAGCAAAATTATTCCCCTCAATCTTTGTATGCAGAAATATACTCACATCTTGCGGCGAAAAGCCACGCTAGATCAGTTGCGCAATATTATTGCGCGCGTTACCCATTCGGCATTCGAAAGGTTTCGAAGACGGTGAAAGACCGCGTCATGAAAGGACGAAAATTATGAAAATTGGAGCTCTCAAAGAGATTTCTACCGGCGAACAGCGCGTCGCCTTAACACCAGAAAGCGCAATTCAGTTACAGAAACTTGGTCATGAGTGTGTGGTCCAAAAAGGTGCTGGCAGTGCCGCGGGTTTTAGTGATGCGCAGTATAAGGCCGCCGGCGTGGAAGTTGCCGCCACCGCGGCCGCTTTGACCAAAGCCTGCGATGTCATCGTTAAGGTTCGCCCGCCAACTGAGGCGGAAATCAAACGACTTTCTCCTGAGAAAACATTGATTTCATTTTTCTATCCGGGGGCCAATGAGGATCTCATGGAGCTGGCCAAATCCAAAGGCGCCAGCGTCATTGCCATGGATATGGTGCCGCGGATCAGCCGCGCCCAGAAAATGGACGCGCTGTCCTCGATGGCCAATATTGCTGGGTACCGAGCGGTGATTGAGGCTGGAAATAATTTCGGCCGGTTCTTCACAGGCCAGGTCACCGCCGCCGGCAAAGTGCCCCCTGCCAAAGTTTTGGTGGTTGGTGCGGGTGTGGCTGGACTTGCGGCGATTGGGACGTCGACCTCTCTTGGGGCGATAACCTACGCATTTGACGTGCGTCCAGAGGTGGCCGAGCAGGTCGAATCAATGGGTGCAGAGTTTGTCTTCTTGGATTTCTCAGAGGAGCAGGCCGATGGGGCCGCGACAGGCGGCTATGCTGCCGTCTCCTCACCAGAGTTTGCGGCCGCGCAATTGGCCAAATTTCGCGAGATCGCACCTGATATGGACATTGTGATCACCACAGCTTTGATTCCCAATCGCGAAGCGCCTGAGCTTTGGACCGCTGACATGGTGGCCAGCATGAAGCCCGGCTCTGTGATTATTGATTTGGCCGCAGAGAAAGGCGGAAATTGCAAATTGACGGTCATGGACGAGCGGATCGTGACCGATAATGGCGTGATCATCATCGGCTACACGGATTTCCCAAGCCGGATGGCGGCGCAGGCCAGCACGCTCTATGCCAACAACATCCGCCACATGGTCTCAGACCTTACCCCGGAAAAAGATGGGGTTATTGTGCATGATATGGAAGACGACGTCATCCGCGGGGCGACCATCGCCCATGCCGGAGAAATCACCTTCCCGCCGCCGCCGCCCAAGATTCAGGCCATTGCGGCCAAACCAAAAGAAAAACTGCCCGAGAAAACCGCTGAGGAAAAGCGCGCCGAAGAGGTGCAGGCTTTCAAAAAGCAAACCCAGAACCAAGTCGCTCTATTGGCCATTGGTGGGGCGCTGCTGTTTTTGGTCGGCAGCTACGCACCGGCAAGCTTTATGCAGCATTTTATCGTGTTTGTTCTGTCGGTCTTTGTCGGCTTCCAAGTCATTTGGAATGTCAGCCATTCGTTGCATACGCCGTTGATGGCGGTGACCAATGCGATTTCCTCGATCATCATCTTGGGCGCGGTGCTGCAAGTTGGATCGACCAGCTTTCTCGTGACGCTGTTGGCGGCGGTTGCGGTGTTCTTTGCGGGCATCAACATTTTTGGCGGCTTTCTCGTAACCCGGCGCATGCTTGCCATGTTCCAGAAATCTTAAGGAGGTCGATACTATGGAAATGGGCTTTACCACTGCCGTCTATGTTGTTGCGGCTATTCTTTTCATTTTGTCCCTCGGCGGTTTGTCGGGCCAAGAAAGTGCCAAACGGGCCGTTTGGTATGGCATTGTCGGCATGGCGCTGGCGGTGACAGCCACATTGTTTGGACCCGGGTTTGGTCTTTGGGGTTTGTCTTTGGTTCTGATCGCGGCCGGTGGGTTGATCGGCTATCAACTGGCATCAAAAGTTGAAATGACCCAAATGCCAGAGCTGGTGGCCGGCATGCATGCCCTTGTCGGGCTGGCAGCGGTGTTTGTTGGGTTCAATACGCATTTTGAGCTGGTCAATGTTGCGGCCATGGATGAGAGCGCGCGTAAATCTTTAGAGGGTTTTGCGGCCCTTTTGGCGAAAAAGACCGCGGTCGAGATCAATATCTTGCGGGTTGAGACCGCGCTTGGGATTTGGATCGGGGCTGTCACCTTTACGGGATCTGTAATCGCTTACGGGAAATTGGCGGGCAAAGTGAATTCTGCAGCCACAAAACTGCCCGGCGGGCATGTGCTCAATGCCACGGCGGCTTTGGTCTCATTGGCCTCGCTGATCTGGTATCTGAATTCTGGCGCCTTGCTGCCGATGATGATTTTGACCCTTATGGCTTTGTTCATTGGCTATCATTTGATCATGGGCATCGGCGGCGCGGATATGCCGGTTGTGGTCTCCATGCTCAACTCCTACTCGGGTTGGGCGGCCGCAGCGATTGGCTTCAGCCTTGGCAATGATTTGTTGATTGTCGTGGGCGCTTTGGTCGGATCGTCAGGTGCGATTTTGTCCTACATCATGTGCAAAGCGATGAACCGCTCTTTTGTCAGCGTGATCCTTGGCGGCTTTGGCGGAACAGCAGGTCCGCAAATGGCTGTGGAAGGTGAGCAAGTGGCGATTGAGGCAGATGGGGTTGCGACCGCTTTGAATGAAGCTGACAGCGTTATCATCATTCCGGGCTATGGGATGGCCGTGGCTCAGGCGCAGCAATCGGTTTCGGAATTGGTGCGCAAACTGCGCGCTAAGGGCAAGAATGTGCGCTTTGCCATTCACCCGGTTGCGGGACGCTTGCCAGGTCACATGAATGTGCTCTTGGCCGAAGCGAAAGTGCCCTACGACATCGTCATGGAGATGGATGAAATCAATGATGATTTCCCGGACACAGATGTGGCCATTGTCATCGGATCAAATGACATTGTGAATCCGGCAGCCCAAGATGATCCCAACAGCCCCATTGCCGGGATGCCGGTTTTGGAATGTTGGAAGGCGAAACAGGTGTTTGTGTCCAAACGGGGGCAGGGCACCGGCTATTCGGGCATCGAAAACCCGCTATTCTTCAAAGAAAATACGCGGATGTTCTATGGGGATGCAAAAGCCTCATTGGACAAGCTGCTTCCGATGATAGAGTAATAAAACATGGCGTCGCCAGATTGCACCCTGGCGACGCTGCTTTTTGAGTTCAAGGTAAGGCTGTTTTATGGCACAGTTGATCGATCATCCTTTGCGCCACGCCACTGCGTCTGAGCTACATGCGCGGCCATTTCCTCATATTTCCGCCCCTGCGCGCGCGGCGTTTTTTGCCTATACCTCAGCGCAGAACGATTCTGGCCGCGATGAGGCGGCGGATCGGGCTCATTTCTTGCGTCTGCTCGATCATTACAACGTGGCCCATCCCGCCGAAACGGAGTCGCATTTCTTTGGTCAGTTGGGGGAGGTATGGGTCAAATGGGAATGTCATACCGAATTTGTAACCTATACGGCTTTTGTCGATGACCTGGGCGATGCAGCCTTTGATGGCAGTGAATTTGCAATCTTTCCCGCCGCGTGGCAGGCCGCTATGCCCGGAACAACGCTCAGCTCGACTTCGATAAGGGTTGAGGAAGATCAGGACACGCAAAGCATTAAGGACAAGCTGGACGGCTGGTTTGTCTCGGAAAGCTTGGCGGCCAGCCGGGTCTTGGACCGTGCGGCGGTCATAGCCGGGGATTACCGCATGGATGGCAATGGGAATATGCGCTTTGCGGTCTTTGTGCCGGCCTCGACCGGCCGGCGTCGTGTGGGGCGGATTGTTCAGCGTCTCAATGAGATTGAGGTCTATAAAACCATGTCGATGCTGGGCCTCATGCGCGCGCGCAGCTTGTCGGTAGAATTAAATGCCGTTGACACGAACCTGTCGGCTTTGGTGGCCGATTTGGCCGATGATCAGGTCTCGGCGGAAGATAATCTCAACGGATTGCTGAAACTCTCAGCTGATCTTGAGGGGCATTCGGCCGCGGTGGCCTATCGATTTTCTGCCAGCAAAGCCTATGCGGCAATTGTGGCGCAACGCATTGAAGTTTTGCGAGAGTCTCAATTCGAAGGGCGTCAGAGCTTTCGCGAGTTTATGATGCGCCGGTTTGATCCTGCCATGCGCACGGTCCAGGCGCTGGATAACCGACTCCAAGATCTCATTTCTCGGGCCATTCGCACCGGTGATTTGCTGCGGACGCGGGTGGATGTGGAGCGGCAAACACAAAACCAGGAGCTTTTGAGCAGTATGAATCGCCGCGCAGATGTGCAGTTGCAGCTGCAACGAACCGTTGAGGGGCTGTCAGTCGTAGCAATAAGCTATTACGCCACGGGCCTGTCGCTTTATGTTCTGACGCCTTTGTCCGGTATGATGGGCATGTCAAAAAGTGTTCTGACCGCCGCAGTGGTGCCTTTGGTCGTGGGATCGGTCTATCTCGCCCTGCGCCGAATTCGCAAGCATATGCCGCATTGATTTAAAAGCCTCTTGACCTGTGCAAAAATGCAGGTCCAATTGCAGCCATGACAGATATATTGAGCGCCCGCCAATTGTTGGACCATTTGGTCTCTTTCCCAACGGTCAGTTCAGACACGAACTTGCCTCTCATTCACTTTGTGCGTGATTATTTCGCGCAGCATGGAATTGACAGCGTGGTCTTTCCCAGTGAGGACGGCAATAAAGCCGGACTGGTGGCGCAGGTTGGGCCGAATGTGGCGGGCGGTGTGGCGCTTTCGGGCCATTCCGATGTTGTGCCGGTGGAAGGGCAGGACTGGAGTACGGATCCTTGGCAGGTGGTTGAAAAAGATGGCCGCCTCTATGGGCGCGGCACCTGCGATATGAAGGGGTTTGTGGCTTTGGCGATGGAAGCCATGGTGAAGGCCAACTCTCTCGACCTCAAACGCCCGCTGCAATTTGCCCTCTCGCGCGATGAGGAGGTCGGGCTGCTTGGTGCGCCGGATGTGGCGCGGGGCTTGCTGGAAAACTACGCGAAGGCTGACGCTGTGATTGTGGGGGAGCCGACTGAAATGCAGGTGGTGACTGGCCATAAGAGCTGTGATGATTTGCAATTTCATGTGCGCGGCAAAGAGGTGCATTCTTCACGCCTGCATGAAGGGGTTTCGGCCGTGATGTGCGCGGCGCGTTTTGTCGAATGGGTCCGGCAGCAAAATATTGAGAGCCAAGCCAAAACCCCGACGGCCACGGCAGCGCTTTATGATCCACCCTTCACGACCTTACATGTGGGCGTTATCAATGGTGGCACGGCGCATAATATTACAGCGAAAGATTGTTATTTCTCAATTGATTTGCGCTGTGTGGGCGATGATCGCACGGAAGACTGGTTGGAAAAAATTCAAGCGCAAATTGATGTTATAGAAGCGGAGATGAAGGCTATAGATCCGAATAGCTTTTTCGATATGCATGTGATGCGCGGGCCCGCCGTTGTGCCCGAGGTGGAGGGCAAAGCCGAGGCCCTGGCGCGGCGCTTAACCGGTGACAATGGAACCCATACGGTGGCCTATGGCACCGATGGCGGGCATTTTCAGGCCAAAGGCTTTTCGGTCGTGGTCTGTGGTCCAGGCTCCATCGAACAGGCCCATCAACCCGACGAATTTATCGAATTGACTGAATTTCAAGCGGGTGAGGCGATGCTGACGCGTCTATTGGACAGTTTGCAGACCGCTTAACCGCCGGTGTGGCTCATATGGCGGGACATCTTGCCGCCTTCATCGCCGCGGGAGTAATCGAAATCATGGCCCTTAGGTTTTGAGCCAATGGCCGCTCTAATGGACTGTTCCAAAACAAGATTGCCTTCAGAAGCGCGCAGTGGCCCTCTCAGATCGGCGCTGCCTTCTTGGCCAAGGCAGGTGTAAATCTCACCGGTGCAAGTGACGCGCACACGATTGCAGCTTTCACAGAAATTATGAGTCAAAGGGGTGATCAGCCCGATGCGCTGCCCGGTCTCTTCAAGGCGAATATAACGCGCCGGGCCGCCAGTGCGGTCGGGCAGCTCCGTTAGGGTAAAGCGCCCGGCCAATTGATTTTGCAAGTCACTCAAGGCCCAATATTGCCCCACACGGTCCTCTTCACCCAGATCACCCATAGGCATCACTTCGATGAATGTGAGATCCATGCCGCGTGCTGCGCAGAAGGCTGTGAGATCAAACAGCTCGTCTTCGTTGAACGCGCGCAGAGCCACAGTGTTCAGCTTAACCTTCAAGCCGGCTGCAAGCGCGGCATCAATGCCGCGCAGCACATTTTGCAATTTGCCCCAGCGGGTAATTTTTGCAAATTTATCGGCATCAAGCGTATCGAGGGAGATATTGATCCGCCGCACACCGGCCGCATAAAGTTCGGCCGCGAAGCGGTGCAACTGGCTGCCATTGGTGGTTAAGGTCAGCTCATCCAAAGCGCCGCTTTGCAGATGGCGGGACATGGATTGGAAAAACGACATGATATCGCGCCGCACCAACGGCTCGCCGCCTGTGATCCGCAATTTGCGCACGCCCAGCCCAATGAAAGTGCTGCAAAGGCGGTCAAGCTCTTCCAGAGTCAAAAGATCTTTTTTGGGCAAAAACGTCATGTTTTCCGACATGCAATAGACGCAGCGAAAATCGCAGCGATCCGTGACGGACAGGCGCAAATAGGTGATGGCGCGGGCAAAGGGATCAATCAAAGGGGCTGTCATGGGCGAACGGTATCCTTGAGCTGCTTCGATCACAAGTGTGATTTTGGTTGAAGCAAAGCAAGCTCAGACCTAAGCTGACGAAATACAGCAGGGCGCGGCGCAAGTGGGCTTGGGAGTGCTGCGGTGTTTGGAGGCACAGCTATGTTTTATTCGCCCAGCCGGTCATTTTGGCTCTCTGCCAGCGCTGGCGGTGACCTGCGATGAGTGCCCGTGATCGGCGCCACGACTACCGGATCAAAGATGGTCTTTTCCCACGCGATAGCCCTGTGCGCGTGCCTGAGTTTTTCAATATTGCTGAGGCCTGTTTAATGAGCCATGCGCGCACGTTTCCTCAGGCCGTGGCTTTGATGGATTTGAGCCGCGATGCGCGGATGTGGACCTATGCGGAGATGGCGCAGGCGGCGGAGCGATTGGCGGCGGTTTGGCAAGGCGAAGGGGTGCGGCCAGGCGATCGGGTGGCGATTTTATTGCCGCAATGCGCCGAGGCTTTGATTGCGCATTTTGCAGCG
>ENA-ORCY01001236-ORCY01001236.1-marine-metagenome-genome-assembly--contig:-NODE-1236-length-12326-cov-2.637032_pt1 | contig 12326 bp, 10 predicted proteins | sample MGYA00248634_ERZ508507 | MGnify/ENA primary metagenome ERZ508507 (study PRJEB26178, sample SAMN06266269) | marine metagenome | isolation source: Columbia River Estuary | place: USA:Columbia River... | reverse complement strand
CACTGCTCACCAACGAAGCAGCCATCGACGATGTTTACTCAGGCACCGAGGGCCTCTTGTCTGGCGCTGGCGCACATCCCACTTTCATTGACATGAGTACTGTCAATCCTGCCAAACCACCAGAACTGGCATTGCGGGTGCAAGCTGTTGGCGCTGCGTATTTAGAGTGCCCTGTGGGCGGCAGCATCGGCCCCGCCAAGGAAGGTAAATTGCTCGGATTTGTAGGTGGCCATGCAGCCGATCTGGCCAAAGTTCAATCTTTGTTAGAACACCTTTGCAAACGCGTTGAACATGTGGGTACCTTCGGCGCTGGATCGACCATGAAGATGGCCGTTAATTTGCCTCTCATGGTTTACTGGCAAACCTTGGGTGAAGCACTGTCCTTGATTGACCATCTAAAACTGGACCCGCAAAGGGTGGTTGACATTTTGTCTGAAAGTTCAGGCGGACCCAATATGCTGAAGGTGCGCGGCCCCTTGCTGGTTCAAGCCTTGGGCCATCAGAAAAATGACACAGTCACAGTGGATGTCGCCACCATGCGCAAAGACATGCGAACCATGCTTGCATTGGCCCAAACAAACCACAGAGAGTTGCCATTAACCAGCATGGCCTTGCAAAAATTCAACGAGGCTGCAGACTCTGGCCTAGATGGCAAAGACTGCACGCAACTGCCCGTTTGGTGGCTTGGCCAAGGCACTCACACAAAGTAAGGCCTTGGCGTTGATTGCTTAGTCGAGCTTCATCTCACGGATGATGGCTCGGAATTGATCCATCTGCTTGCGCAACATGGCATCTTGCGCAGCAGGTGTAGAGCCAACGCCCTCAGCACCCAGCTCGGTCAAGCGCTTGACCACATCTGGGTGCCTCACAGCCGCAATAATTTCTTTGTTCAAGCGATCAATAATGTCTTTGGGTGTTTTGGCGGGCGCAAACACGCCGTTCCAGCCTTCCAACTCCAAGTTTGGATAGCCCAACTCTTTGACAGTCGGTACATCAGGCAAACCAGGAATGCGCTTAGATGCTGTTGTGGCCAAGGCTTTCAAGGTACCTGCTTTCACTTCTGCCAGGGATGAAGACAACTGATCACCGCCCACTTGAAGTCGGCCTGCTAACAACTCTTGTTTCAAGGGCGCAGCACCTTTGAATGGAATGTGCTCCATGCTGATGCCGGCTTCTTTCTTGTAGGCTTCGCCCAAGACGTGCATGGTGGAGCCTGGGCCTGTCGAGCCATAGTTGTATTGCAAAGACTTGTTGCTTTTCAAAAGGTTGGCAAGTTCTTTGAGGTCTTTGGCTGGCACTGATGGGCTGGAAGTCCAAATGAAGGGCACATAAACCGCAATGGAGACACCTGCAAAATCTGTGTCCACATTGAAAGGTGCACGATTTGCAAGCGCTTGTGCAACCGCTGCCAATGGGAAAGACAGGTTGTGCATCATGATGGTGTAACCATCGGGTGCTGCTTTGGCCATCAGGTCTGCACCAATGTTGCCGCCAGCACCTGGTTTGTTGTCAACCGTGACGGGTTGCCCCATCGAATCAGTCATCTTTTGCGCAATGATGCGGGCCACGATGTCAGTGGTACCGCCCGCTGGGAACGGCACAATCATTTTGATGGGTTTGCTGGGGTAGGCCTGCGCAATGGCACTGAGCGGCAATGCCATGGCAAGCAATGTGACCGTGCAAACTTGTTTCCACTTTGAAAAAATTGAACGCATTTTGTCTCCTTGTGTATGTGGTTTATTTTTTACCCAAGCCCAACCGTTTGGCACCTTCAATGTACAAAGCAATGCGCTCTTTCATGAAGGCGTCCATTTGATCGGTGCCAATGTTGACCAACTCAAAGCCGCTCTTGGCTGCCAGCTCTTTCATTTCAGCATCGTTGTTCAAGGCCAGCCACATGTCAGATAATTTTTTGCGGGCTTCTGGTGTGGTTGACCTTGGCACACCCACGCCGCGGTAGGCACCGTCAATCCAGTCGACACCCAGTTCCCTGAAGGTTGGAACAGTGGGCATGAGGGGGTGGCGTTTTTCCATGGCTACAGCCAAGGCGCGCACCTTGCCGCGATTGGCAATGGCAAAGGGTGTGTAGGTAACCGCGCCATCAATTTGCGCACCGACAACGGCCATGGACATATCGCCAGTGCCTTTGTAGGGCACGTAGGTGCTCTTGATGCCAAAGGCTGCATTCAGACGCTCATGCGCGGCATGGTTGGCAGAGTTCAAGCCCGAGCCACCCAAGTTCATTTTGCCGGGCGATTGTTTGGCCGCTGCAATGAACTCGGCGAAGTTTTTAATAGGACTGCTTTCGGGCACCACCAACACATCAGGGGTGTAATGGAACCAAAAGACGGGCGTGATGTCGGCCGTTTTGTATTGAACTTCACCTTCAATAGGCTGAAACACAATGTGTGGCAAATTGATACCCACCACATTGAGGCCATCGCCTGGCAGGTTGTTCATTTGAGCCCACATGAGGCCGCCGCCTGCACCGGCTTTGTATTGAATGATGGTGTCGATGGCGCCGCATTTCTTTTTGAGCACCACTTGCTGGTGCCTTGCAGACAAATCAGACTCACCGCCGGGTGGGAAGGCCTGCCAATACATGACGTTCTTTTCAGGACACGCAGGCATGGCTTGCGCAGTTGCGTGGTGCGGCATGAGGGTTGCCAAACTAAGGCCCACTGCACTTAACCAAAATTTTGTTTTCTTTTCCATTTTGTCTCCTGCATCTCGGTCATGATAAATTTTTCTAATGCCTAAGCATCTTGCACACCGCCTCGGTCACTTGTTGCGTCGTGGCCTCTCCGCCTAGGTCGCGTGTGTGCAACTTGGGGTTGGCAGTCACAGCCTCAATGGCCTGCATCAAACGCTGGGCCTGCTGATCCAAACCGATGTGTTCCAGCATCATCACACAACTCCAAAAACTGCCAATAGGGTTTGCGAGACCTTTTCCCATAATGTCAAAGGCAGAGCCGTGAATGGGCTCGAACATGGAGGGGTAACGACGCTCTGGATCGATGTTGCCCGTGGGCGCAATGCCCAAGCTGCCAGCCAAGGCCGCAGCCAAATCGCTCAGAATATCGGCATGCAGGTTAGTGGCCACCAAGGTGTCCAAAGTTCCAGGACGGTTCACCATGCGCGCCGTACAAGCATCTACCAATTCTTTGTCCCAATGCACATCGGGAAACTCTGCACTCACCTCTTTGGCAATTTCATCCCACATGACCATGGCATGACGCTGCGCGTTTGATTTGGTGACCACGGTGAGCAACTTGCGCGGCCGTGATTGCGCCAACTTAAAGGCATAACGCATGATGCGTTGCACGCCCACGCGGGTCATCATGGAGACATCGGTGGCCACCTCAATAGGATGGCCTTGATGCGCTCTGCCGCCAACACCCGCATACTCACCTTCGGAATTTTCACGAACAATGACCCAGTTGAGTTGCTCAGCTGTGCATCGCTTTAGGGGGGCATCAATGCCCGGCAAAATGCGTGTGGGACGCACATTGGCATACTGATCAAAACCTTGGCAAATTTTGAGACGCAATCCCCAAAGCGTAATGTGATCTGGAATATTTGGGTCGCCTGCAGAACCAAACAAAATGGCATCCATGGGCCGCAGGGCATCGAGGCCATCAGCCGGCATCATGACGCCATGTTGTCGGTAGTAATCACCACCCCAATCGAATGACGTAAATTCAAAACTGAACTGGCTTTGTCCTTGGGCAAGTGCCTCAAGCACCACCTGAGATGCAGGAATGACTTCCTGCCCAATGCCATCACCTGGGATGCATGCAATTTTGAATTGTTTCATTAGAAAATCAGGTGACAGCCCGTTTTACTTTGCAAAAACTCTTGCGTGACGCCAGGCGCCAACTCAATCACTTTCAGGCCTTCTGGCACGACGTCCATGACTGCCAAATCGGTGATGATGCGATCGACCACACCCACGCCTGTCAATGGCAATGTGCACTGGTTCAAGATTTTCAAATCTTCAGTGCCGTCTTTTTTCTTGGCCACGTGTTCCATCAAAATAATCACGCGCTTCACGCCCGCCACCAAGTCCATGGCGCCGCCCATGCCCTTGACCATCTTGCCTGGAATCATCCAGTTGGCAAGGTCTCCCTTTTCGCTCACTTGCATGGCGCCCAATATCGACAGATTGATTTTGCCGCCACGAATCATGGCGAAGCTGTCGTGGCTGCCAAAAATAGAGGTGCCTTTGATCGTGGTCACGGTTTGCTTGCCCGCATTGATGAGGTCGGCATCGACTTCATCTTCTGTGGGGAACGGGCCAATGCCCAACATGCCGTTTTCAGATTGCAGCCACACTTCAATGTTGGTGGGCACATGGTTGGCCACCAAGGTGGGAATGCCAATGCCCAGATTGACATAAAAGCCGTCTTGCAGTTCGTGTGCGGCACGGGCCGCCATTTGGTCTTGACTCCAGCTCATGCTTAGACTCCTGCTTTCTCAGTGATGGTGCGTTTCTCAATGCGCTTTTCAGGGTGCTTATTAAGAACCAATCGGTGAACATAAATACCGGGCAAATGAATATGGTCAGGAATCATGTCACCTGTTTCCACAATCTCTTCCACTTCCACAATGCACAGCTTGCCAGCCATGGCCACAGCGGGATTGAAGTTGCGAGCTGTTAGGCGGAATTGCAAGTTGCCAGATTTGTCTGCACGCCAAGCTTTCACCAATGACACATCTGGTATCAAGGAGCGCTCCATGACATAAGTCTCGCCATCAAACTCACGCAATTCTTTGCCATCGGCCACCACAGTGCCCACACCCGTTTTGGTGAAGAAAGCGGGAATACCTGCACCACCGGCGCGCAGCTTTTCGGCCAAGGTTCCTTGTGGTGTGAATTCCAACTCAAGCTCGCCCGCCAAGAACTGACGCTCAAACTCTTTGTTCTCGCCCACATAGGAGGAGATCATTTTTTTGATTTGACGGGTTTCAAGCAGCTTGCCCAAACCAAAACCGTCAACACCTGCATTGTTGGAAATGGCAGTGAGGTTTTTGACGCCCGAGTCGCGCAAGGCTTCAATCAAAGCTTCGGGAATACCGCAGAGGCCGAAGCCACCTACGGCCAGCAATTGGCCATCTGCCACGACGCCTTTCAGCGCCTCGGCTGCAGAAGGGAAAATCTTGTTCACAGGGCTCTCCTAAGAGGGAAATTCTTAAAAGTAAGTAGTGTAATAGGTGATTAGAATCAGGAAACTGACAAGGATTGCCATGAACACGCCTGCGATAGCTAGCCCCAAAACCCAGCGCTACCCCGCGCCAGAGCTGAAAGATGTGCCCGAAGACATCCGCGCCAAAATTTTGGAAGTCCAGGAAAAGGCAGGGTTTGTACCGCAAGTGTTCTTGGCTTTTGCCCGTCGCCCTGCAGAGTGGCGCGCATTTTTTGCCTACCACGATGCCCTCATGGTGCCTGAGTCCGTGGGTCGGACCAGCAACCTGAGCAAAGGCGATCGGGAAATGATTGTGACCACCACCAGTGCGGCCAACCATTGTTTGTATTGCGTGGTGGCGCATGGTGCCATTTTGCGTATTTATGAAAAAAAACCTATGGTCGCTGATCAAGTGGCCGTGAACTATCGCAAGGCCGATATTTCACCGCGTCAACGCGCCATGCTCGATTTCGCCATGAAAGTTTGTTTGCACAGCGACCAAATAGAGGATGCCGACTTTGCGCCACTTCACGCACACGGGTTTGATGATGAAGATATTTGGGACATTGCCGCCATTACGGCTTTCTTTGGCTTGTCCAACCGCATGGCCAGTTTCAGCAACATGATGCCCAACCCAGAGTTTTATTTAATGGGTCGCGTGCCCAAACAAAAGTAATTGGACCCATTCATTTGAACCCATTCAAGGTGTAACCAAGGCCCTGATGTGGTCGGGCAAGGACACAGCTTTTTGAAGCGGGAAATCTACCCAGATGGTGGTGGCACCCCCTGCCGCATAAATGACACCCGGCTGATTCTCAAGCTCCAGGGTGCACCAGCTTTCAAAAGTGGTGCGCGCAGGGTCACTCACATACATCTTGGCCAGCACATTGCCTGGATATTCCAGTTGTTTGTAAAAGTTGCAAAACGCATTCACGATGACTGGCCCTTGGCCTTGTGGGTTGGGTTCACAGCCAATCGATTGAAAATAATCGATGCGCACTGTTTCTAGATACCGAAAATAAACAGTGTTGTTCACATGCTTCATGGCGTCCATGTCACCCCATCGAATGGGGATGATCATTTCGTGAACTTTTTTCTTGATCTCAGGTATTTCAAATTTCATGTGTCTTTGTCTCTGATTGAAAGCAAAGAAGGGATGTTTAAACACCACTTGCTTGTACGTGGATTCTGCCTGTTCCGCGCTTAAAATGATCCACAGGTCCGATAATTGCCCATCAGACCCTTAACTTAATGCGAGTCTTCCCATGACACCCGAAGAGATTTTGAACACACACGGTCCCCGCGAATCGATGGAATACGACGTGGTCGTGGTGGGCGGCGGCCCTGCAGGCTTGTCCGCAGCCATTCGCTTGAAACAGTTGGCTCTAGAAAAAGGCAATGACGTTTCTGTGGTGGTTTTAGAAAAAGGCTCAGAGCCTGGTGCACACATTTTGTCCGGCGCCATCATGGACCCCATCGCTTTGACAGAACTCTTTCCAAAATGGAAAGAAATGGGCGCCCCTCTGAATCAACCCGTCACAGAAGATATTTTCTTGATGACCACCGAAACGGGCGCCACACGCGTGCCCAATTTCACCTTGCCACCTTGCTTTCACAACGATGGCAACTACATCATCAGCTTGGGAAATTTCACGCGCTGGCTTGGCGAGCAAGCTGAAGCATTAGGCGTTGAAATTTTTCCTGGCTTTACAGCCGCCGAAGTTTTGTACAACGACAATGGCGCCGTCAAAGGTGTGGCGACCGGTAACATGGGCGTTGGCAAAGATGGCGAGCCCACCGAAAACTTCCAATTGGGCATGGAACTGCACGCCAAGTACACGGTGTTTGCAGAAGGTGCACGTGGCCATTTGGGCAAGCAAGTCATCTCTCGCTTCAAGCTTGACGCAGGCAAAGATCCTCAAAGCTACGGCATTGGTATCAAAGAATTGTGGGAAATCGACCCTGCCCGTCACAAAGCCGGCTTGGCTTTGCACAGCGCAGGCTGGCCACTCGACGAGAAAACCTACGGCGGCTCTTTTCTGTACCACATGGAAGACAACAAAGTGGTCGTTGGTTTTGTAGTGGGCTTGGATTACACCAACCCTTGGCTCAGCCCTTTTGAAGAATTCCAACGCTTCAAGACACACCCCAATATTCGCTGGTACTTTGAAGGCGACGAAGCCAAAGGCATTGCACCAGCCAAGCGCATTTCCTACGGTGCACGTGCCATTACGGCTGGCGGCATTTTGTCATTGCCCAAAACAGTATTTCCTGGCGGCGCCCTCATTGGCTGCGAAGCTGGCTATCTCAATGCCAGCCGTATCAAGGGCAGCCATGCGGCCATTAAAACGGGCATGTTGGCGGCTGAAGCGGCTTATGACGCATTGCAAGCGGGTCGTCAACATGACGAACTCAGTGCCTACCCAGAAGCCTTCAAAAACAGTTGGCTCTATACCGAACTGAACAAAGCTCGCAACTTCAAGCAATGGTTCAAAAAGGGCCGCACTGTGGGCACCCTCATGACTGGCGTAGAGCAGTTCTTGCTGCGCGGCCACGTGCCATGGACCATCCGCCGTACCGCGGCCGACCACACCTATTTAAAGCCCGCGGCTGAGTGCAAGCCCATTCAGTATCCAAAGCCTGATGGCAAGCTCACCTTTGATCGCTTGTCCAGTGTGTTCATCAGCAACACCAACCACGAAGAAAACCAGCCCGCTCACCTCACCTTGAAGGATGCCAGCGTGCCTGTGGGCATCAACTTGGCCAAGTTTGCTGGACCAGAGGCGCGTTACTGCCCTGCCGGTGTTTATGAGTATGTGAAAAACGAAGACCAATCCGATCGCCTGCAAATCAATGCCCAAAATTGTGTGCATTGCAAAACCTGCGACATCAAAGACCCCACTCAAAACATCGTCTGGGTTACCCCAGAGGGTGGCGGGGGCCCAAATTACTCAGGCATGTAAAAAGTGTCTTACGGCCTTGAAGACTTGTTTATAATTTGAATGGTCAGGAGAGCGTGGTCTGTTTTCAAAATGGGCCGCCGCCGAAGGCGCAGGAAGCTGAAATGCTTCTGAACGCTCAGGTACAAAGGACTGACAAACGTTCGTGGTTTGGCCACGAACGCTTCCTCACTGGAGAGAGAGGGTGGGCCATCTGGTCGAACCCTCCACCGAAGGCGCAACCCGCAGTGATTCTTTCTGTTTGAAGGGCTCACCCGGCGAATCGCTCAGGTAAAGCGGACAGCGAGGGCAACCCATGATTTCGGTCATGGTTTTACATTGCCCTTGGAGAACTGATTTGTCCGCTGACACCACTGCTTTGCTCAATACCCCTCTCAATGCGCTGCATCTTGAATTGGGCGCGCGCATGGTGCCCTTTGCGGGCTACAGCATGCCGGTTCAATACCCCATGGGCTTGATGGCTGAACACATCCATACGCGCGCTGAGGCTGGCTTGTTTGATGTGTCGCACATGGGGCAACTGCGATTGGTGGGCACCGATGCTGCATCAGCTTTTGAATCCCTGATGCCTGTTGATGTGATCGACTTGCCAGTCGGAAAACAGCGCTACGGTTTACTGCTAACGGATGAAGGCAACATCATTGACGACTTGATGTTTGTCAACCGCGGCGCAGACATTTTTGTCATTGTGAATGGTGCTTGCAAAGTGAACGACATTGCGCACATACAAGGGCGCATTGGCGCCCAGTGCCAAGTCATTCCCATGCCTGAACGGGCACTCTTGGCTTTGCAAGGGCCCAAGGCCGTTGATGCTTTATCGCGCATGGTGCATGGGGTCGAAAAATTGGTCTTCATGACGGGTGCATCGTTTGAGTGGCAAGGTGCTGATTTGTTCATCACGCGCTCTGGCTACACCGGAGAAGATGGCTTTGAAATTTCTGTGCACAACGATCATGTCGATGCATTTGCACGTGCGTTGTTGGCTCAAGCAGAAGTCAAGCCAATTGGCTTAGGTGCACGTAACTCTTTGCGACTTGAAGCTGGCTTGTGTTTGTATGGCAACGACATTGACACCAGCACCACCCCCATTGAAGCGGGTCTCAATTGGGCCATTCAAAAGGTTCGCCGCACAGGGGGTGCGCGCGCAGGTGGCTTCCCAGGTGCTGACATTGTGCTGGGTCAATTGGATGGCTCACGCACCCTCACACGCAAACGCGTTGGCCTGATTGCACAAGAGCGCATTCCGGTACGCGAGCATGTGGAATTGCAGAACATGCAGGGCATCAAAATTGGCGAAGTGTCTAGCGGCTTATTAGGACCTACTGCCAATGTGCCTGTGGCCATGGGCTATGTTGACTTGGCAAGCACTGGCTTAGGAACTGTTGTGAACGCCATCGTGCGCGGCAAGGCTGTGCCAATGACTGTGAGTGCCATGCCGTTTGTGCCCAATCGGTATTACCGCGGCTAAAACACGAAGATTTTTAAAAATAATTGTGATCTGACCCCATTATTTAATTGTGATCTGACCCCAATTAACTTGACCCCAAATCACTGAATCGAATTAAACAAGGAGAGAAAAATGAGTTTGAAGTACACGGAAGAGCATGAGTGGATTTTGGTCAACGGCGATGTGGCCACGGTGGGCATTACGCACCATGCGCAAGATGCGTTGGGTGATGTGGTGTTTGTTGAACTGCCTGAAGTGGGAAGCAGTTTTGAACAAAAGGCTGTGGCGGGTGTGGTGGAGTCTGTGAAGGCGGCTGCCGATGTTTACATGCCGATCAGTGGCGAAATTACGGAAGTGAATGAAGCACTGCGTGCAGATCCCGCTTTGGCCAATACTGACCCTCTGGGTGCTGGTTGGTTCTTCAAAGTCAAGCTGACTGATGCATCGCAAGTGGATGCTTTGTTGGACGAAACTGCTTACTCAGCGTTTGCAGCGTCTCATTGAAATTTGTTTGAAGTTTTTTGTTTTTTTAATTTTTGATCAAACTTAGAGTCTGAAAGTCAAACCATGTTGATGTCCTCTGCCGCCCCCTTAACCCAACTCGAAAACGAGAGTGAGTTCATTGCACGCCACATTGGCATCAGTGAAGCGGATGAAAAACACATGTTGTCGGTCATCGGCGAGGCTTCACGCCGCGCGCTCATTGACAGCATCGTGCCCGCCTCCATTGCACGCAGTCAGGCCATGAAGTTGCCTGCGCCCGTGACAGAGGCCGGTGCGTTGGCTGAGCTCAAAGCCATGGCGCAACAAAACAAAATACTCAAGAGTTTCATTGGCCAAGGCTATTACGGCACCCACACACCTGGCGTGATTTTGCGCAATATTTTGGAAAACCCCGCTTGGTACACGGCCTACACACCCTACCAAGCCGAAATCAGCCAAGGCCGCATGGAAGCCTTGGTCAATTTCCAAACCATGATTTGCGATTTAACCGCCATGCCCATTGCCAACGCTTCCATGTTGGACGAGGCCACTGCTGCAGCCGAAGCCATGACCTTGGCCAAGCGTTCGGTCAAATCAAAAAGCAACAACATCATTGTGGCCAGTGACTGCCATCCCCAAACCATTGAAGTGATTCAAACGCGTGCAGCGCCTTTGGGTTTGAAAGTGTTGGTGGGTTTAACCGCCGAGCTCATGCAGCAGAACGACTACTTTGCAGTGGTGGCGCAGTACCCTTCCACCTCGGGCATGACGCACAATTTGAAAGACGTCATTGCACAAGCCCATGCTGCTCAAGCAGCTTTCATTGTGGCCGCCGATTTGTTGGCCTTGACACTGCTCACGCCACCCGGCGAAATGGACGCCGACATTGTGGTGGGCACCACGCAGCGCCTCGGTATGCCCATGGGCGCCGGTGGCCCGCACGCCGCTTACTTGGCCTGCCGCGATGAATACAAGCGCTCTATGCCCGGCCGTTTGGTGGGCGTCAGTGTAGACGTGCACGGCAACCCTGCGTATCGCTTGGCTTTGCAAACACGCGAGCAACACATTCGCCGCGAAAAAGCAACTTCCAACATTTGCACGGCGCAAGTTTTGCCGGCAGTGGTCGCCAGCATGTACACGGTCTATCACGGCCCTGTAGGTTTGAAGCGCATTGCCCAACGCGTGGCCAGTTTCACCGCCATCTTGGCCGAAGGCTTGGAACAACTCGGTTGCAAATTGGCCCACAAATCCGCCTTTGACACGCTGCAAATTAACACCGGTGAACGCACCCATGCCATCCTACAAAAAGCGGTGCTCAAAGGTTTGAACCTGCGCAAATTAAGCGCCGACAGCATTGGCGTGTCTTTAGACGAAACCACATCACGCGATGACATCGAAGCACTCTGGTCTAGCTTTGCAGAAGGCGGCCAAGCCTTGCCCGACTGGACGCCTTTTGAAAAAGGTCGCGACACCCTCATTCCAACTGGCCTGCGCCGCACCAGCACATTCCTCACACACCCCGTGTTCAATCGCTACCATTCCGAAACCGGCATGCTGCGATACATCCGCCAATTGAGCGACAAAGATTTGGCGCTCGACAGAAGCATGATTCCGCTGGGCTCTTGCACCATGAAGCTCAATGCCACCAGCGAGATGATTCCCATCACCTGGCCCGAGTTTGCCAACATGCACCCCTTTGCACCCGCTGACCAACTCAAGGGCTATGCCCTGCTTGACGAGCAACTGCGCGAGTGGCTGTGCCAAGCCACCGGCTATGCAGGCATCAGCTTGCAACCCAACGCGGGCTCGCAAGGTGAATACGCAGGTCTCTTGGTCATCAAGGCTTTTCACGAAGCCAAGGGCCAAGGCCATCGCAACATTTGCATCATTCCTTCTAGCGCACACGGCACCAACCCCGCCAGCGCGCAAATGGTGGGCATGCAAGTGGTGGTCACCGCCTGCGATGCGCAAGGCAACGTCGACATGGCCGACCTGAAGGCCAAGTGTGAAGAGCACAGCGCCAACTTGGCCGCGGCCATGATCACCTATCCCAGCACGCATGGCGTGTTTGAAACGCAAGTTAAAGCATTGTGCGAACTGGTGCACCAGCATGGCGGCCGCGTGTATGTAGACGGCGCCAACATGAATGCCTTGGTGGGGGTGGCTGCCCCCGGTGAATTTGGTGGCGATGTCAGTCACCTTAATTTGCACAAAACATTCTGCATCCCCCACGGCGGTGGCGGCCCAGGT
>ENA-ORCY01001229-ORCY01001229.1-marine-metagenome-genome-assembly--contig:-NODE-1229-length-12367-cov-2.771277_pt1 | contig 12367 bp, 11 predicted proteins | sample MGYA00248634_ERZ508507 | MGnify/ENA primary metagenome ERZ508507 (study PRJEB26178, sample SAMN06266269) | marine metagenome | isolation source: Columbia River Estuary | place: USA:Columbia River... | reverse complement strand
GTCTTATTCGGAATTGGTGGCGCCTTCGAAGGCACTGGCGCATCTGCAGTAGTTGGTGACTTATTTGGCGGGAAAGGTGGCCGCGTAATCGCTTTATTCCAAATGGCTGGAGACTTTGGAAACATCATTAGTCCGGTTCTACTTGGTTGGTTAGTTGACTCTCATTCTTATCGTCCGGCATTCATAGCAACAGCAGCAGTGTTTTCAATAACACTGCTGCTGTCAGCAAGAATTCCAGAGACTAGAAAATTAAATTAATAATTTAATCTCTACGAAGTATTGAGATCAAACGTAATACTTCAAGATACAGCCAGACCACAGTAACCATAAGCGCAAAACCAGCACGCCATGATTGTTCTTGTGGTGCGCCACTTGCGATCATTTTTTCAATTTGATCAAAAGCAGAATTAATAGCCCTCATTTTTTTCTTACTTTCTTCAATCACTTCTTTGGGCACTCCTTTGTTCATCAACATATCAGGATGGTGCTCTTTTGAAAGGTGAAGATATTTTTTTCTGACAGTTGCAAAATCATCGTTAGAACTACAACCTAATACTATATAAGGATTTAACTTATCAGAACTTTTTCTTGACTCCTTAATCCCCTCAAATTGACTTTCATTTAAACCAAAAATTTTATTGTTTTTACTTTTAAACTTGGTTTTAGTAACATCATATATAGCATAACCCCAAACAGCAATGTAAGAAATTATAAGAAATAGAATGATTAAATTTAAGGTGGTATTCATTTTTAGTTTTTATTGAAACATACAATGCATAAAACAAGCAACCGAAATGGAACCATTACATGAAGGAATATTATCACAAAGAAACTTACATTCCGGATCTGAGTCACAGGCATCTTTGGCTTGTTTATAACAGATAGTTGTGCATTTAACACTAAATGTTTTAATAGAATTAGATTTTACTTTATCATTTTTTTGACTAATTGAATCATTTAAATCTGAAATTTTATAGTTTTTTATTGAAAAAGCTACAGTATTATCGATTCCAACACCTATATACGAAACGGTGCCATTGCCATTTTTAAAATTATAATCCTTTTCATTTGGATTTCTTGAAACTTGGTGAACACTCCATGCTTTTTCAAAACCAACTTCCTTAACACATTCGATAACTAAATCATTAAAGTGTCCATATGGGTATGCGAAATATCTCATAGGAAATGGTGGAGTTATTTCTTTTATTATTTCTTCTTTTGTTAATGATATTAAATCAGGATGACTCCAAGTATGCCAACCTATTTCAAAATCAAATTCTTCACACATTTCGTGTATCTGTTCCCATGTACAATATTTTTCTAACTTCGGTACATATTTTAAATCAAAATAATTGTCACCTCCAATGTAATTACCCATTACGAAAAAAACACCGGTCTTTTCTTTTAATATATCTTTGTTGTTGAGGTAGTTTGTTTTTTTAGCAACTGCCATATTGACTCCTGTAATAGTTATACAGTATACAATATAGTTATAGGAAAGTCAAACTAAATCTGCCATTTTCTTGTATTCAGAAACATCTGTATGGCCACTCTTCTTTGCCTTCGCATCAGCTTTTGCACGATCACGCTGTTCATTCATCAGGCGGCGGAATCCATCTTCATCCACGTCCAGACCTTCTTCGCGAGCCATTTCTAAAGTCAGGTCAAATGGAAAACCATAGGTATCGTGAAGCTTGAAAACTTCATCAGACCAATAAAGAACAGCGGATATACCCAATAGAACTGCTCTTCGACCCCCAGTGACCACAGGTGTCTTAACGGATTATTAGTTAAAGCATCGTATGAATTCATTGCGAAGAGATGTATGTTCCCTCCAAAAAAGACAGATGCGATCGCCGTCTTAAATATTTGCTGCTGTTCACCAAATGGTGACATGGTGACAATTGAAACCAGAATTGTAAACACCATCACCAAACTCAATGCGGGAATAAGGCGTCTAGCTCGACGAGAATAAAAATCCTTAAGACTTACTTTTCCCGTCAATTCAACTTCACGCATTAAAACCTGCGTTATCACAAATCCTGAAATTACGAAAAACATATCTACGCCGACAAAGCCGCCAGGTATTGCAAAACCCGTATGGTAGACAACGACAAGCAAAACAGCTAAGCCACGAAGTCCCTGAATATCAGACCGATAATGATCTTTTAACGCAAGTGATTCAGACATCAACCAAACTATAAACGAATTTACTTTTGGCCGATGGCGATACGGTCGCGCAATGAAAGATCTTGGCGAATCTCAATATTTTTAAATCTATTTTGTTCAAGCATTCGTCGCAGAGCGTCACCTTGGTCATGGCCAATTTCAAGCACCAACCAACCATCCGAGACAAGCCAGTCGCGCGCTGCAGGCACTATCTCGCGATACGCATCAAGCCCATCGTCGCCCGCGAAAAGCGCCACGTGAGGCTCATAGTCACTCACGACTGACTCGACACTTGAGTCACCACGCGCAATATACGGCGGATTGCTCACAATCAAATCAAAACTATTGCGACTCAACTCATCAACACGAGCAAAAGCTTCAAGCCAATTACCCTCTGCGACTCGCACATCGCCGTCGAGCAAACCCGAACCCGCCAAGTTGGCTCGCGCAACATCCAATGCATCACCCGAGACATCTGTCAACCAAACTTCACTGCTTCCGCGCGGTAGTTCACTCGCCAACGACAAACCAATCACACCACTACCTGTACCTAAATCTGCCAATCGTATTTTTCGGTTCAGATTTTTGATCACCGCCCGTGCCAAATCAAGCGCAGACTGCACAACCTCTTCGGTCTCTGGTCGCGGAATCAAAACACGCTTATCTACCAAAACATCTAAATGACGAAATGCCCAACGGCTCATCACATATTGCAGTGGCTCACCCGCAAGTCGCCGGCTCACCATCTTGCGCAACGCAATGCCGGCGCGCTCGCTGACTAAGTCAGTAGCTGCTGCATCAAACTCTTGGCGATCAAAACCACCCGCGTGTTCGCAGAGCCATCTTGCTTCTTGCTGATTGCCAAGATCTTCAGCCGTTACTTTCAGTAACTCGCCCCAAGTGATCGTGTCGTCGGTAGTCACGACAAAATTTATCTCTCGCCAGAGTCGGCCAACTGCTCCGTCTGATATTCGAGTGTCAGCGCATCAATCACAGGATCTAAATTGCCAGCCAACACATCTTGCAATTGATGCAAAGTAAACCCAATTCGATGGTCGGTCACTCGGCTGTCTTTGAAGTTGTATGTACGAATTTTTTCGCCACGACCACCGCCACCAACTTGGGCTTTGCGTTCAGCCGAGGCACGAGCCTGCAACTCTTCTTCTTGTCGCTTCAACAATCTCGCGCGCAAAACCTGCATCGCGCGAAGTCGATTCTGCAACTGACTGCGTTCATCTTGCATCGCCACCACGACTCCGCTTGGTCGGTGCGTAATTCGCACGGCCGAGTCGGTGGTATTCACGCCTTGACCTCCAGGCCCGCTGGCGCGATAGACGTCAATCTGCAAATCTTTTTCGTCAATGTGAAGTTCAACTTCTTCGGCCTCGGGCAACACCATGACTGTTGCCGAACTCGTGTGAATTCGCCCTTGGTTTTCAGTTGCTGGCACGCGTTGCACGCGGTGTGGGCCGCCCTCAAAACGCATTCGTGTCCAAGCCATCTCACCTTTAAAAATCATCACAACTTGGTTGATCCCACCCTTGGGCGAAAGATCCATCGACAAAACTTCAACGCTCCAGTTGTTGCGCGCTGCAAACGCTTTATACATGTCAAACAAATCACTGGCAAACAAGTTTGCTTCTTCGCCGCCTTCGGCACCGCGAATTTCGATGATTATGTTCTTGCCTGAATTCGGGTCTGGTGGCAAAAGCAAAACTTTCAATTCGTTTTCAAGTGCCGCAATTGTTGAAGTGGCCGAGCTCAACTCTGCTTGCAATTGATCGCGTTCTGTTCCACTCGCATCAGCTATCAGCTCACGAGCCGCATCTGCGTTTCCAGTTGCGGCTCGATACTTGCGTATGCACTCAACTAACGGAGTCATCTGTTTGTATCTCCGTGAAACTTCACGCAACTTGTTTTGATCTTCGAGCACATCAGACGTCGCCATGCTCGCCTCGAGATCTAAAAAATCTCTTTCAATACCGTCAAGTCGCTCAAGCACGATGTTCAGGCTATTGCATCAAACTTGGGGTTGCGCTTGCGCACCCAAAATGTCAACTCCGACAAATCGTGCCGGCTTGTTCAACATCTCGGCAAGCCTCGTCACCGCAGGCACAATGTCGCGCGTCGGACAGGCAAAAACTAACTCTGCGTTTGAATTGATTTGCTCTCGCGCATCAGCACCAAACGCCACCACATCAGGATCAATGCCCACACTAAAAATCACGACTACTTTTTGACCAGTTTGCGAAATACCAGAGGCAACGCACGGCACGATTTCTTTCAAATTTCTTCGCCGACTCGGCGGTTGCGCCGCGCTCAATGACTGTGCGCCGACCAAATTTGGAGATTGACAGACAACGTGTCGCAAAATTCGCTCACGTGCCAACTGATTCAAAGGATGCACCTGCGCCCCCACAACACGACGCGCCGCAACCTCAGTTACCACTCGGCGCAAAGACTCAATCGTCGCGGTCTGACCGTGCACCAGCTGAAAAGTCTCGCGGTCATGCACGCCTACTCCGATTTCGATGCGCGAATCGCCTGACTCGCCAGGCACAACGCGACAAACTTCAAGCCCTACAACTTCACCAGACATCACACCGTGCTCACGAATCACTTCGGCGCCAGATGACTTTATAAATGCAGCAAACATCTCGTCGGCCACACTCACTTCAACTGCTTTTGCCAAACTTGGCGTCGCCACACTCACCGCAGTTGATGAATCAACTGCAAACACTTCAATCGTAAAATTAAAGTTCTTTGCGCCTCGTGCAAGATCGCCCGCATTTTGTTCGGTGAACAGTTTCAATGCTGTTGCATTGTTGCGCAAAGCCCACATCAACGCCGGCCCAAGCCCACGCTCGTGCCGACCCGTGATTAGCACCCAAGCCACACCATTTAAAACACCACCAACCGCCGCGCCAAATTCACTTGGTTCGAACACGACTGAATCGAGATCACTAGCCGCGCCAGCACTAGCGCCGCCAGCATTAGCCCCGCTTGCCGTTAGATCATTCTCAAGTTGCGACTTGACAATCGCCAGCAAGCGAACGCGCGCCAATCTCTGACTATGACTGTCGTTGGTCGACATGACTCAACGAAAACTTACGAAGTCGGCTGTTTTGCGATTTCGGCCAAGAACTCGTCGTTGTTCTTGAACGTCTTCAAGCGATCAATCAACAACTCGAGCCCTGGTGCCGCGTTGCCGTCAGCGGCAAGACCGCTCAACACGCGACGCAACTTCCAAACCATCTGCAATTGCTGACGATTAAACAACAACTCTTCGTGTCGTGTGCTTGACGCATCAACATCAATCGCCGGATAAATTCGTCGCTCAGCAAGTTTTCGATCCAAGCGAAGCTCCATGTTGCCGGTTCCCTTGAACTCTTCGAAAATTGCGTCGTCCATTCGACTATTTGTCTCGACGAGTGCAGTTGCCAAAATTGTCAAACTGCCACCCTCTTCAATGTTGCGCGCCGCACCAAAGAACTTCTTCGGCGGATACAACGCACCAGCATCAATACCACCCGACATAACACGTCCGGTTGTTGGTGCTGCAAGGTTATAAGCGCGAGACAAACGCGTGATTCCATCCAAAATCACCACAACGTCTTCGCCCATTTCAACCATGCGCTTGGCTTTTTCAATTACAAGTTCGGCAACATGTGTGTGCTCTTCTGACGGACGATCAAACGTCGACGAAACAACTTCACCCTTTACTGTGCGTCGCATGTCCGTTACTTCTTCTGGTCGTTCGTCGATCAGCAACACAATCAACTTCACTTCAGGGTGATTCTTTTCGATCGATGTAGCAATCGTCTTCATCACGCTGGTCTTACCGGCTTTCGGCGGCGACACGATGATGCCACGCTGACCCTTACCGATTGGTGAAATCAAGTCGATGATTCGTGCCGTCATATTTGTCGGATCACTTGCACTCGATAGATCTAACTTCTCGTCAGGAAACAACGGCGTCAAGTCTTCGAACTTTGGTCGTGCTTTCATCTTGTCTACATCGGTGCCGTTGATCGTACGAATGTCGATCATTCCCGGATTCTTTTCGTTTCGTCCTGCTGGACGACACATACCAGTTACATGATCGCCCTTGCGCAAATTGAATTGACGCGTCAAACGAACCGAGACATAGGCATCGCCCTGCGAAGCCAAGTATCCGTTTACGCGCAAGAAGCCGTAGCCCTCGTCACGCAAATCTAAATAGCCCGAGATTTCAATCGGCTCATTGCTGATTGGCTCGTTCGTCTCTTGAACTTCGTTCGTCTCATAGCGATCATCACCCTGTGGGCCATCATCTCGCGAGTTTCTAAAACCACCAGGTCCACGACGGCGACGGCGATTATTGCGGTTTCGATTTCCGCCATCTTGTTCGTTGTAGTTGCGCTGAAAACTATTGCGGTCGCCCCGATCATTGCGGTCGTTACGGTCGTTACGTGGGCCACGATCGTTACGTTCGTTACGGTCGTTGCGCGGACCACGATCGTTACGGTCGTTGCGATCGTTGCGCGGGCCACGTTCATCACCACGCGAATCGCCTTGCTCACTGCGTCGTCGCGCTTCAGGCGCAATCGGCGTACCTTCATGTTCGGCAAGTTCAATCTCCCACTCGGCAAGTGGCTGTCCGTCTGCTCCAAGCATCGGGCCATCAGACTTCGACGCAGCGCCTGAATCACTCGCACTCGCACTTGCTGAACTGCGCTTCGAACCTGTCGACGACGCACTCGGCGCAGCCACAACTGGTGCTGGCGCAGTCTGCTCAAGAATCATTTCAATAATCTCTTCTTTTTTGGCACGCGCTGCCGACTTCACGCCGAGCGCCTTCGCGATTGCAAGAAGTTGCTCGCGATCTTTTGCTTCAAGTGCCGATTGTTCAAGGGCTCCACTAGCCACATTGCCTTCTTTCAGGGCGATCAAAATTTTCGCCGCCCAATTTGCCGCTAAAACTCAATATGCAGGGGCACAGATCAGATTGCGTTGAAATGCGTCTGCCACGAATTGGCGGGGACTCGCTCGGGAACCCGAGCAACACAACTCTAGCCGAAAATCAACTCGTTGGCAACAGGCAATTTTTAGTTGCGACAACCAGCAACAAAAGCCTGCACAGCCTTCAGGTCATTCGGCAACGAAACACTTCGCTCGGGTCGGCTCATCAAGTCAGCTAAGTGCTCTGGCAACTTCGGTGTTTCACCCGTCGCACGCCGCACAGCGTCAGGAAACTTCGCAGGGTGTGCAGTCGCCAACGTAATCATCGGCACGTCTTTTGGATAATCAACGCCCGCACTTTGACGCGCCGCAGACAACCCCACCGCCGTATGTGGATCAATCAACATCCCTGACTTTTTATACACGTCCCGCATTGTGGCCAAAGTATCTTCGTCATCACATCGCCGACCAACGAACACACCTGAAATCCACTTTTGATACGAACCTGCATCCACGTTCAATTCGCCAGTCGAACGAAACTCAACGAGCTGCTTTGCTGTTGCGATACCGTCACGATTGTTCATCTCAAAAATTAACCGCTCGAAGTTTGATGAAACTTGAATGTCCATACTTGGGCTCAATGTCGGCACCACCTCATTGGCTGTCATCTTCTTTGACTCAAAAAAGCGCGTCAAAATATCGTTCTTATTTGAAGCCACGACGAAGCCGTCGATTGGCGCCCCCATTTGTTTGGCAATCCAACCGGCAAGCACGTTGCCAAAGTTTCCAGTCGGCACGCTAAACACGGCTGATCTGCCAAGTTTTTCAAGTGCGGTGAAGTAATAAACAACTTGTGCCATCACCCGCACCCAATTAATTGAATTCACCGCTGAAAGCTGATTCGCATCCCGAAACTTTTGATCATTAAACATCGCTTTGACCAAGTCTTGGCAGTCATCAAATGTTCCGTCAACTGCAACGGCGTGAACATTCTTGGCTGTCAATGTCGTCATCTGACGGCGCTGCACATCACTTACTCGATTATTTGGATAAAGCATCACGATGTCGACATTTCGACACGAAGCCACTCCGTCAAATGCTGCCCCACCGGTATCGCCACTTGTGGCCCCGACGATCATCACGCGTTCGTTGCGCTGCGCCAAAACGTGATCAAACAATTTGCCGACCAACTGCAACGCCACATCTTTAAACGCCAAAGTCGGCCCATGAAACAGTTCAAGCAAATATTCGTTCTGGCTGATCTCGACAAGTGGTGCTACTTCGGTGTTCCGAAAAGTTGAATAAGCCTCGACACATAAACGTTCGAATACTTGCTGGTCGATTTCGCCACCCACAAAAGGCGCCATGATGCTTGCCGCGCGTTGGGCATATGTCGTGGCGACATCTCCGCCACGAAACTTTTCTAACTTTGGCCAACTCTCTGGCACGTAGAGCCCGCCGTCGCGCGCCAAACCGGCGAGCAACACATCACAAAATCCAATTTGTGGAGCGGTGCCGCGCGTTGAAACGTATTGCATCGTTACGAGTTAGCGACAACGCGCAACAAAGCACCAACATGCTTTACGGCATCAAGCGACTTAAGTTCGCTCAAACAACTTTGCACCGCTTTTTCATTTGCATCGTGCGTCAAGAAAACCAATCTCGCGTCAGCACCAATTCCGTCTTGTTCGGCCGCACGAATACTCACTCCGTTGCGCGCAAACACACCCGTCACGGCGTGCAATACGCCAGGTTTGTCGGCAACTTCAAGACCGATCATGTATTCGCAATTCACTGAGTCCATCGACATCAACTTTGTCGCAGTAAACGCACCGAGCAGCGCGTGCGTGCCCTTGCGCAAATTGATCGCCGCATCAATCACATCGCCAAGAACGGCCGACGCAGTCGGCTCGCCACCTGCACCGCGTCCGTAAAACATCAACGAGCCCGATGCTTTGCCGTCAACCAAAACTGCGTTGAAACTCTCACGCACCGCAGCAAGTGGATTATTCAAGGCAACCAAAGATGGGTGCACGCGAACTGAGACCATCGATGTTGATGCATCAAGTTCAGCAACACCCAAAAGCTTTACTGAGTAACCAAATTTTCGAGCGATCGCGATATCGGCTGCAGAAATTTTGCTGATGCCCTCAACAAACACGTCTTCGGCGCGCACGGTCGTGCCAAATGCGATGCTGGCAATAATCGCAATTTTTGCCGCGGCGTCATGCCCTTCGACATCGGCAGTCGGGTCGGCCTCGGCGAACCCAAGTTTTTGCGCTTCAGCAAGTGCGTCTGCGTAGTCTGCGCCAACTTCACTCATTTTTGTGAGAATAAAATTCGTCGTGCCGTTGACAATGCCCATGACGCGCGAGATCGGCTCGCCCCGCAAACTCTCGCGTAGAGGCCGAATCAATGGAATGCCGCCACAAACGGCAGCTTCAAACAACAAATCAGTCGAGGCTGCGTCGGCAGCGGCGAAAAGTTCAGGTCCACGACTTGCCAACAGCGCTTTGTTTGCTGTCACTACGGGCTTGTGTTTGCCAAGTGATTCGAAAATAAGTTGAGACGCCGGCTCGATTCCGCCCATCAACTCAACAACAAGATCAACGTCTGCCGACTGCACCAGCGCATGAGGGTCGCTGACAAGAGTCGCGCCTTTGGGCAGCGAGTGTTTCTTTTTCGTGTCACGAATGCAAACTTTTGTTACTTCAAGTCGCACACCACTGCGAGCCAAAATCTGGTCTGACTGCTGGGTCACCAACTCAACAAAAGCCGATCCAACAACACCGTGTCCGAGCACACCGAGGCGAACTAGTTGAGCGCTCGGGTTTGACGGCATATTTACACGCTATCTGCGACGTCAAGATTCACGAGATCACTGAACGTTTCACGGCGCACGACAAGTCGCGCAACGCCGTCACGTACAAATACGACTGGTGGTCTCGTAACTTTGTTGTAGTTAGATCCCATGCTGTGGCCGTATGCACCAGTAACAGGTGTCGCCAAAATGTCGCCAACTTTGTAACCGCTCGGCAACATCGCCTCGTTAATCAACACGTCGCCGCTCTCACAATGCTTGCCGACTAGTCGCGCATTTTCGGTGCGGTCGTCGTCTGCGCGTGCTGGCAAAAATGCTTCGTAGCCCGAGTCATACAAAACTGGTCGCGGATTGTCACTCATGCCACCATCAACCGCGACATATGTTCTGATGTTCGGCAAATGTTTAATCGACCCAATGCGATACAACGTCACAGCGGCACTTGCGACGATTGCTCTACCTGGTTCGACGAAAACTTTGGTTGGCTTGCGCAACTTTGCCGTCGCAATGGCGAGCGACTTACCCCACTGCGTAATTGATGGTGCAATTTCGCTCTCGATATACGCCACACCAAGCCCACCGCCCAAAGTGAGTTCGCTCACTTCAAGTTCGTTGGCAAAGTCAACCATGATTTGTGCGGCCTGTGCGAAATTTTCGGCAGCGAAAACATTCGAGCCGATATGACAATGAATGCCCACGAATTCGACACTCGGCGAAGATTTAGCACGAGCAACGGCTTTTTGTGCGTCGCCGTTACGCAAATTAAAACCAAATTTTGAATCGTCTTGACCGGTCGAGACAAACTCGTGAGTGTGCACCGCCACACCAGGGGTTATTCGCAACTGAATTCGGGCTCGCGGTGCGCCAGCCTTGTGCAACTCATCAATTCGATCTAGTTCGTTGAAATTATCCACCACAATGTGATGAATACCTGCGTCAAGGGCCATCTTCAACTCTTCGCTGCTCTTGTTGTTGCCATGCAACACGCATGCCGAACCAGGCACACCAGCATTCAATGCAACAAACAACTCGCCACCTGTCGCGACATCTAGCAGCAAGCCTTCTTCGTAAGCCAACCTCGCCATCGCCCCACACAAAAATGCTTTTGTTGCGTAAACAACCTGATGCTTACCAAAAACCTTCACTGCTTCTTGGCAGCGCGCGCGCAGATGTGCTTCGTCATAAACGAATGTCGGCGTTCCAAAACGTTCGGCTATGTCAATCAGGTCGCAGCCGCCTATCTCAAGACGCCCAGACTTGTTCGTCTTTGCCGAATCTGGCAATAAGTGTTTGGCGATTCGACTCACATTTGCTCCGGAGATTCAATACCTAATACTTCAAGACCTGCCTGCATCACACGTGCGGTCAAGTCACACAACATCAACCGACTATTTTTCTCGTTTTCGTTTTCGGCTTTCAACACTGGGCACTGCTCATAAAACGACGAAAAACTCGTCGCCAAATCATACAAATAAGTGCACAACCGATGCGGGCTGTACTTATCAAGCGTGTCCCAAAGCGCCGAATCAAATTGCAGCACCTTCATCGCTAGTTCACGTTCAGCAACATGCGAAATCGTCGGCTCAAAATTACGCACGCTTGCTCGTTCGACATTGGCGCGCCGAAAGATGCTGCAGATTCGTGCGTGAGCGTATTGCAAATACGGCGAAGTGTTGCCGTCAAATGAAAGCATTCGATCCCAATCAAATGTGTAGTCCTTAATTCGATCAGTTGAAAGGTCGGCATACTTCACCGCACCAATGCCGACGATTCGTGCGATCTCTGCTTGCGCCTCAGCCGTTAAATCAGGATTCTTCTCTGCAACCGCCTTCGCTGCTCGCTCAACAGCCTCAGTCAAGAGTGCATCAAGTTTCACTGTGTCACCACTTCGTGTCTTCAACATTTTTTTATCTGCGCCAAGAACGTTGCCAAATGAAACGTGAACCATCTCGCGTGGCGCTTTCAACCATCCGGCTTGCGTCGCTACTGCTGCAATCATCTGCAAGTGCTGGGCTTGCGGGGCTCCCACGACATAAAGCAACAACTCGGCGTCAATTCTTTCGACGCGGTCAATCACGCACGCCAAGTCGCTCGTCGCATAGTTGTATCCGCCGTCTGTTTTACGGATAATTAGCGGCAGTGGTTGATTCTCGCGATTCGTGAATCCTTCGGGAAACACAACATCGGCACCATCGCTTTTGGTCATCATGCCAAGTGCGCCGAGTCGCGTCACAACTTCTGGCAACAATTTGTTATACGCACTTTCACCCATGACGTCTGTTGGCTCAAGCAACACACCCAACGTGCGATAGATCTTCTGAAAGTATCTATTGCTTTCGGCAACCAACAACTTCCATAGCCGAAGCGTCTCGGCGTCACCGCTTTGCAGTGCGACAACTCTCGTTCGTGCACGAGTCTGCAAAGTCTCTAATTCAT
>ENA-ORCY01001215-ORCY01001215.1-marine-metagenome-genome-assembly--contig:-NODE-1215-length-12416-cov-2.131372_pt1 | contig 12416 bp, 11 predicted proteins | sample MGYA00248634_ERZ508507 | MGnify/ENA primary metagenome ERZ508507 (study PRJEB26178, sample SAMN06266269) | marine metagenome | isolation source: Columbia River Estuary | place: USA:Columbia River... | reverse complement strand
TGGTTTAACACATTCTCGCGTCATGATTCATCAGCCTTTGGGCGGCACTCGCGGCCAAGCCACCGAAATTGAGATTCACGCCCGTGAAATCCTCAAAACTCGCGAGCAACTTAACAGAATCCTGGCCGAAAACACCGGACAAGCCCTGGAAAAGATCCAGTTAGACACCGAGCGTGACTACTATTTGTCAGCTGACGAAGCCAAAGAATACGGTCTGATTGACCAAGTTATTGCAAAACGTCCCTGAGACGCAACAAACCGGGGTCGAAATTAGCTTTTCTGCCCTGTTTTTTGAAGACGGCGCCCCCTTTCATGGAGAGCGCCGTTTTTCTTTCGTTATCATAGGGAAAATAGAATCACAAGGCGTCGTTTATGGCCGATAAAAAAGGCTCAGTTACCGAAAAGAATTTGTATTGCTCCTTCTGCGGCAAAAGCCAGCACGAGGTTAAGAAGCTCATCGCCGGGCCTTCCGTGTTCATTTGCGATGAGTGCATCGACTTGTGCAACGACATCATTCGCGATGAATTGCCTGTTTCCGAAATTGCTAAAGATGCTAAATCTGGCCTACCTACACCGCTCGACATCAAAACCAACTTAGACAACTACGTCATCGGTCAAGAAAAAGCCAAGCGCACCTTGGCTGTTGCGGTTTACAACCACTACAAGCGTTTGCGCCACAAAGAAGGCGCTAAAAAAGAAGACGTTGAATTGTCAAAGAGCAACATCTTGCTCATCGGGCCCACAGGCTCTGGCAAAACTTTGTTAGCCCAAACCTTGGCGCGCATGCTCGATGTGCCTTTTGTCATGGCCGATGCAACCACCCTCACTGAAGCTGGTTATGTTGGCGAAGATGTTGAGAACATTGTTTCCAAGTTGTTGCAAAGCTGTAACTACGATGTCGATCGCGCACAGCGCGGTATTGTTTACATCGACGAGATCGACAAAATCACTCGCAAGTCTGACAACCCTTCCATCACGCGCGACGTGTCAGGCGAGGGTGTTCAGCAGGCCTTGCTCAAGTTAATCGAAGGCACCATGGCCAGCGTGCCACCGCAAGGCGGGCGCAAGCACCCCAATCAAGACTTCTTGCAAATTGACACCACCAATATTTTGTTCATCTGCGGTGGCGCATTTTCAGGCTTGGAAAAAGTCATTGAAAACCGCACGGAAGCTTCTGGCATTGGTTTTGGTGCCGTGGTCAAAAGCAAGAAGCAGCGCTCACTCACCCAAGTTTTTACCGAAGTGGAGCCAGAAGATTTGATCAAGTTTGGCCTCATCCCTGAACTGGTAGGTCGTATGCCTGTGGTGGCCACATTGGCCGAACTCACAGAAGAAGCCCTGGTTCAAATTTTGACCGAGCCCAAGAATGCCCTGGTCAAACAATTTGGCAAGTTGCTTAACATGGAAGGCGTTGACCTGGAAATCAGGCCTGAAGCCTTGCACGCCATTGCCAAAAAAGCACTGGCTCGCAAAACTGGCGCTCGCGGTTTGCGGTCTATTTTGGAGCAGGCCCTCATCGACACCATGTTCGACTTGCCCAACACCAGCAATGTTGAAAAAGTGGTGGTCGATGCGTCCACCATTGAAGACAACCACACACCTTTGCTTGTTTACCGCGAGTCGGCCAAGCAAGCTTGAATATTCTCCAGCCCACCCCCTGAACCCGATGAAAAACCCTACTCATTCAAGGCTTGAAATCGGGAAAACAGGGGCCATTTATCCCCATATACAAGGGAATCACATGTCTGGACATACACCACTGCCCGCTGAATTACTTGACCTGCCGATGTTGCCACTGCGCGATGTGGTGGTCTTTCCGCACATGGTCATCCCCCTCTTTGTGGGGCGCCCCAAAAGCATCAAAGCGCTTGAAAGCGCCATGCTCACCGATCGCCGCATCATGTTGGTGGCCCAAAAAACAGCGGCCAAAGATGAGCCAGAAGCCACCGACATGTTCGAAGTCGGTTGCATCTCTACCATTTTGCAAATGCTCAAACTGCCCGATGGCACCGTCAAGGTGTTGGTTGAAGGCCAGCAGCGCGCCAAAGTCAAAACCATTGTCGATGGCGAAGTCCATTTCGTGGCCAGCGTGTTGCCAGTTGAATTGGCAGCCGAGAAGGCCGAGCAAAGCAGTGAAATTGAAGCCCTGCGCCGCGCAGTCATGCAGCAATTTGACCAGTACGTCAAATTGAACAAAAAAATCCCACCTGAAATTCTGACCTCCATTTCCAGCATTGATGAGCCAGGACGATTGGCCGACACCATTGCGGCGCACCTGCCTTTGAAATTGGAAAACAAGCAAGTGGTTTTGGACTTGGCCAGCATTCGCGACCGCTTAGAAAATCTCTTCACACAACTAGAGCGTGAAGTTGATATTTTGAATGTGGACAAAAAAATCCGTGGCCGCGTGAAGCGCCAAATGGAGAAGAATCAGCGCGATTTTTATTTGAACGAGCAAGTCAAGGCCATTCAAAAAGAACTCGGTGAAGGCGAAGAGGGCGCCGACATCGAAGAGATCGAAAAGAAAATCAAAGCCGCCAAAATGCCGGCAGAAGCGCGCAAAAAAGCTGACGCTGAGTTAAAAAAGCTCAAGCTCATGTCACCCATGTCAGCAGAAGCTTCTGTGGTGCGCAATTACATTGAAGTGCTTACAGCATTGCCTTGGAGCAAGAAGACCAAAATCAAACACGACTTGGGCAATGCCGAAGTGGTGTTGAACGAAGACCACTTCGGCCTAGAAAAAGTCAAAGATCGCATCATGGAATACCTCGCGGTACAGCAGCGCGTAGACAAAGTGAAGGCGCCTATTCTTTGCTTAGTCGGCCCACCGGGTGTTGGTAAAACTTCATTGGGCCAATCGATTGCCAAAGCCACGGGCCGCAAGTATGTGCGCATGGCCTTGGGTGGCATGCGCGATGAAGCCGAAATTCGGGGACACCGCCGCACCTACATTGGCGCTATGCCTGGCAAAGTGTTGCAAAGCTTGAGCAAGGTGGGCACGCGCAATCCATTGTTCTTGTTGGACGAAATTGACAAGTTGGGCACCGACTTCCGAGGCGACCCTTCCAGTGCTTTGTTAGAGGTCTTAGACCCTGAACAAAACCACACCTTTGGCGATCACTATGTTGAAGTAGATTTTGATTTGAGCGACGTCATGTTCGTGGCTACTTCAAACTCCATGAACATTCCATCTGCCTTGTTAGACCGCATGGAAGTGATTCGTTTGTCGGGCTATACAGAAGACGAAAAAACCAGCATTGCCATTAAGTATTTGCTGCCTAAGCAGTTGAAAAACAATGGCGTGAAAATCGAAGAACTCAACATCAGCGATGCCGCTGTGCGAGATATTGTTCGCTACTACACGCGTGAGGCTGGCGTGCGTTCACTAGAGCGCGAGTTGTCTAAGATTTGCCGCAAAGTCGTCAAGAGTTTGTTGCTCAAACAAATGACGGCGCCAGTGCTGGTCACGCCCGACAACTTGAATGATTTCTTGGGTGTGCAGAAATACACATACGGTCGTGCTGAAGCGACCAATCAAGTGGGTCAAGTGGTTGGGTTGGCATGGACCGAAGTAGGTGGCGACTTGCTCACCATCGAGGCTGCGCTCATGCCAGGCAAAGGTGTCATTACCCGCACAGGCTCTCTGGGCGATGTGATGAAAGAATCAGTGGAGGCCGCGCGCACCGTGGTGCGCAGCCGTGCCCGCATGCTAGGCATCAAAGACGATGTGTTTGAAAAGAAAGACTTGCACATACACGTGCCCGATGGTGCTACGCCTAAAGACGGCCCCAGTGCTGGCGCTGCCATGACCACCGCCATGGTGTCTGCCATGACGGGTATCCCTGTGCGTGCCGATGTCGCCATGACAGGTGAGATTACTTTGCGCGGTGAAGTCACGGCCATTGGCGGTTTGAAAGAAAAACTGTTGGCGGCTTTGCGCGGCGGTATCAAGACTGTTTTAATTCCTGAAGACAATCTGAAAGACCTTCAAGACATTCCTGAAAATGTTAAAAATGGCCTGGAAATTGTGCCGGTTAAATGGATCGACAAAGTGCTTGAAGTGGCGCTTGTATCAATGCCTCAAGCACTGCCTGATGAAGAGCCGGTGGTCGTCGAGGCACCTGTTGTGGCAGACGCAAAGACGGCTACAAAAACAGGCGCCGTGAAGCACTGATAGAATTTTTGGGAGGGCTTTTAAAATTCCCAAAAATTACGCTACAATTCGTTCAACGCAGGCAATTTGGCATAGAATGCTCAGTTGATTGCAAATGCGGGATTAGCTCAGTTGGTAGAGCGATACCTTGCCAAGGTATAGGTCGAGAGTTCGAGCCTCTTATCCCGCTCCAAACATTGAAAGATGACCCAACATCTTTCTGCAAATTAGGGAAGCAACAGCTTCCCTTTTTTGTCACCAAAAATGGCGCGGTAGCAAAGCGGTTATGCACCGGATTGCAAATCCGTGTAGGTCGGTTCGACTCCGGCCCGCGCCTCCAAATCGCAGCCCTCAGTTCTCTTGAATTGAGGGCTGTTTTCTTTGATGCCAAAAAATTCCGAGTTTAAATTTTGATTTAAACCCCGCTCAAGGTAAACGCCTCGTGCACCGCTGACTGAACGCTACCGCCCAACACGGCACCGCCACCCGCCACATAAATCCAATCACCGATGGTGACGGCCGCCACAGCATGACGCGGTATGGGCATGGCGGCGTGTGATTGCCAAGTGTTGGTAGCTGGGTCGTAACTTTCCATTTGTCCAAACACGGTTTGTTGTCCTGGCCGATTGATGATGCCGCCTTCACCGCCCATGGCATAAAAGCGATCACGGTAAACAACCAAGCCATGGCCTGAACGCGCTATGGGCAAAGGTGCCAGTACTTCCCAGGTGTCTCTTTCTGGCACATACACCTGATGCAAATCGGTGTTGTATTCAAACGTGTTGAATCTTCCGCCAATGATGTGGATTCGGCCTTTGTAGGCCACACATCCCACATGATCACGAGCACCTGGCAACGCTTTCTTGCGAGACCATTGATCTGTCTTTGGATCGTAAACTTCATGCCAACCCACGCTGGCGCGTTCATCTGTGGGCGATGAGGCGCCCCCTATCAAATGCAGTTTGCCATTCAATGCAACGGCAGCAGCAGCGCCCCTGGGTCTTGGCAGTGGCGCAATCGATGTCCATTTATCTTGCGAGACTTCATAGACATAGGCGTGGTTGTCTGGATTTCGATTTTGTTCAATGAAGCCGCCAAACGCATAGATGCGACCTTCAAGGGAGACAACGGCCACATGGTTAGCGCCTCGAGGAAGTGGGGCCGCCAAATGCCATTGATCGGCTTTCGGTTCATAGACGTGGTGATAGCCCCTGTCGACGCGCCCTTCGCCATAGCCGCCTATGACATGAAGCCTGCCTGCCCATTCAGTGGCCCATGCCATTTCGCTGCGCGGAATGGGCAATGAAGCACGTGTGATCCAACGACCTGAAGGCCCCTTAGGTGCAGGACTCGTGAACGAGCGTTGTGACTCTTGATCAGCTGTTAAATGATGCGGCACACCGCCTTGGAGTTTGGCGTAGGGCTCTGGCGAGGGGTTGGCCTTAGGGAGCGCAGGATGCGCACCATGTTGGCCATGAGCCCCATGAGTGCTGTCTGATTGTGCGAGGAGTGTTTTTGTAAGGAGCAGTGACGACGCACCCACAAACCATTTTCTTCTGTCCATCGTCATACCTTGATCCCCGTCAAATCAATTTTGAAACTTCAGTTTGCTTGCACGCCAGCTTTGATCAGCAACCCGCCCAAGGTGTCAATTTCATTTTTCAAATGGGCTCTCAATGCGGCTGGCGTCGCCTGCTCAATGCTGACAGCCGACACGCCCATGCCATCCAAGCGCTTGATCACGTCGGGGTCGGTGACAGACTTTTGCAATGCAGCCGTGAGTTTTTCTAAAACAGGTTTGGGTGTTCCCTTGGGTGCATAAAGGCCAAAGGAAATGTTGATCTCAAAGCCTTTAACGCCAGCTTCTGCAATGGCAGGCGTGTCGGGTAAGGACGGCAATCTGTTTTTGCCAGCCGCCGCATAGGCTTTGATTTTGCCGTTCTTCACTGATGGCACGGTGCCCGAAGTTTGATCGCACAAAATATCAACCTGGCCACCCATTAAGTCGGTCAGTGCGGGGCCAGTTCCTTTGTAGGGAATTTCATTCAATTGAACCCCTAAGACGTTCATCATCATCAAGCCACAAAGGTGGGAAGCAGAGCCTACGCCCGCATGGGCCAAACTGACTTTTTTCTGATTGGTTTTGAGGTAAGCCACAAACTCATTCAAGTCTTTAGGCGGAAATTCAGTTCTTGCAACAATCACCATGGGGCCGCTGGTGGCCGATCCAATGGGCTCAAAATCATCCACAGGGTGGTAGCTCAAATTTTTGTACATGGCCATGTTGGTGGCATGACTCACGTGAATCATGAGTAGCGAATAGCCATCTGGTTTGGACCTTGCCACCTTGGCGGTGCCGATGGCGCCGGATGCGCCTGCCGTGTTGTCCACCACAATTTGCTGGCCCAATATCTTTTGCATAGAACCTGCAAACAAGCGCGTGATGGTGTCGCCAGGGCCGCCAGGGGCATAGGGCATCATCATGGTAATGGGCTTGCTAGGATAGTCTTGCGCAGTAGCATGTCCGAACCCAACACTTCCCAATGCACACAAGGATAAAACCAGGGCTCTGCGAATGTGTGATTTAAATTTCATGGGTTTTGTCTTTGTTTAAGTTTTAAAAATAGGGGCTTGAATGGCCATCAAGCGAGCAAGCGTTTTCGAATGTCTGAGGGTTCTAAAACTTCCAGCGGAAATGCACCGCCGCCAGGAATGCCGACTTGCGTGGCATTCAAAAGCATAGACACCATGACGTAAGTGCCTGACAAAACAGTGAGGTCAATGACCGCCTGCTCCCCCATCTTGTTCACGGCTTCTTGCCAAAGCGCATCGGGCACTCTGTGATTCAAACTGAGTTGAACGCAGTAGTCATAGACCAAGCGCTCATCGTCTGCCATGCCGTTTGGCCGTTTGCAGGCTTGCAAATCTTTCATCACTGCATCAGAAAGGCCTGCTTTTCTGGCAATGGTTTCGTGTGCCCACCACTCGTATTGCGCATTGGAAATGCGTGCCTGAATCAAAATGGCAAATTCATTGAGTCGCTTGTTGACTGTGGTTCTGAACCTCAGGTAATCCAAGAAGTCAAAGCACCTTCTGGCCATTTCAGGGCTGCGCAACAAAGCGTTGTAGGGCCCGCCAAGAGCAGCGCTCGATATTTTGAGAATGTCATCTGCCAAAGGCTTCACGGAAGCGGGCAGGGCGTCGTAAGAGATTTGGGATAGTCGTTCGTTCATGTCTAAATTTTAGGCACTCGCTAAATGGGCAGTGGGAGGATAAACCCGTGGTTCTAGTTGCTTTGAGGTGAAGGCTTTGCTTCAAATCCCAAGCAAGGGCGACCATCTGAATTCATCACCTGAATGCTGGGCAAGACTTGAGACTTGAAGCCGAGCAGTTTGCAAGAGTAGGGCATTTTGGGATCCCAACTGGTGGCAAAGTGCTTGCACCGCCAGCAATTCACTTGATCTAAAAAGGGTGGAGGTGTAGCCACTGTATTTTTTCATTCGTTTGTTCTGCCGCATCATAAAGAAAAACAACACAGAAGGTGATATGTGTTTTGAACGCAAGGGCATGGACGGCAGGGTTATTGAGATTCTATTAATATCTTTTCACAAGGATGCAAAATGGACTTACATCAAAATTCAGTAGAAATAGACCCCCGTATTTACTCGCTCTACGACGAGTACTGCCATGGCGCCATGGACCGAAGGGAATTTTTGGCCAAAGCCAGTGCCTTGGTGGTGGGTGGTATGGCCATGGCGCAGGCCCTGTTTCCAAGGTATGCCAATGCGCAAATTATTTCTTTCACAGATCCTCGCATCAAAGCCAGTTATGTGAAATATGCATCGCCAGGCGGTAGTTCTGGCGAAATGAGGGGTTATTTGGTGCAGCCTGTTTCGGCCGCCCCTTCAAAATTTCCGGCAGTGCTGGTCATTCATGAGAATCGTGGTTTGAATCCCTACATTGAGGATGTGGCCAGACGCTTAGCAGCTGCAGGATTTTTGGCTTTGGCACCTGATGGGTTGTACCCAGTGGGTGGCTATCCTGGCAATGACGAGGATGGAAAAAAACTGCAGGATGGACTCTCGCGATCAAAGCTGAAAACAGACATGTTGAACGGTGCCGTATTTTTAAAAAATCATGTGCTTTCTTCAGGCAAGTTGGGCATCACTGGTTTTTGTTGGGGTGGCGGCATGACCAATGCTTTGGCGGCTGAAATGGGCGATGCAGTTCAGGCGGGCGCCCCTTACTATGGCGAGCCTGCAGCCTCTGAGAATGTGGACAAAATCAAAGCGGAGTTGGTGATACATTTTGCAGAAAATGACCCTCGTATCAACACCACTTGGGCGGCTTATGAAAGCGGGTTAAAGACTCACGGCGTTAAATCTCAAGCGCATTTTTATGCGGGCACGCAACACGGATTTCACAACAATTCAACACCTAGGTTCAATCAGGCAGCCGCAGATTTGTCTTGGAGCCGCACACTCGAATTGTTCAATCGTACTTTGAAGACTTAAGCCTGTGAAAATTGATCCAGTTCGGTTTGATAAAGAGCCGCTGGTTTGAGGCAAAATCATATTTTTTTGAATCTTCACTGAGAACAGCATGCAACCCTTTCACTTGGCATTTCCCGTCACATCCTTGGCCAAAGCTAGGGCCTTTTATGGTGACCTGTTGGGCTGCCCTGAGGGCCGCTCCAGTGACGAGTGGATTGATTTCAATTTTCACGGCCACCAAATTGTGGCTCACCTCAGTCCTTCAGAGGCAGGTCATCACAACACCAGCGCTGTAGATGGCGACAATGTGCCTGTGCGGCATTTTGGCTTGGTCATGGAAATGGGGCAGTGGGAGTCGCTTGCAGACAAATTGAAAAAGGCGGGCACCCAGTTTGTCATCGAGCCGCACATTCGCTTTAAAGGCCAAGTCGGTGAGCAAGCCACTATGTTTTTCTTAGATCCCTGTGGCAATGCCGTGGAATTTAAAGCATTTGCAAACCCTGCCAGTTTGTTTGCCAAATAGGCCAGTGCACACAAACCACTCAAATTACATCATTTGAATTTGAGCATGCGGACCGTTCAATGAAATTGAAAATGTCAGAAAAATCGCTGTTTGCGATTTTGTTGCGCTCGCCATGGTGGTGGAGTTTTTTGATAGCCGCAGTGTTGATGCTGCTAGCACGCGTCTTCTTGCCTGAGGCCTTTCGAGCTGTGGGGATGCTCAGCGCGTTGCCGTTTGCTGTGCTTGGGATCATTGCAGCCTGGCGGCAGCGCGACAAGCCTTCGCCTGAACGCGTTTCTTTGGCCTTGACCGATTTGGCCAACATGTCATGGAAGCAATTTTTGCCCATCATGGAGCAAGCCTTTGTTCAGCAAGGCTTCAGTGTGATGCCATTGAACTCGAGCGCAGCAGACTTGCGGTTGGAAAAATCAGGCAAGGTCACCTTGGTCAGTTGCAAGCGCTGGAAGGCTGCCACCTTGGGGGTCGAAGTTTTGCGTGATTTGAAAGAGCTTCAAGTCTCGCAAGATGTTGCATATGCTGCTTGTATCAGTCTCAGTTTGCCCACCGGCGTGGCACTTAAATTTGCAAAAGCCAACGGCGTTCAATTGATCTGCCAAGACGAGCTGGCCTCGCTTTGCCTCAAAGTCATGAAAGACTAAAGGGAGCGCCTCAGCCCTACAAAGCCCGCATGATGTGTGCAATGCAGTCATTGGTTTTGGGCGCATCGATCCAACGCATGATGCAAACCAGTTCGAGCTTCGGGTCTACCCATGTGACGGAAGAGCCAGCACCAAGGGCAAACCATGAACTGCGAGGTGCGTCTTTGAACAAAGCACCATCTTTGTTCAGCCAAATGAGGTAGCCGTAGTAGGACGCAACGTCGCAAGACTGTTGCATCATGTCAAGCCATTTTGCAGACAGAATTTGTTGGCCTTTGAAATTGCCATTGCCCATGAGCATCATGCCAATCAGGGCTTGGTCTCTGGCGGAAATAGAAACGCCACCACCCCAATGGCTTCCACCAGGAACCGACATCATGCGTTGTCCGTTGACATCGGTCCAACCTTGCTCGTAGCCAACCCATTGAAATTCACCGGTACATCCCAATGGCTTCCGGAAAAACTCTTCAAAGACTTCAGGCAGAGGACGCTTGAACAAATGCAACAAAGCCAAAGAGAGTTGGTTGATTCGAACATCGTTGTACTCAAACCTTGAGCCTGGCTCGCCTAGGGGCCTGGCGTCACCCTTGATGCCGTCGGCTTTTCCGGGCTGGTAGGTCAACCAGCGATAACGGTCGACTTGTTCGGGAATGCCTAGGCATGTGCCTTCCCATTCACTGGTTTGTTGTAGCAAATGATGCCAAGTGATTCTGTTTAAACGTTCACCCTCAAAGCCAATACCCGGACACTTTTGAATCACAGGTTCGTGAACATCTGGCAGCAGACCTTGATCAAAAGCGATGCCAGCCAGAAGGGCTAAATATGTTTTGGCCACGCTGAAGGTGAGGTCGGCTTTGCGGGGTTGACCCCATTCAGCCAACATCACATGCTTGTGAAAAATAACCCCCGACACCGGCCCACGACCATGCACCGGGCCATACAAGCGGTTGTAGGGCGGCGGGTCTACCTCATGTATGCCCCAAGGCGGTGAGGTGTCGCGAGACCATGGTGTTTCACATTTTTCAATGAATTGAATAGCCTCTTGAAGTGCAGGCGACATATTGGATGCAAGTGTCATGGCCTAGTTAGAAAAACAAGAAGTAGCCGTTGACCGTGCTCACAAATCCCAGCGCGCCTAACAGCGTGCCGGCCCAATACAAAATAGGCATGGAGGCAACGATAGAAACTGAGAGCAAGACAATTGCAATTTGCAAAGCACCTTCAGCGTAATCAAACCAAGGGTCTTGAAGCATGGCGTGATCTCGTGTAGCTTCATGCGCTTTGGCTCTGGCCATCAATTCTTTTTTGCCTTCTTTATTTTCCGGCTCAGACTCATAGCGATCAGCCGTTTTTTTGTAATCTTCAATTTTCTTTTCAAACATCGCCTTGGCGGTGGCGTTCATGTTGGGCTCGCGAGCGAGTTGTAACTCCAGATCGGCAGCGGCCAGTTTGAAAGACGTTTGACGAATGTTTTTGGCTTGGTAGAAAGCATAGGCATTGGCTGCCAAGATGTTTTCTTGGGTGGCTTCTTTTTTCGGAGGGGTAAAATATTCACGTTTTATCTTTGTTTCAGGTACCCCAAAAAACAATAACCCGCGTTCAATTTCTTGCATGAATTCAACGGGCCCACACAGTAAATAAACATCCGATTGCAGCAGTGTTAAATCGGCCTTTAATTCTTCCATTAAGGCATTGTAGTCTAATCGACCATGCTTATATCCATCTTGGGATTCTTGACTTAAATACACGGTGGATTTAACCGAATCAAGAAGGGGTTTAAACACGATATCGCTCACTCGTTTAACACCAAAAAACACCCTAAAACTTTTACCTGGGTTATAGGCCTCAATCATTGATGCAACAGGAGTTATTCCACTGCCAGCAACAAAGGCACAAATGTTTTGCTCGCCGTTCAATACAAAACTTCCCTCGGGAATATGCACTTTAATTGTGCTCCCTTTGATCGTTTGATCGTGTAGAAAAGGCGACATCTGACCACCTTCAATGCGTTTTACGCCAATTTTGAATCCATTTTCGGATTTCCCGCAAATAGAATATGACCGTCGTATTTGAACTCCTTTGAGGTCAATTTCTAAGGTAACATACTGCCCGGGTGTGAACTGCGTATTGAATGCATCTTTACTGTTTTTCTCTAGGGTTAAGACTACAAAATCAGGAGAAAGATGTTCTTTGTCCGTAATGGTTAATGTAGCCCATTGCAAGGATTTACTCCCGGTTAAAAATGAAAATATTCCCATGTTATTCGTCAAATGAGATGGTTATTTTATTACTAGTTGGTATGGCTTGACAGGTCAATACATACCCCCTTTCCACCTCCTCAGGCTCTAGGGCATAATTTACTAACATTTCGGCTTCGCCTTCTAATATCTTTGCTTTGCAAGTACAACATACACCGCCTTTGCATGCGAAAGGTACGTCGGCTCCTGCACGTTGTGCTGCGTCCAATAAATTTTTATCCGACTCCTCCATTTGAAAAGAAATTAAGTCGTCGTCAATGATTAGTTCTACTTCACATGTACTGATCTTTCTGATATCCTCTCGCACAGTTGCCTTAGTTGAATTCCCCGCATGGAATAATTCAAAGTGAA
>ENA-ORCY01001205-ORCY01001205.1-marine-metagenome-genome-assembly--contig:-NODE-1205-length-12500-cov-5.709249_pt1 | contig 12500 bp, 8 predicted proteins | sample MGYA00248634_ERZ508507 | MGnify/ENA primary metagenome ERZ508507 (study PRJEB26178, sample SAMN06266269) | marine metagenome | isolation source: Columbia River Estuary | place: USA:Columbia River Estuary... | reverse complement strand
TATGTCGGGATGGGATAAGCGCTGAAAGCATATAAGCGCGAAACCCGCCACAAGATGAGATTTCTTTAAAGGGTCGTGGGAGATGACCACGTTGATAGGTCATAGGTGTAAGTGCAGTAATGTGCGTAGCCGAGTGATACTAATAGCCCATAGGCTTGCGCGAGAAGCCCCCATGATTTAGGTCATGGGGGTGGAAAAACCTTAAATTTGTATGAAAGTTATTGAGTATCGGCTATAATGTCCTGGTATGTTGTGTTATTGCACACTAGTTCGCTGGTGTGCGTTAGTTTAAGGTGGCTATTGCGATGAGGATCACCCTTTTCCATTCCGAACAAGGAAGTTAAGCTCATCTGCGCCGATGGTACTGCTATACCAAGTGGGAGAGTAGGTCGCTGCCTTTTTTTACGAAGGCCCGTACGTTGTACGGGCCTTTTTTTTTGAAGATACTTCTGGAATCCCAGGAGATTGTCCATAAAAAAACCCGCCCAGTGTATACTAGGGCGGGTTTTTTTGTTGGGGGGTTAGACGGTTATACCCTAGGTAAGTCGCCCGCCTCTTTTAAGGGCAGAGCGGATGACCCCATCAGATAGGCATCTACATAGTGTGCAGCTTGTCTACCTTCAGAAATAGCCCATACGATTAATGATTGGCCTCTGCGCTGGTCACCTGCGGCAAATACACCGGGTACATTGGTTTTGTAGTCTGCTTCTGAGGCTTGTATATTGGTTCTAGCATCCAGGGCCACACCTAATTGTTCGGCGATGGTTGGTTCGGATCCAGTAAAGCCCATAGCGAGCAATACGAGGTCTGCTTGCCACACTTTTTCGGATCCAGGTACTTCCTTGAGTTTCATGCTGCCATTTACCTGTTCCCATACCACCTGAACAGTTTTTAGACCCGTTAACTTGCCTTCGGAATCTCTGGTGAATTCTTTGGTAGAGATGCTGAAGAAACGCTCTGCGCCTTCTTTGTGTGAGGTACTGGTTTTTAATCGCATAGGGTAGAATGGCCAGGGTTGATGGGCGGGACGTTCCGTTGTGCCTTGTGGCATAATCTCAAAATTGGAGACGGATAGTGCTCCGTGTCTGATGGAGGTTCCGATACAGTCTGAGCCCGTATCCCCACCACCGATCACAATCACGTGTTTCCCGCGGGCTGAGATAGGTGGAGTGTTTATTTCGCCAGAAACGGTTTTGTTGTTTCCTTTTAGGAAGTCCATCGCTTGAACTACACCATTTAATTGAGCTCCAGGGATGGTTAACCCTCTTCTTACGGCTGCGCCACCACATAAGACGACGGCATCGTATTGGTTCCTAAGTGATGAGGCGTCCATATCTACTCCTATTTCGACATTGGTTTTGAATTCTATTCCCTCAGCAACCAACACCTCGATCCTGCGATCAATAACTGATTTATCCAGCTTAAAATCAGGAATACCAAATCTCAACAGACCACCCACTTTAGAATCTCGTTCAAATACGGTTACCTGGTGGCCAGCTCGGTTGAGTTGTTGCGCTGCAGCTAGTCCAGCGGGTCCTGAGCCCACAACTGCCACGGTTTTACCGGTGCGGGTTTGGGGTGGTTCTGGTTTGATCCAGCCTTTGGCCCAAGCGGTTTCCGCAATGCTTTTTTCAATATTTTCAATAGATACCGGGTTTTCATTGATCCCTAATACACAGGCCTCCTCACAGGGCGCAGGGCATAAACGGCCGGTAAATTCAGGAAAGTTGTTGGTAGCGTGAAGTATTTTAGCCGCTTTCTCCCATTTTCCTTGGTAAACAGCGTCATTGAAGTCGGGAATTAAGTTTCCTAACGGACAACCGCTGTGGCAAAAGGGGATACCACAATTCATACAACGCGCTCCTTGGTCTTTTAATTCAGACTCAGGTAGGGGTTGAGTAAATTCTTGGTAATTTTTGATGCGTTCTTCTACAGGAATGTATGACTCAACTACTCGGTCAAATTCCATAAATCCAGTGGGTTTTCCCATAACTATACTTGTGTTGCTGCTGTTTCTTCTTCAATTCTTTTCAAGGCCAGTCTGTACTCCTCGGGATATACTTTGATGAACTTAGGGAGTTCTTTTTCCCAGGCTTCCAATATTTCTTGAGCCAGTGGGCTGTGGGTGGCATTGTAGTGTTGTTCAATCAACGACTTTAGTTGTGCTTTGTCTTCCGCTTGGTCGACGTCCCATAAATTCAGTCCAGGTTCTTTGCACAATCCCTTAAAGGTGTTATTTGGATCATATACATAAGCGATTCCTCCGCTCATTCCTGCGCCAAAATTGCGACCTACAGCACCGAGGATCACGGCGACACCCCCGGTCATATACTCTAATCCATGGTCTCCAATACCCTCGACTACTGCGGTAGCTCCTGAGTTGCGCACGCAAAAGCGTTCCCCTGCCTTACCGTTGATGTATGCTTCACCAGAAGTAGCTCCATAGAGGGCCACGTTACCGGTGATCACATTCTGGTCAGGTCTCAAGGTGGAACCTTCGGGGATACGAACGATTAGTTTGGCTCCAGAAAGTCCTTTGCCCAGGTAGTCGTTGGTCGTACCGTTGACCACCATGGTCAACCCATTGGTGGCAAATGCCCCAAAACTCTGTCCTGCAGCCCCAGTAAAATTAATTTTCAGGGTATGGTCAGGCAATCCTTGAGCCCCATAATTTTTGGAAATCTCATTACTGATAATGGCACCAACGGCTCTGTCTGTATTTTTTATCGGAAAGTCCAAAGACATCTTTTCTTTGCGATACAGCGCAGGGTGTGCTTTTTCTATGATCGAAAACTCAATGGATTCCTCGATATGATGCTTCTGTTTCTGAGTATTGTACACCTTAGTGCCATGAGGCACCTTGACTTGGTGCAACATAGGCGATAAGTCGATGCCCGCTGCTTTGTAGTGGCTAATCACTTTTTTGCGGTCTAGTTTTTGCACTTGGCCCACCATTTCATGGATGGTTCTAAATCCGAGTTGCGCCATGATTTCCCTGAGTTCTTCAGCGACGAAATACATAAAGTTCACCACGTGTTCCGGTTGTCCTTTAAATTTCTTGCGAAGCTCTGGATTTTGGGTAGCCACACCTACCGGGCAGGTATTGAGGTGGCAGACGCGCATCATGATACAGCCTGAGGCCACTAGTGGTGCTGTGGCAAATCCGAATTCTTCAGCACCAAGCAAGCAGGCAATGGCTACATCTCTACCGGTTTTTAGCTGTCCGTCGCACTCCAAAACAATTCTGTTGCGCAAGTCATTCATCACCAAGGTTTGTTGGGCTTCTGCCACACCCAATTCCCAGGGAAGTCCTGCGTGTTTGAGCGACGTCAATGGAGAGGCTCCAGTTCCCCCATCATATCCAGAGATCAACACAACATCTGCTTTTGCTTTAGCTACCCCAGCGGCAACCGTACCTACGCCTACTTCAGATACCAATTTTACATTGATGCGGGCCTCTCGGTTGGCTGATTTTAAGTCATAAATCAGTTGGGACAGGTCTTCAATGGAGTAGATGTCGTGGTGAGGTGGTGGAGAAATCAATCCTACATAAGGAGTTGAATTTCTGGTTTTGGCTATTTCTGGATTTACTTTTGGACCAGGGAGTTGTCCACCCTCTCCAGGTTTTGCTCCTTGGGCCATTTTGATCTGTATCTCAGCTGCATTGGTCAGGTAGTTAGAGGTAACCCCAAATCTTCCTGAAGCTACTTGTTTGATCGCTGAGTTTTTCCAATCTCCTTCGGGCGTTTTGTAAAATCTTTCCGGATCTTCCCCGCCTTCACCAGAGTTGCTTTTTCCGCCGATTCTATTCATGGCGATCGCTAGATTCTCATGAGCTTCCTTACTGATGGAACCATAGGACATGGCACCCGTTTTAAAGCGCTTTACAATCTCAGTCCAAGGCTCTACTTCTTCAAGAGGGATGGGATCAAAGTTGGAGAATTCAAACAAACCGCGAATAGTCATCAGGTGTTTGGACTGTTCGTTGATCAGTTGGGCATATTCTTTATAGGTGTTCGGTTCGTTGTTGCGCACTGCTTTTTGCAGTTTAGCCACGGTAATTGGATTAAATTGGTGTTTTTCACCATCACGTCTCCATCGATATTCACCGCCAATTTCCAAATCTAAAGACGCCGAGATTTCTTGGGTACCAAAAGCATTTTGATGTCTTTTGGCAATCTCTTTTTCGATTTCATACAAGCCAATTCCCTGAATTCTAGTGGTGGTTCTGGGGAAGTAAGTATCTACGGTTTTGGTATTTAAACCGATGCACTCAAAGAGCTGTGAACCTCGGTATGAGTTTAGGGTAGAAATACCGATTTTGTTCATCACTTTAAGAATGCCTTTGCCCACAGCCTTGTTGTAATTTTCAATAGCTGCCTCAAAGGTGATTCCGGTAAGTTCTCCGTTTTCAATCTGTTCGGAGATGATTTCATTGACTAAATAGGGGTTGATCGCGCTGGCTCCGTATCCGAACAACAGGGCAAAGTGGTGTACTTCTCTGGGTTCTGCAGACTCAACAATCAAACTCAGTTGCGATCTCTTTCCGCGCACTTGAAGCCCTGAATTGACATAGGAGGTAGCCAATAAAGCGGGGATGGGCGCGTACTCCGCATTGGTGTAACGGTCGGATAAAATAATGATGTTTTTTCCGCTGTCCACCGCTTGCTCTGCGTCGTTGAGCAACTGAGCCAATGCGTTTTCCAAACCGTTGTGTCCTTGGGCTATGGGATATCGCATAGAGAGATTGGCCACTTGAAAATGTGGGCGTTCCCCGTAGTTTTTAATCTTATCCAGATCTTCTTTGGAGATGACAGGGTTCTGAATTTTTAATTTCCTACAATGCGCCGGATCTACTTCAAAAAGGTTAAAGTCGCTGCCTAGGGTGAGCGAGATGTCGGTGATCATTTCCTCGCGAATTCCGTCCAATGGCGGGTTGGTCACTTGGGCAAACAACTGCTTAAAATAATTGTACAGCAATTGTGGGCGATCTGAAAGCACAGCAATTGGGGTGTCGGTTCCCATGGAGCCGATCGGCTCATAACCGCTTTTCCCCATGGGTCCTACGATGGAATTGATGTCTTCTAGGGTATATCCAAAGACAGATTTTCTTTTTTCCAGGGAAGATTCGCCGATAAACAGGGGACAATCGTTGTAGGGAATATCGCGTAAATGGACTAAGTTTTCGGCCACCCATTGGCTGTACGGATATTTCTGGGCAATAGATTCTTTGATCTCCTCGTCGTTGACAATACGGCCCTCTTCCATATTGACTAGAAACATTTTTCCAGGCTCTAGTCTGCCGTGCATCGCTACATTTTCAGGTGCAATATCCACCACACCTGTTTCAGAGGACATAATCACATATCCATCTTTGGTCACGCTGTAACGCGATGGGCGCAATCCATTTCTGTCCAATACCGCCCCGATATAGTTGCCGTCGGTAAACGGAATGGAGGCTGGACCATCCCAGGGCTCCATCATGCAGGAGTGAAATTCGTAGAAGGCTCTTTTAGTTGAGGACATTTGATCGTTCTTTTCCCAGGCCTCAGGCACCAAAATCATCATGACTTCGGGAAGAGAACGCCCTGTCATCAACAAGAGTTCAACGACCATGTCCATCGAGGCAGAATCTGATTTGCCAGGAAGCACAATGGGGAGAATCGCCTTGATGTCTGGACCAAATAAATCACTTTTCATCAATTCTTCTCGGGAACGCATACGGGCCAGGTTACCCCTCAACGTGTTGATTTCGCCATTGTGGCACATATACCTAAACGGCTGAGCCAAGTCCCAAGTCGGGAATGTATTGGTAGAGAAACGCTGGTGAACCAGCGCAAGTCGGGTGACTACTCTGGAGTCTTGTAGGTCTTTGTAATACAAGCTGATGTCCTCAGGCATCAGCAAGCCTTTAAAAATGATGATTTTTGTCGATAAACTGGGGATGTAGAAAAATCCGAGTTGAGACAATTTTGAGTGGATGATTTCGTGCTCTGCTTTTTTCCGGGCTACGTATAGTTGTAAATTAAATGCAGTATCCTTTTGGTCGTCAGCCCCTTTGGCAACAAATAATTGTTGGATAAACGGTTCAGTTTCCCCAGCAATCCTACCAGGTACGGAGCGGTTTACTGGTACATTTCTCCAGCCCAACAATCTCAAGCCTTGACCTTTTAGCTGTCTTTCGATGACTTCAATACAAAAGGCGCGTTGATTTTCTTTTTGAGGTAAAAACACATTGGCTACGGCGTATTGACCCGACTCGGGCAATTCAAACGAACACACCTCTTTGAAAAATTGATGAGGTATATCGATCAATATGCCTGCACCGTCACCAGTTTTTCCATCGGCACTTACGGCTCCTCTGTGTTCTAGTTTTTCTAGAATCTCCAGAGCTTTGTGGATGATGTCGTTTGATTTCTTTCCTTCGAGGCTGCAGATAAATCCAGCACCGCAATTATCGTGCTCGTATTCTGGATGGTATAATCCCTGTTGTACTAGAGGCATAAAATGAATAATTTGAGCAAAATTACGCAAAACGCTAAAGAATCTTAAGGATTAGCGTTTGTTTATGTCATAAAATACATGGTTTTGGCTCAAGCTATGTCAAAAATGTAAAACTTGTATTTTGAAGGGAATAAAAATATCAATCCTTCAATGAAATGCTAAAAACAGGATTGACTTCGCCTAAATACCAAGTCCTCGAGCGATGATCATCTGTTGTATTTCTGTAGTTCCCTCGTAAATTTGTGTAATTTTTGCATCGCGCATCATACGTTCCACATGGTATTCCACCACATATCCATTTCCTCCGTGTATTTGAACAGCTTCCGTAGTTACCTCCATAGCAGCTTTGGAAGCCCAGAATTTAGCCATGGCACTAGCCCTATCTATGGAAGCTCCACGATCCTTAAGTTGGGCAGCTTTATAAACCAATAGGCGCGCCGCCTCTATATCCGTAGCCATTTTAGCGAGTTTGAAGGCGATTGCTTGATGACTGCCGATAAGTTGACCAAATGTTTTTCTCTGTTTGGCATAATCCACCGAACGCTCATAGGCACCTTGAGCCAGCCCCAATGCTTGAGCAGCAATGCCCAGTCTACCTCCAGCCAGTGTCTTCATGGCAAAAGCAAAACCAAATCCTTCGTCGCCAATCCTATTTTCTTTCGGCACCCGTACATCTGAAAACTGTAAGGTATGGGTATCACTGCTGCGGATACCCATTTTTTGTTCTTTGGGGCCTATGTCAAATCCCGGGGCTCCCTTTTCAATGATCAAGGCGTTAATCCCTTTTGATTTCAACGATGCGTCGGTTTGGGCCATCACTAAATACACATCTGCATGTCCCCCGTTGGTGATCCAATTTTTCGTCCCATTGACCAGATAGCAATCGCCCCTGTCCTCCGCTTTAGTTTTTTGAGAGGAGGCGTCACTTCCCGCCTCTGGTTCTGAAAGGCAGAATGCTCCTAAAAGTTTTCCACTGGCCAATCCCGGCAGATATTTTTCTTTTTGTGCCTCAGAACCAAATTTTTCAAGACCCCAGCAAACCAATGAGTTATTGACCGACATGATGACCGAGGCAGACGCGTCGATTTTGGATATTTCTTCCATGGCAAGGACGTAGCTCATAGAATCTAATCCACTTCCGCCCCATTGGGGATCAACCATCATGCCCATAAAGCCCAACTGGCCCATCTGAGCGATTTGTTCATTGGGCCAGTGACCATTTAAATCTCTCTCTATGACACCGGGCAACAAGTATTGCTGGGCGTATTCACGTGCGCTGTCCCGAATCATTTGCTGTTCAGGAGTCAGAAAATATTCCATATGAATGCTTTTTTTGAAGGTACAAAAATTTAGGTTTACCCGATTTGGTCTTTTTTGTTCAGGCTTGAAAGATTTCCTTGGGCATGCCCTCAGTTTTTTTATATTTGTTTGCGTCTACCAAAACCGTAGATCAAACAATAGAAAACATTTTATGGAGACAATTATTCTAATAGTATTCGTTTTAGGGTATTTAGGAATCGCCCTGGAACACAACCTCAAAATTGACAAACTCATACCTGCGCTAGGGATGATGGCCATTTTATGGGCCTTAATCGCCTTGACCCATATGGATGTTTTCAACGTGGATACCGCCCTAAAGGAGCTGATTCCAACTCATATTGAAGAAATCTTATTGCATCATTTAGGGAAAACAGCTGAGATTTTGGTGTTTTTAATCGGTGCCATGACCATTGTTGAAATCATTGACAACTTCAACGGTTTTCAAACCATCAAAGGTTTTATAAAAGTTAAGTCCAAACGCAGTCTATTGTGGTTATTTTCCATTTTGGCATTTGTGCTTTCCGCCATCATTGACAACTTGACAGCGACCATCGTTTTGATCACTATTTTGCAAAAAGTGATCAGCGATCGCGAGACTAGGCTCTGGTTTGCTGGAATGATCGTAATCGCTGCCAATGCTGGGGGTGCTTGGTCTCCAATAGGTGATGTGACGACCACAATGCTCTGGATCGCCAATAAAGTTTCCGCAGGAAGTTTGGTCGCCCACGTGTTATTGCCAGCCATTGCATGTATGGCGGTACCTGTCTTGATTGCCAGCAGATTCAAAGCCTTTAGCGGATCTATAGATCAGGAGATTAAGGAAGAGCGAGTGAATAGACATGGCGCCAAAATGCTCTACCTCGGATTAGGATCTATTATTTTTGTTCCTTTTTTTAAAACAGTAACTCATTTGCCTCCTTATGTGGGGATGATGTTGTCGCTAGCAGTCGTGGCTACTTTTGCCGAGATTTATTCTTCAGCCAAGTTCAGTTTAACCGGTGTTGATGAAGCGCTTCACGATACTACCTCACACCATAGTCCTGTTCATAGAGCGTTATCGCGTATTGAGCTTCCTAGTATCCTATTTTTCTTAGGAATTTTGATGGCCGTTGCTGCATTGGAATCTTTGGGTATGCTCTTTCATTTTGCCGAAGCACTCAACGCGTCCATACCTAATCTAGACATCGTGGTACTGCTTTTGGGAGTAGGTTCGGCGGTAATTGATAATGTGCCTTTGGTGGCTGCGAGTATTGGTATGTTCTCTGAAGGAATGGACCACCCTATGTGGCACTTTATCGCCTACGCTGCCGGTACGGGCGGAAGTATGTTGATCATTGGTTCCGCTGCGGGAGTAGTGGCTATGGGTATGGAAAAAATCGATTTCTTCTGGTACCTCAAAAAAATTGCCGGTCTAGCTTTTATTGGGTTCTTGGCTGGTGCATTGGTGTTTATACTGATGCGCGACTTGTTTTTAAACGCTGCTTAATCATTGTTCTCTATGTTACTACAAACTGAAGTGCCTGCACCTGTGGTGGAAACCCCTGTCGCCAAAAGTCTTTCCATTATGGACCTGATTCTCAACGGAGGAGCAGCCAGTAGTGTGATATTGGGTATTCTATTCGTCTTGTTATTCGTCACCTTATATCTGTATTTTGAGCGCTATTTTGCGATTAAAGCAGCTTCTAAAATCGACGATAATTTTATGAACCAAATCAAAGACCACATCTCTAACCACAAAGTGGAAGCGGCCATGAGTTTGTGCGCCAAGACAGATGCGCCTGTTGCTCGATTGATTGAGAAAGGAATTTCGCGTATCGGGAAGCCACTAGATGACATCAATGCGGCTATAGAAAATGCAGGTACTTTGGAGGTGTATAAGTTGGAGCGCAATGTAAGCGTTTTGGCCACGGTCTCAGGAGCAGCACCCATGCTTGGATTTTTGGGTACAGTAGTCGGAATGATTCTTGCCTTTCATGAAATGGCCTCAAGCGGAGGTCAAGCAGAGATGGGCATGCTAGCCTCAGGGATTTATACCGCTATGACGACTACCGTTGGTGGTTTGGTGGTGGGCATTATTGCCTATACGGCCTACAATCATTTAGTCAATATAACCAGTAAAGTAGTACATCAAATGCAGGCCCATGCTGTTGATTTCTTGGACTTGCTGAACGAACCCGCTTAAGGAGCCCCATGAAACTACAAGGAAGAAATAAGGTCAATCCAGAGTTTAGCATGTCCTCAATGACGGATATTGTTTTCTTGCTGTTGATCTTTTTTATGCTGACGGCCAATGCGCCCAATGCACTCGACCTACTGTTGCCAAAAGCTAAGGGGCAGTCTACCAATACGCAATCGGTTACGGTGAGTATAGACGGATCCCTGATGTATTATGTCAATCAGGAGGCAGTAGCCAAAGAGTCTTTGCCTACTGTACTAGCCGCAGCACTTGAAGGGCAGAACGACCCCACTATTTTATTGCGCGCAGAAGAATCCGTTGCTATAAAAGAAGCGGTTTATGTGATGGACCTAGCCCAACGCAACAAATACAAAGTGATTTTGGCGGTAAGACCCCAGTAATGACTGTACTTCAAACTCCACATCAAAGAAAATCCTTTTCCTTAACCGTATTGCTTATGGCATTGTTGGTTTGGGTATTGTTTTTCTTTGGGTTGTCCTATTGGGATCCACCCATAGAAAGTGGGGTAACTATCCGCTTTGGAGATATTGCCTTGGCTGATCCCTCTTCAGAAGCTTCTATTTCTGATGAGTTTATGGAAGTGCCGGAAGTCGATTCGTCGACAGCAATCAATGAAGAGTTGGCCTCTAGCGAAGAAGAACTATTGGTCAGTGATCCACTCAGTGAAGCCCCCATAACGGCCACCCCTGAAAAAAAAATCACTCCAGCCGCCAATTCGATACCCGCTCAAAATACCCCCAAAACAACCCCAAAACCTGAACCTAAGCCAGATGCAGCGACTCAAGCCGTTTTAAACAGAATGCTTCAAGGGGCCAATGCGTCAACCAATACTACTGCTACATCCAGTACGTCTAATGGAAATGCTCAAGGGCAGGGTCAACAGGGCAGTTTGACAGGAGATCCTTATGCGCCCAGTTTTTATGGGGGTGGTGCAGGAGTTGATGGTATAGGCTTTGGCCTTTCTGGAAGAAAGTTATTGTCTAAATCAGCCGTGGTTCAAAACTGCGAGCAACAAGGCAGGGTAGTGGTGCGCATTGTGGTTAACCAACAAGGCAAAGTGCTTTCCGCACAGCCTGGAGCGCAAGGAACCACCAATACAGACCCCTGTTTGATGTCTCCGGCTCAAAAAACTGCCATGAGCTTCGTTTGGGCCGCAGATCCCAAAGCTCCGGAACAACAAGTGGGTTTTGTTGTTGTTGATTTTAGGTTAGGTCAGTAGCATCATGAATTACCAAGAAACCACCGAATGGATGTTTGCACGACTGCCGATGTACCAACAGAAAGGGGCATCAGCCTATTCTGGAAAGTTGGCACCAGTGCGTGCCTTGGTGGTACATTTAGGACATCCAGAACAACGGTTTAAATCGATTCACGTAGCCGGTACAAATGGCAAAGGCTCAAGCAGCCACATGCTCTCAGCGGTATTGCAACAAGCCGGTCTCAAAGTCGGCTTGTACACCTCTCCACATTTAAAAGATTTCCGAGAACGCATCAAGATCAATGGCGCCCTGGCGCCTGAATCATTTGTAGTCGACTTTATCGCGCAACACAAAGAATTTATTGAATCCCATCAGTTGTCCTTTTTTGAATTGACCGTTGGGATGGCTCTGGACTACTTTGCCCAGCAGCAAGTGGATATGGCGGTCATCGAAGTTGGTTTGGGTGGTCGACTCGATGCTACCAATATTATTACGCCCGAGGTTTGTCTGATTACCAACATAGGCTGGGACCACATGGACTTATTGGGACATACCCTTCCCGAAATAGCTGATGAAAAAGCAGGGATTATTAAACCGGGTGTCCCAGTCGTTATCTCACAGACACAGCAGGAAGTACAAGAGGTTTTGGTCTCCCGGGCAAATCACCTCCGTGCACCCATCATCTTTGCCGATCAACAGGGTTACCCAGAGTACGCCTGTGACCTTAAAGGCAGTTACCAAAAGAAAAATATCCAAGGAGTTTTGGGAGTCTTTGATCAAATCTCTCAAGATTGGGGCATTACCCAGGAACATATACGATTAGGACTTAGTCAGGTTCAAACCCTAACAGGCTTTCAAGGGCGTTGGCAGATTTTGTCCACACACCCCACTTGTATCGCTGATACCGCCCACAACGTCGATGGACTCACCCTCACCATGCAGCAACTCCAGTCCACCCCACATCGACAGTTGCATTTGGTGCTGGGTTTTGTAAAAGACAAGGATTTATCCGCAGTATTACCCCTTTTGCCCAAAACTGCGCACTATTATTTTTGTGCCCCCCAAATGATGCGCGCCCTACCCGCGACTTCACTCCAGGAAATCGCCGGGCAATACGGACTTCAAGGCATATCCTATAACTCTGTCAATCAAGCCTTTGAGGCAGCGAAAGCCCAGGCTCAACCTGAAGACCTGATCTACATCGGCGGAAGCACTTTTGTAGTGGCCGAAGTCGTGTAATATTTTTTGCTTTTTCTTTTGGCATCACAAAATCTATCTTA
>ENA-ORCY01001197-ORCY01001197.1-marine-metagenome-genome-assembly--contig:-NODE-1197-length-12579-cov-2.328028_pt1 | contig 12579 bp, 10 predicted proteins | sample MGYA00248634_ERZ508507 | MGnify/ENA primary metagenome ERZ508507 (study PRJEB26178, sample SAMN06266269) | marine metagenome | isolation source: Columbia River Estuary | place: USA:Columbia River... | reverse complement strand
CATCTATTTTAGTTCTACTACCACCAATTTGCACTAAATTGTGTTTATCACATATTATTTTTTCTTTTTTACCGGAATATTCTTCTCTAATAATTTTCCCCATTTCTTTTGTTAATGTCATAAACTATTTATTTTGTTTAATAATAATTCTTCGGGAGAAAACTCTTTGGTTTTCTTTAATTCCTCATAGAATTTTTCATACCCCATATCGGCGGCATCTTTATCTTTAAGGTACATCATTTTTACATGTATACCATTTTTTCTAAAATATTCGGCAGCTTTAAGTGCCTCATTTATTGCGTCATTATCTAACGAAATAATAATATCACTTATTCCACTCATAAAGATTTTCTCAACCAATATTCTGGATGGAAACTTACCTAAAAGTGGTATTGCATTTCTTTTAATTGTGATTGCATCAAATACACCTTCACAAAGTATAATCGGTTCGTTCCAATTTACCTGTGACTCAAAACATATTACATTTTTGGAGATTGGAGGGTTTTTGTATTTCATTTTTTCCTCCTGATAATAAGAACGAGAAACAAAGTAATTCAATGTACCATCGGAATTGTATGATGGTATAATTACTCGTCTACTATACAAACCTTCCTACAATAACCAATATTATATTTGATTATTTCTTTCATACCTATTCCTCTTTGAGTAAGGTAATGTATTGCGTGTTTATATTCGGGATTAAACCCTTTAGGAGTCTCATTTAGACTTATAAATTCTTTTGGTAGGGAAATGAACACCTTTGTATCGGCATCCTCTAATTGTGGGTTATAATTGCTATCCCCATATATCTCTCTAATTACCGAAATCACCTTTCTATCAACATCTAACTTTTTTAATAAAGATGTCAATTTTTTACCACCACTATTGCAAGTCCAACAATGCCACTTTTGGGTTTCCGTATTAACTTGTAATTTTTGTTTATGGTGATTGCAGAAAGGACAGTAGAAAGCTAACTCATTTCCTTTCAGATTGAGATAACTACCTAAAATACCAGTAAGGGTAGATACGACTATATTCTTATCATTTTGCTTCAACACGACTTAAATATACGACAAATATTTGATATTACCAAATATTTTACGGTCTATTTTCCTCTAAAAACCACTCATTTGGGATGAATTTATCGGCATATTTAAATCCGTTCTTTTCACACCACATTCCGTATGTAGTTTTAGAGTTTTTGCTGATTTTGTTTTTTGCGGTGCTGTTGGGTTGGTTGCCAAGTTTTGGCCGAGGTGATGTTGTCAAAATTGGATGGTGGAGCACAGGCTTGCTCACTGCCAAAGGCTGGCAACACATTGTTTTGCCAGCCCTCACGCTCACTGTTTTTCAGCTCACCCTGATCATGCGTTTGGTACGTGCCGAAATGTTAGAAGTGCTGCGCACTGACTACATCAAATTTGCACGTGCCCGTGGCTTGTCAAACCGGGCCATTCATTTTGGCCACGCCCTTAAAAATACGCTGGTGCCTGTCATGACCATCACAGGCCTGCAACTGGGCGGGCTCATTGCGTTTGCCATCATCACAGAAACTGTGTTTCAGTGGCCAGGCATGGGCTTGCTGTTCATTCAAGCGGTCACGTTTGCCGATGTGCCAGTCATGGCGGCCTATTTGTGCCTGATTGCACTCATTTTTGTGGTGATCAATCTCACCGTCGATTTGCTTTATTTTGCTGTAGATCCAAGGCTGCGTGTTGGCAAAGCCGGCGGTCATTGAAGCAAATTCCCTTAAGAAAGATTTAGACGGCATGTCCAATCCTATTTCTCGATGGCTGAGCAGCGATGTTGGCTACAGCTTCCGAAACTCCAAAACCGCCATGGTGGCCGCCTTCATTGCCTTCGTGTTTATTTTCTGTGCGTTGTTTGCAAAGTGGGTGGCCCCTTACGACCCGTTTGATGCTGCATCGCTCGAACTCATGGACTCACTCTTGCCGCCCGCTTGGTCTGCCGATGGCAGTACCAAATATTTGCTGGGCACCGACGACCAAGGCCGCGATATTTTGTCGGCCCTGATGTATGGCACCCGCATTTCTTTGGTGGTGGGCATGGCGTCCGTCATGCTCTCTTTGGTGGTCGGCGTCAGCCTTGGCCTCATTGCAGGCTTTCGCGGTGGTTGGCTCGATGCTTTTCTCATGCGTTTGTGTGACGTCATGCTCTCTTTCCCTGCCATCTTGGTGGCCTTGCTCATTGCCGGTGTTGGCCGTGCAGTTTTTCCCAATGCCGATGAATCCTTGGCCTTTGGGGTACTTATCATTTCCATTTCACTCACCGGCTGGGTGCAATATGCCCGCACTGTGCGCGGTACCACCTTGGTGGAGCGCAATAAAGAGTATGTGCAAGCTGCGCGGGTGACGGGCGTGGCGCCGCTTCGAATCATGTTGCGCCACGTGTTGCCCAATGTGCTGGGGCCTGTTACGGTGCTGGCCACCATTCAAGTGGCCTCGGCCATCATTACCGAGGCCACGCTCTCATTTTTAGGCGTGGGTGTACCGCCTACGTCGCCATCGCTTGGCACACTCATTCGCATTGGCAACGACTTTTTGTTTTCAGGTGAGTGGTGGATTACCATTTTCCCGGGTCTTACTTTGGTACTCATTGCCTTGTCTGTTAATTTGTTGGGCGATTGGCTGCGTGATGCCCTGAACCCTCGTTTGCGTTAATTTTTAAATCCAAGCGACGTGTTTAAAGAGAGTTCTATGTCATGAGTTTGTTACAAGTTAAAAATTTGGTGGTTGAGTTTCCAAGTCGGCACGGCACATTGCGTGCGCTAGATGAAATTTCATTTGACATTGCACCCGGAGAAATTTTGGGTGTGGTGGGCGAGTCGGGTGCTGGCAAGTCACTCACGGGTGCTTCTATCATTGGTTTGTTAGAACCACCAGGCCGCATTGCTTCGGGCCAAATTTTGTTAGAAGGCCAGCGCATTGACAATCTGAACAACGATCAAATGCGCAGCATTCGAGGTCGCAAGATTGGCGCTATTTTTCAAGACCCACTCACCTCTTTGAACCCGCTGTATTCAGTGGGCAAACAATTGACAGAGACCATTCAGGCGCACTTGCCCGTGTCAGATCAAGAAGCGCGGCAGCGTGCCATTGCCTTGTTGCAAGACACTGGTATTTCAGCCGCAGCAGAGCGCATTGACCATTACCCACATCAGTTTTCTGGCGGCATGCGACAGCGTGTGGTCATTGCCTTGGCCTTGGCCGCCGAGCCCCAATTGATTGTGGCCGATGAGCCCACCACCGCATTGGATGTGTCCATTCAAGCGCAGATCATCAGCCTCCTGAAAAACGTTTGCAAAAAACGCGGTGCCGCCGTCATGCTGATCACGCACGACATGGGCGTGATTGCCGAAACATGCGACCGAGTCGCGGTGATGTATGCCGGGCGCATTGCCGAGATTGGGCCGGTCCATCAGGTGATCAATCACCCTGAGCATCCTTACACCGTAGGCCTAATGGCTTCTATTCCAGACATGGACGTTGACCGTGAACGCTTGAATCAAATTGATGGGGCCATGCCGCGCCTGAATGCCATTCCCAAAGGCTGTGCCTTCAACCCACGCTGCCCCCAAGTATTTGATCGTTGCTTACAAGAGCGCCCCGATTTGGCGGCGGTATCAAGGAGCGGACAAAATACCCCAACGCAGGTGGCCTGCTGGTTGCATCACGCCAACACATTGGAGGGCGTGTCATGAGCGTTCCAAACTCTCCACAAAATTCTCAAGCCTTGGTCATTGCCCGTGACTTGGCCAAAACTTTTGATGTCTCTGCGCCATGGCTTAGCCGAGTCATTGAGCGCAAACCACGCCAATTGCTCAAAGCCGTCGATGGCGTGAGTTTCGAAATTGAGCGCGGCAAAACTTTGGCGTTGGTTGGCGAGTCAGGTTGCGGCAAAAGCACCGTTGCACGTTTGCTTGTGGGCCTGTATGAACCCACCCGCGGCGGCCTGACCTTTGATGGACAAGATGCGCACGCTGCCTTCAAATCAAGCGATGCCAAGGCCATGCGCAAGCGCATCCAAATGATTTTCCAAGACCCCTATGCCAGCTTGAATCCCAGGTGGACGGTTGAAGCCATTGTGGGCGAGCCCTTGCACGAACATGGCCTGATCAAAGACGAGCAAGAGTTGAAAGACCGAGTGGCCGAATTGCTCAAGTCGGTTGGCTTGTCGGCGCTTGATATGGTCAAGTATCCGCACCAGTTTTCTGGAGGGCAGCGACAGCGTATTTCCATTGCGCGTGCTTTGGCCACCGCCCCAGAATTTTTGGTCTGTGACGAGCCTACATCGGCCTTGGATGTCAGCGTGCAAGCCCAAGTGCTGAACATCATGAAAGATTTGCAGCGCGAACGCGGCCTCACCTATTTGTTCATCTCGCACAACTTGGCCGTGGTCAGGCATGTGAGCGACAAAGTGGGTGTGATGTATTTAGGGCAGTTGGTGGAGTTGGCAGACAAGCACACCTTGTTTGACAATCCGCAGCACCCTTACACCCGCATGCTGCTCGACGCCATTCCCAAAATGAAAGACACAGGTCGTGCGCGAACCCCTGTGCAAGGAGAGGTTCCCAACCCCCTGAACCCACCGCTTGGTTGTAGTTTCAATCCGCGTTGCCCCTTGGCCAATGAGCGCTGCCGCAACGAGCGTCCTGTTTTGAAGTCGTTCAAAGGCATCAATGTGGCGTGCCATGCGGTAGAAGAAGGCCGGCACTGAAACAAAAAAGACACCCCAAATGTTGGATTGATGTCCAACTTTTGGGGTGCAGTTCACGAGGGTGTCTTTTTTTGTGAGGTGTTGGTGAATCAGTTCACGTTCACGTAGTACATCTTGGGCGCATCGTTGGAGTTGTGCGTCATGGTGACATTCTTTTTCATGGACCATGGGCGCATCTGATGATGCAAAGGAATGTACAAAACTTCGTCGCGTGTGATGGTCAAAGCTTCTTTGATCATGGCGTCGCGTTTGGTTTTGTCAGTTTCTGTTTTCATCGCCTCGGTCAGTGCATCTACCTTGGCGTTGCTCACTTTGGACAAGTTGAAACTGCCATCGGCACCTTGAGTGCGTGTCATGACCAAAGACTGCAATGAGTATTGCGCATCGTAGGTGGCAACGCCCCAACCCAGCAGGTAAGCGCTAGAGTCGAAGTTTTGAATTTTGGCAATGAAAGGGCCAAAGTTAATGGCGTTGAGTTTGGTCTTGACGCCAATGCGGGCCCACATGTTCACAACGGCTTGGCAAATTTCTTCGTCATTCACGTAGCGATTGTTAGGGCAGTCAAGGGTAAATTCAAAGCCACTGGGATAGCCAGCTTCAACCAAAAGCTTTTTAGCACCTTCAACGTCAACAGGTGCCACTTTGTCCATGTCGGCGGTGTAGCCGTTCACGCCAGGGGCGATGATCAGGCTTGCAGGAATAGACAGGCCGCGCATGATGGTGCGTTGAATGGCAACGCGATCAATTGACATGCTCAAAGCTTTGCGAACACGGACATCCTTGAAAGGATTTTTGCCTTTGGGGCCGTACTTCAACTCGTCGCTACCCAGGTCCAAACCAAAGAAAATGGTTCTAACTTCTGGGCCGTCCAACACAGACAATGTGGATGTACTGCGCAGACGAGCCACGTCTTGCGTGGGCAAGTCAGTGACGGCATCTACGTTGCCAGCCAATAGTGCGGCAATGCGGGTTGGGTCAGATTTGATAGGCGTGTAGATGACGTCAGTCACATTGCCTTGGAGCTTGTCCCACCAGGCTTTGTTGTGCGTCATGACCAGCTTTTGGTCAGGCTGCCATTCTTTAATGACATAAGGGCCTGTGCCGTTGGTATTGTTAGACGCGTGTGTGATTTCTTTGGCTTTGTAGTCTTGAACTTTTTCAGACTTGTTCTTGGTAGCCCATGACCTGCTCATGATCAAGAACGTTGTGAAGTTGTTCATCATGGTGGGGTTGGGCTTGTCCAAAATGACGTCCAAGGTGTGGTCGTCAACCTTTTTCATTTCCTTCACGCCAGCCACGTAGATGGCCATCGTGCCTTGAGGCTGACGAATGCGATCGAATGAAAATACGACGTCGTCGGCTGTGAAGTTGGAGCCATCATGGAACTTGACGTTTTTGCGCAAATTGAAACGCACGGTGGTGGGGTTGACGTTGGACCAGCTGGTGGCCAATGAAGGCTCAACTTTGTAATTCTTGTCATAACGCACCAAACCTTCGTAGGCATGGCCCACGATGTTGTTGGTGGTGGCGTGGTTTTGCGAGTGAGGGTCGAGCGTCAAAATGTCGTTTTGCGCAGCCCATTTAAGTTCGGCAGCTTGCGCGCCAGTGAAGCCTAGCAATGAGGCTGATACACCCACAGCCAGCGTCAGCCAGCGTGAGGTTTTGAGGAAGCGTTGGTACATGCTAAATCCTGTCTAAGTTGTATGACCTTCGCATTCTAGGGGAGGGCGGCCCCATGTCGCAAGCGAAATCAGGGTAATTGCCCAGTGAGACAAGGCCGAAATTTTCGGTTTTAATGTGGTTTTTGCAGTCACAGGCTACTCAACCATGAACACGATCTTGTTTCAATCTGCCAATGTGCTCGATGTGGCGTCCTTGCAGATCAAATCGGGCCAAGACGTTTGGGTTGAAAACGGCCTTATCAAGTCGGTCGTTCCCCATCAGCCAGACGTTTTCATTGCATCTGGCACCAAGGTGGTCAAGGCCCAAGGTAAAACCCTGATGCCGGGCTTGATCGACTGCCATGTCCATGTCATTGCCGCGCATTTGAACCTCAATGTCACGGCCAACCAGCCCAACGTGTTTGCCACTTTGCGCGCTCTGCCCATTATGAAGGGCATGCTGATGCGGGGTTTCACCACGGTGCGCGATGCCGGCGGTGGCGACTGGAATTTAGCCGAAGCCACCCGCACCGACATGGTGGAAGGCCCCCGCATTTTTGCCTCGGGCCGTGCGTTGTCGCAAACAGGGGGCCACGGCGATGGCCGTCCGCGCAGTGATGTGATTGAGCCCTGCGGTTGTTCAAGTCGGGTTGGCGCTTTGGCGCGGGTGGTCGACGGCGTTGACAATGTGCGACTGGCGGTGCGCGAAGAAATCATGAAGGGCGCCAATCAAATCAAGATCATGGCCTCAGGCGGGGTGGCCTCGCCCAACGACCCCATCCATTACTTGGGCTATTCAGAAGCTGAAATCAGGGCCATTGTGGAAGAGGCAGATCATGCGGGTACGTATGTCATGGCCCATGCCTATACGTCCAAGGCCATCCAAAGGGCTGTGGCTTATGGGGTGCGAAGCATTGAGCATGGCAACTTGATCGACGAAGCCACTTCCAATTTCATGGCTGAAAAAAATGCTTTCATGGTGCCCACCTTGATCACTTACGAAGCCTTGGCCAATGAAGGCGCCAGCTTAGGGCTGCCTGCTGTGTCTGTGGCAAAAATTGAAACAGTTCGCAGTCAAGGCCAAAAGGCTTTGGAAATTCTGGCCAAGGCGGGCGTGAAAATGGCCTTGGGCACCGATTTATTAGGCGAGTCACACCGCCATCAGTCTGAAGAGTTGCGCATTCGTGCCAGTATTTTGGGCAATGGCGCAGCCTTGCAACAAGCCACGGTGAATGCTGCTGAATTGTTGAACATGGCGGGACAACTGGGCGTGGTCAAAGCGGGCGCCATCGCCGATTTGCTGCTGGTCAATGGCAACCCGCTGACAGATATTTCTTGTTTGTTAGGCCAAGGCGATCACATTGAAGTGATTGTCAAAGACGGCAAGTTGTACAAGCACTGAGTGTTTTTTTGCAGGGCGCTTCAGGTATAGCGTTTGTTGCGCAAATTGTTTTTCATTTCGCGCAAAGCAGGTTGCAAGGTCTCACCAATGCGCAGCGCCACGGTGGTGGCCAAAATGTCAATGATCAACAAATGCATCAGCCTTGAGACCATGGGGCTGTAGCGGTCGTAGCTTTCTGGATGGTCTGCCGTTAAATGAATTTGACCTGATGTAGCCAAGGGCGAGCCACTGGCCGTGATCACGATGGTGGTGGCGCCGCGCTTTTTTGCAATGTCGCAAGCGTCCATCAAATCGCGCGTGCGGCCTGAGTTGGAAATCACCACCACGCAATCGCCTTGGCCCAGCATGGAGGCGCTCATCACTTGCATGTGGCCGTCGCTGTAGGCAATGGTGTTCATGCCTAAGCGAAAAAATTTGTGCTGTGCATCTTGGGCCACGATACCGGAGTTGCCCACACCGTAAAACTCAATGCGCTTGCCTGTGCTGTGGGTCTGGGCCAAGGCCTGAACGGCTTGGTCTAGCGCGGAGGCAGAGGCGTCGTTGCGGTATTTCAAAAATGCCGCCACTGTGTTGTCGATCACCTTCACCATCACGTCGGTGGTTTTGTCGTCGGCGTCCACGCTGCGGTGAATGAAGGGCACGCCTTCGCTCACACTGCCAGCCAGTTTGAGTTTGAAATCAGACAGGCCGTCATAACCCACGCTTCTGCAAAATCGCACCACGGTGGGTTTGCTCACATGTGCACGGTCTGCCAGTTGCGTCACCGGTAAATTGGCAAAAGCACGCGGGTCTTGCAAGACCAATTTGCCAACGCGTTGTTCGGCAGGGGCCAAGGAAGGCAGTGAAGCTTTGATGCGGTCAAGCATGGTTTAAATTTCCTCTGACCAACAAAATCCGTCACGTGCAATCATGGCGCTTGAAGCACTGGGGCCCCAAGTGCCTGCGGCGTAATGACGGGGTCCTTGTGTGTCTGCAGCCCAATGCTGAAGAATGGGCTCAACCCAGCGCCAAGCTTCTTCTTGCTCGTCACTTCGAACAAATAAATTCAAACGGCCATCGAGGACATCTAGCAGCAAACGCTCGTAGGCACCCACGCGCTCACTGCCAAAACGTTTGTCAAAATCGAGATCAAGGTGAACCGGACTGAGTTGCGCCGATGCTTGCTTGCCATTTTGAATGCGTTTGTTTTGCCCCTCGGCAAAAAGATGCAATGCCAAGCCGTCTTTGGGCTGCAAATGAATGATGAGTTTGTTAACGCCGCCGGAGGGTGCTTGAAAAATGGCATGCGGTGTGGGTCGAAAATTAATTTCAATGTAGCCTTCGCGCGATGCCAAGCGTTTTCCCGTTCGAATGTAGAAGGGCACACCGGCCCAACGCCAGTTGGCAATTTCAGTTCGCAATGCGACAAAAGTTTCGGTGCTGCTGTTGGCGTTGACACCGGTTTCTTCGTTGTACCCAAGAACGGCGTGGCCATTCAAATTGCCTGAGCTGTATTGGCCGCGCACCACGTGTTGGTTGAGGGTTTCAGGGGTCCAGGGCTTAAGGGCGCGCAGCACTTTGAGCTTCTCATCGCGAATGGCATCGGCATGCGCATTGATGGGCGGCTCCATGGCAATGGCGCACAACAATTGCAGTGCATGGTTTTGCACCATGTCGCGCAGTGCGCCGGTTTTTTCATAAAACGCACCGCGTTTCTCAACGCCGAGTTCTTCCGCAATGGTGATCTGAATGTTGGCAATGTGTTCACGGCGCCAAAGCGGTTCGAACAAAGCATTGCCAAAGCGCAAGGCAAACAGGTTTTGCACTGAAGGCTTGCCCAAGTAATGGTCGATCCTAAAAATCTGGTCTTCACCAAAAACTTGGCGGACACTTTGGTTGATGGCCTTGTTGGACTTGAGGTCGTGGCCCAAAGGTTTTTCCAACACGATGCGTGTTTTGGGCGTGTTCAGTTTGGCGATGGCGAGTTGCTCGCAGACCGTGTTGAACAGGCTGGGGGCCGTAGCCAAGTACATCACCACGTGCTCTGTTTCGCGTTCGGCCAATCGTGCCGCCAGTTTGGCGTAATCGTCTGGATTGGACAAATCTACGCGCTCGTAGCAAAGCATGGCCTTGAACCGTGCAAATTCTTCATCATTGGGACGTTTGGCACCCTCGACCTGCTCAAAACGCGATTGGATGAGCGTGCGGTATTGCTCATCTGTCATGCTGTCGCGGGCAACGCCAATGATTCGGCCGCCCTCGGGCAATGTGCCGTGGCGGAATGCTTGAAACAGGGCGGGCATCAATTTGCGCCAAACCAAGTCGCCGGTGCCGCCAAAAAAGACCAAATCAAAAGACATGTTCATTTGTTACATAAAAATGAGTTTGTAATGTAACTTTGTTTCATCGATAATTCAAGGATTGAATTAATTTAATTGCCATGAACCAACTCGACGCGCTCAAATCACACACCACCGTTGTGGCAGACACTGGTGACTTCAAACAATTGGCCCAGTTCCAACCGCAAGACGCGACCACCAACCCGTCGCTCATCTTGAAGGCTGTTCAAAAACCCGAATACGCACCTTTACTTTCTGAGTCAGTTGATGCGCACAAAGGGCAGCCTTTGGATGTGGTGATGGACCATTTGTTGGTGCGCTTTGGTTGCGAAATTTTGAAGACCATTCCAGGTCGTGTGTCTACGGAAGTGGATGCGCGTTTGAGTTTTGACACAGCGGCCACCTTGGCGCGTGCGCGCCGTTTGATGAGCCTCTATGAAGCACAAGGTATTTCGCGCCAACGTGTGTTGATCAAAATTGCAGCCACTTGGGAAGGCATTCAAGCGGCCGCCGAATTAGAGCGTGAAGGCATTCACACCAACCTCACGTTGCTGTTCTCCTTTGCGCAGGCGGTGGCGTGTGGTCAAGCCAAGGTGCAATTGATTTCGCCCTTTGTCGGACGCATCTACGATTGGTACAAAAAAACGGCCGGCACTGGGTGGGATGAGGCGTTGAATGCAGGCGCCAACGACCCCGGTGTGAAGTCTGTGCGCGCCATTTACAACTATTACAAGAAGAATGGCATTGCCACCGAGGTCATGGGTGCGAGCTTTCGCAACGTAGGTCAAATTGTGGCCTTGGCAGGTTGTGATTTGCTCACCATCAGCCCAGATTTGTTGGCGCTGCTTTCCGCCAACCAAACTGCTTTGACCGCTTCGCTTGACGCCCATGCCGCCAAAGGCATGGACTTGCCTTTGGTTCAATACAACGAAGCAGGTTTCCGCTTTGCGCTGAACGAAGACGCCATGGCCACCGAAAAATTGGCCGAAGGTATTCGGGCTTTCTGTGTCGATGCCATCAAGTTAGAAGGCTTGATGCTGGCGGCGCAAAAGGCTTAATGCGTAGCATGAAGAAATTAGGCTGAAAGGGTCAACATGCGAGCTGATCAAACTGCGGCATGGAAAAACTTGGGCGAACATGCCAAGGCGTTTTCTAGCTTTGATTTACGCACTGAATTTGCGCGCGATGCTGGGCGCGCAGTGCACTTTAGCCAAGAGGCGCCTGGTGTGTTTGCTGACTTGTCAAAGAATCATTGGGATGCCAAGGTGGAGGCACAGTTGTTGGCTTTGGCGCAGCAAACTGGCTTATTGGCGCACCGCAATCGCATGTTCCAAGGCGAGGCCATCAACACCACAGAAAATAGAGCGGTGATGCATTGGTTGTTGCGCCAGCCTGTTCAAGGGGCATCTTATGAATCACTGCCTACGGCTTTGAAGCTGCCTTTGAAAGATGTGCACGACACCTTGAATGCCATGTTGGCGTTTGCTGAAAAAATTCGCGCAGACGAGCACATGACCGATGTGGTGAGCATTGGTATTGGCGGTTCTGATTTGGGCCCGCAGATGGCTGTGATGGCCCTGCAGTCTTTTGCCATGAAGGGCAAACGCTTTCACTTTGTGTCCAATGTGGATGGCCATGAACTCGATGCGGTATTGCAAGGCTTGCAGGCTGAGAAGACTTTGTTCTTGGTGGCGTCTAAGTCCTTCACTACTTTGGAAACGCTGACCAACGCCTTGTCGGCCAAGCGTTGGTTTGAAGCGCAAGGCGGCACGAATGTGTCGCGTCACTTTGCGGCGCTCACCACCAATGTGGAAGCGGCTGGCCAATTTGGCATTCAAACTTGCTTTGGCTTCTGGGATTGGGTGGGCGGCCGATATTCATTGTGGTCGGCCATTGGTTTGCCTTTGGCCATTGCCATTGGCGCGGATCATTTCCGTTCGTTTTTGGCGGGCGCGCATGCCATGGACCAACACTTCTTGAATGCCGCGCCTGCGCAGAACTTGCCAGTGCGCTTAGGCCTGCTGGATGTTTGGTATCGCAACTTTTTGCACTACACCAGTCGCTGCATTGCGCCCTATCACAGCGCCTTGAAACGCTACGCACCTTATTTGCAGCAGCTTGAAATGGAGAGCAATGGCAAGCAGGTGGATCATGCGGGACAAACTTTGCCGTATGGTACCTCGCCCGTTTTATGGGGCGAGCCAGGCACCAATGGACAGCATGCATTTTTCCAAATGCTGCACCAAGGAACCGATGTGGTGCCGCTCGAATTTGTGGCTGTTAAAAACGCCACACATGCTTTGCCTGATCACCAAGCTTTGTTGTTGTCCAATGCGCTGGCGCAAGCGCAAGCCTTGATGCTGGGTAAGTCAGATGTGGATGTTCACAAAAACTTTGCGGGCAACCGACCTAGTACCTTTATCTTGTTGGAAGGCTTAACGCCTTTCAACTTGGGTGCCTT
>ENA-ORCY01001194-ORCY01001194.1-marine-metagenome-genome-assembly--contig:-NODE-1194-length-12604-cov-3.725872_pt1 | contig 12604 bp, 10 predicted proteins | sample MGYA00248634_ERZ508507 | MGnify/ENA primary metagenome ERZ508507 (study PRJEB26178, sample SAMN06266269) | marine metagenome | isolation source: Columbia River Estuary | place: USA:Columbia River... | reverse complement strand
AGGAGATGGGGGATGCCGTCGTAAACGCTGAGTTCTAGCATTTTCGGATCAATCATGATCATCCGACATTCTTCGGGCGTCAAGCGATAGAGCAAGGATAGGATCATCGTGTTAATGGCAACAGATTTTCCTGAACCCGTGGTCCCAGCGATCAGCAAATGCGGCATTTTTGCGAGGTTGGCCACAATGGGTTCACCACCGATGTCTTTGCCAAGTGCCAAAGGCAGACGCATATTCGCGTCACCAAAATCTCGTGCTGACAATATTTCACGCAGAACGCACATCTCGCGGCTCTCATTGGGCAGCTCAATCCCAATCACCGAACGGCCGGGCACCGTGCTCACCCGCGCGGAGAGGGCGGACATGGAGCGGGCGATATCATCCGACAGACCAATCACCCGGCTTGCTTTCAACCCGGGGGCTGGCTCCAATTCATACATTGTCACAACCGGACCGGGGCGCACGCTTACGATCTCGCCTTTTACGCCATAATCATCCAATACGCTTTCCAACATGCGCGCATTGCTTTCCAACGCATCGTCACTCAAGACATGCCGCTCCACGGAAGATGGGCTCATCAACAGGTTCAGAGGCGGTTTTTCATATGTTGGATCCGCAGCCTTAGGTTCCAGATCCAAAGTTGGCTGCGCTTCAGCGATTGCTTGGCTGGACGGTTTGATGGCCCGACGCACGCCATGTTGCACCACCTGCTTATGCGCAGCGGTGAGCGGGGGCTCGGTCATATAGTCAGGTTGCACAGCGGCCGGCTGGCGCTCCTCAAAACCCTCAGCTTCATCCTCCATAAAAGGCGCTTCAGGCGCAGGATGCTGCAATATTATCGGAACAGGACCCGTAGGCCGACCGGGTTTGGCGGTGACAATGGGAGTTTGCCCCTGTGCTGCCATGGCCGCTTGCGGATCGCGCGACCGAATAGCCTCGACAATTTTCCCACGAATACGATCCTGCATTGGATCAATCGCCCCACCCAAAGAGCTCTCCACAACTGGCTCCCTCGGGGATTGCGCAGACTCTGGGTCGACCCCGCGCTTCAGGACCCGCGCGAAAAGTGATTTAGGCTGCGGTTGCGCCGGCAAGGCAGGACCCACAGGCGCACTCGGCATCACGGGATTGGCTCTAATCACAGATGCAACACGCTCCGCTTCACTCTGCGACAAGGGATCCATAGTCGGATCACTTCGTTCAGAGGCGCGGCGCTCCTGCCGGCTAAGCAGCCCGCTCCAGCCACGCGCCAAAATGAAAACCAATCCCAGGATAAGCCGGCTGAACAGCAAGCTGGTGACACGAAAAAAGGTTTTAATTTCGCCGAAGATCAACCCGGTCACATAGCCGCCCAGGATCACGACTAAAGTGCCCAAAACCAAAGCCACGATATTTGCACCCAAGGTCACCGACCCCGGCAGCAATTGCAAAATCATGAAAAGCACCGTGTCACCAAACAAGCCGCCCATTGAAAAACTATGGGACCAGCTGCTGATAGGTGTGAGGGTTGCGGCGTAAAGAGAACACAGCGCCCAAAAAATTGGCGCGTAGATCAAGCGCATGATCATGCGGTCCGCACCGGTATGCGCGATCAACCGCAGGCCCCATGCCAAAAATGTCAGTGCAATGCTCCAGCTGCCGAGACCCATGATCTTAATGAGGGGCGCCGCGACGATGGCGCCAATCTGCCCAAGCCAATTTTGAATTTCCGGACCACCAGCAGAAATCCAAGCAGAATCCTCAGGTGCATAGCTGGCCAAAGCCAGGGCAAAGGCCACGCCCACCGCCGAAACGCACAAACCGAGCGCTTCAACGCCACGTCTTTCTAAAAAAGCCTGTGTCCCTGCGTCCAAAAACGGATCGCGTCCGCGGGTTGGATAAGCCATATGTACCTCAACATCATTTATATAGGCAGTCACGCAAAATGGTTAATCCGCGCTGCATTTCTTCTTTTGGAGCCACCAAAGCGACCCGAACGTAGCCAGACCCAGGGTTCTGCTCATTTGCGATTTGCCCCAGATATGATCCTGGTAGCACCCGCAACCCCGTTTCGGTCCAAAGTTTTAACGCAGCGGCTTCGTCATCCTCGACGGGCAACCACAAGAAAAACCCGGCTTCTGGCGAATTATAGGACTGAATTCCGGCAAAAATGCGATCTGCCGCCTCAAATTTGCCACAATACAGTTGCCGATTAGCAACAACATGATCCTCGTCTGACCACACCTTAGCAGAAACATGCTGGATAGGTCCAGCCACCGGACAGCCAGCATAGGCGCGCAGCTGTTTGATTCGTGAGATGTTTTTAGGCCCCGACGCCACAAAGCCCGACCGCAACCCCGGAAGGTTCGAGCGTTTCGACAAGGAATGAAAGGCCACCACCCGCTCCGGATCTGCCCCGATCTGTGCTGCCACCTGCAAAGCACCAGGTGGTGGGGCCGCCCGGTAAATCTCGCTGTAACATTCATCGGCGAAAATCTTGAAATCATAAGTCTCCGCCAGCGTCAGCAGTCGCGACCAATAGGCCTCCGATGCAACAGCGCCTTGAGGGTTAGAGGGTGAGCATAGAAAAAAGACCGAGGTTTGGTTGAGCTCTTCGGGCGTCAACGCATCCAAATCCGGTAAAAATCCACTTTCCGCCCGCGCTGGCAAATACACCGATTGCGCCCCAATCGCCATAGCAGCGACCGTATAGACTTGATAAAATGGGTTTGGGATCAATATTTTGGACCCCGTCTGACCCAGAGCCACCACCGCATTGAACAACCCTTCGCGTGTGCCATTGAGCACCATAACCTGATTGTCCATGTCCAAATCAATCGCGTAGCGTCGCTGCAAGAATCCAGAGATTGCCCCGCGCAATTCGGGCGTGCCATTATTGTCCGGATAGCTGTTGAACCCCTCCATCGCCTCAACCAATGTCGGTCCGACCCAATCGGGAAATTTATGTTTTGGCTCGCCGATGGTCATATTGATGACCGGGCCACCCGCTGCGTGACCATCCAACAAATTGCGCAGACGCGGCCAAGTCGCGGTCGGCAAAGCATCAAAACGGGTGGGCATCATGAACTGTCTCCTCTTGCGATTAGGCGTAAGCCAGCCAGCCGATCACTGCAAATCAAAACCGTCGCTAAGCCAACGCATTTTCCACCGCAGCGCCCAATCGGAGCAGGTGATGTTCTTGCATGGGCGGACAAACCATCATGAGGCCGCATGACGGAACGCCCGTCGGCAGCGTCAAAGCGCAAGCGCCCATTAGGTTTCCAATGCGGGTGTTGCGCAGCGCCAGCAGGTTTTCCGCCACATAATAGTCATGATCCCGTGCCAATCTTTCCATATTTGGCGGAAGGATCGGTGAGCTGGGCATCAAAACTGCATCAAACTCTCGGGTTGCCGCGTAATAGTCCGCGCGCAGCCCGTCTAACTTTTGCCAAGCCGCAACATAATCTGGCGCTGAAACATCCGCCCCACCTCGAAACCGCATCAAGATCTCTTCATACATGAGGTCTGGATTGGCCTCTATTGTATCTTTCCAGGTGCCATAGGCTTCGGCCGCAAACAAAACGCCCGACAGGGACAAAGCCTCCTCAACCTGCGGAATGTCAATCCGCTCGACCACAGCGCCCATCGCCCGCAGACGGTCAATCGCCTTGTCAAAAGCGGCGCGCGGTTCCGGGCGCAGCGCATCCAAAGCCACGGTGTCACAGATCGCCAAACGCCGCCCCTCCAATGTGCTGTTGGTCAGATCCGCGGGTTTACTGCCTTCCAGAGCCGCAAGCGCCAAAGCCGCATCCTCAACCGAACGGCACAGCGGCCCAACCGTGTCAAAGCGCGCGCAAAGCGGAACCACCCCCTCCAAAGACAAGCGCCCACTCGTGGTTTTCAAACCTACCAAATCATTCCAGGCGGCCGGGATCCTCACCGAGCCCCCAGTGTCAGATCCAATCGCCAAGGGCGCCAAGCCAAAGGCCACAGAAGCAGCTGCTCCAGATGAAGACCCGCCTGACACAGCGTCATGATCATTCACACAAGGCGGGGTCGCCGTTCTGGGGTTATACCCCAAACCTGAGAAGGCCAATTCGGACAGATGCGTTTTCCCCAAACAAACCAAGCCCAACTCCGTGGCGCAGCGCAGCACCTCGCAATCTGCTGTCGGCGTACGATTTTCGAGCAAAACACTGCCGGCTTCTGTCGCCACATTTGCGCTGTCAAACAGATCTTTCCAAGAGACCGGCACGCCATCAAGCTCAGATTTCCGTTGCCCCAGGCGCGCCCGGTCTGAGGCCGCCTGTGCCTCAACCAAAGCCCGGTCACGCGTCACAAAGGTATAAATGCGCGATGTGAAAGGATGGGCATCAATCGCATCAAGATAGGCCTGCGCCAGATCGACGGGGTCTATATCGCCCTTGGCAATTGCGCGGCCCAAGGCTGCGGCACTCATGGTTAACCATCGTTGCATCTCTGATCCTCCTGCTTCACCGCCACGCTAACGATGTCGCACCCCCTCGACAATATCCCTTCTCTGCCCCATGTCTTACCTATGGATTATGACGTTATCATCGCGGGTGGTGGGCTCAACGGCCTGACCTTGGCTTTGGCCCTGGACAGCGCGGGCATCACAACCGTGGTGATAGACGCCTATGCGCCACAAGAGAGTCTAAGCCCAAAATTTGATGGGCGCTCCTATGCGCTTTCCGCCGCCAGTCAAAATATGCTCGACGCGCTAGGACTGTGGGAAGATCTGGCAGATCACGCCGAGCCCATGCTGGAGATAAAAGTCAGCGATGGCGCTGCCGGCGAAACCCCTTCCCCCTTTGTGATGCAATTTGGCGATGAAGATTTCAGTCAAGGTCCAATGGGATATATGGTGGAAGATCGCCACCTGCGGGCGCATTTGGCAGAGGCAGTGGAGGCCTCCAACGTGGTCTACCGGGCCGGACAGACCATCACCGGCCAAACCGTCCATTCCACCCATGTCACCGTCGCCGTTGAAGGGCATCCCCCGCTTACAGCCGCAGTTTTGGTCGGGGCTGACGGGCGCAGCTCACGCACCGCCAAGATGGCCGGTCTGACGCGCACAGGATGGGATTACAACCAATCCTCTTTGGTCTGTGCCATCGCCCATGAAAAACCACATCACGGAATTGCACATCAATATTTCATGCCCTCTGGCCCCTTGGCCATTTTGCCCCTAACGCAAAATCGCAGTGGCATTGTCTGGACCGAACAACGACAGGTCGCGCAAGACATTCACAACCTGAGTGATGAGGATTATCTCAGCATCCTGCGCCCAAGGTTTGGCGATTTTCTTGGTGAGATTTCTCTGGCAGGCGCGCGGTATATCTACCCTTTGTCGCTGTCCACAACCCATCGCATGATTGCCACTCGGGTTGCTCTTATCGGCGATGCTGCCCATGCGGTGCATCCGATTGCCGGGCAGGGGCTCAATTCTGGCTTTAAAGATGTCGCAGCTTTGGCCGAGGTGCTCTGTGACACCAAGCGCCGAGGTCAGGATCTTGGCATTCATACCACGCTTGCCGAATACCAAAAATGGCGCGGATTTGATAACGCTCTGCTGTGCACAGCGACCAACAGCTTCAACAGATTATTCTCAAACAACAATCCGATTTTGCGCGGCATTCGCGATCTCGGCATGGGGCTCATCAATGCCGCGCCCAAATTGCGGACAGGTTTTGTTGCCACAGCCGCAGGCGCCGCGGGAGATCCACCGCGCTTGCTGAGGGGTGAGCCTCTTTAAGGATTAGGCTCATCAATTTCGCGGGCTTCGCTCACCAACATGATCGGGATAGCTTCGCGAATTGGATAGGCCAAATGTGCAGATTTTGAAATCAGCTCCTGAGCGCTTGCATCATAGATCAAAGGCCCCCCCGTTTGAGGACAAATCAGCGCCTCCAACATTTTTCCATCTATGTCACTCATTGTAAGAAATCCTCGTCAGCCCCACCGCGCAGGGCAAATTCAAGCAATGTGTTCAATGTTTCACGCCGGGTGCTGAGGCTCGGCGCTTCGAGCAAGGCCTGTTTATCTTCGGATTCAAACGGGCAAAGCATGGACAATGAGTTGATCAGCAACTCATCATCTGCCTCCTGCATCGTGTCCCAATCGGTCGAGAGCTGCCGATCATCAAAATAGCGTTTCAACGCGGCCATGAAGCTGGCTCTATCAAAGTTTTCGTCTCGTTCAATCTTGCCCAAGTCGCGCTCAAAACCGGCCCAAGACACATGGCATCGGCGGTATGGGGTGAACCCTTCCACCTCATCTTTAATCCGAAACCGGCTCATGCCAGAGAGCGTGACCATATAGCGGCCATCTTCGGTTTCCGAAAATTGATTGAGCCGCCCAGCGCAGCCGATAGAATGCAGCCGTGTCTCGCCATCCCGCGCCTGATAAGGCTGCACCATGCCGATCAATCGGCTCGAGGTTTTCATGCAATCCTCAATCATGCTGAGAAAGCGCGGCTCGAAGATATGCAATGGCAGTTTCGCACGCGGCAAAAGCAGCGCCCCGGGCAAAGGGAAAACGGGGATCACATCGGGCATATCGAATTTAAATGTCATGAGTCTTAGCTAGCTCGGCTTGGGCATCATGCAAATATTAAAGACGATAGTTTACGACGCCCGTTCAAAACAACGGGATCATTCGCGGGCAATGCATCAAAAATAGTAAAAAGCAGGGTTTTTGCTGCAGCGTCATTCCACTCTCGATCTCTGCGGAACAGCTCCAAAAGATGATCCACCGCCGCCTGCGCATCACCCGCCGCGTGGAGCGCAATGGCCAAGTCGAGCCGTGCTTGGTGATTATCGCCCTCGGCTTCAACCGCAGCTTGCAATTCCCCCAACGGTCCGGCACCGGCCGCTTGCTTGGCCAGCTCGAGTTGCGCATAAAGCGCCTCAAGCTCGGGTGCCTTGCTGATCTCTGCGGGAGCCCCATTCAGGGTCGCTTCTACTTGCTCCAAATCACCCTGCGCGAGATAGCATTGCGCCAGGCCAGCATAGGCGCCCACCGTTGAAGGTTCTTCTTCCAAAATCGCAGCAAAAGTTTGTGCGGCATCTTCAATATCACCATCCGCCAGCATCTCTTGGGCCGCGCTCAAAGCATCGGCAAGCCCGCCGTCTGGAGCACCATTGCCCATAGCGGACACGCGATCCACGAAGGCTTGGATTTCCGATCCGGGCACTGCACCTTGAAAGCCATCAACCGGTTTTCCCTGCCAAAACGCATAGACGGTTGGAATGGATTGGATTTGCAGCTGACCAGCAATGGCTTGGTTTTCATCGACATTCAGCTTCACCATCTGCACGGCGCCCTGCGCCGCCGTCACAGCAGCTTCCAGAGCCGGGCCTAAAGTTTTGCACGGCCCACACCATGGCGCCCAGAAATCCACAATCACCGGCACGGACTGCGATGTTTCTATCACATCTTGCATAAAGCTCTGTTCTGATCCGTCTTTGATCAACGCGCCGGCGTCGGTTGTCGGGGCGGCAGTGTTCAGTTCCAACATGGTAAATTCCTTTAAAGTTAGGCTCTATATGAGTGTCTCAATGGCATTTGCCAAGAGCCCTTACAGATCAAAGCTGGCAAAAACGGGCGCATGATCGGAGGGTTTCTCCCACCCCCGCGCCTCACGCAGCACCCGGCTGGAATGCGCCGCGGCAGAAATATCGGATGTGGCCCAGACATGGTCCAAGCGGCGCCCTTTGTCCGCTGCATCCCAATCTTTGGCCCGATAGGACCACCAGCTGTAGAGCAAGCCATCGGGAATATCCTGCCGGGTCACATCCACCCAATTGCCTGCAGACATCACCTCATTGAGATGCGCCACCTCTATCGGCGTGTGGCTGACAATTTTGAGCAGCTTCTTGTGATCCCACACATCATCTTCACGAGGGGCAATATTCAAATCGCCCACCAAGATAGACCGCTGAGGTTTTTGTGCCGCAAAAATGTCGCGCAGCTCGGTAAGGTAATCAAGTTTTTGTCCGAACTTCTCATTTTGCTCCCGATCCGGCACATCGCCTCCAGCAGGTACATAATGATTGTGGATGGTCACCCCATTGGGCAAACGGGCCGCCACATGCCGGGCATGCCCCAGTTGTGCCAGATCCAAACTCCCCGCATCCTCCAGCGGAATTTTGGACAAGATGGCCACACCATTATATCCTTTTTGACCACGCGCCACCATGTGGGGATAGCCCAAGTCTGCAAAACCCGCGGTTGGGATCAACTCAACAGGGCTTTTGCACTCTTGCAAACACAAGACATCGGGCGCCTCCTCGCGGAGCAATTGCAAAACAATCGGCTCGCGTAGGCGGACCGAATTAATATTCCAAGTGGCCAGGGTGAAGGACATGCGTGCAGCTCCGTTCAAATTTAATTCCGATTACCTATAGAGCATGAGACCCGGCAACCAACCCGTTTTCATCAAAAACTTTTGCGCAATGGCACATCAGATCGAATGGGCGTATTGAGAGGCCATGACACAATTGCCAACATATGACCATGAACGCATCCTTCAGGCGCAAGGCTGCCAGGTGATTGCCGGCGTCGATGAAGTCGGACGCGGCCCGATCAGCGGCCCTGTCTTTGCGGCCGCTGTTATTTTGGACCCGAAACATATCCCCATAGGATTGAACGACAGCAAGAAACTCTCCGCCAAAAAGCGTGATGCCTTGCTTGAGAGCATTCTGGCCCATGCGGATGTTTCGGTGGCCAGTGCCTCAGAACGTGAGATTGAGCAGATCAATATCCTGCGGGCCGCGCATCTGGCAATGGAACGCGCTGTGGCAGGGTTGAAGCAAACACCAGATCACGTGCTGGTGGATGGCAATATCATTCCACGCAATCTTGAAATCCCCGCCACGGCTTTGGTCAAAGGGGACTCTCTGTCAGTGTCGATTGCGGCTGCATCAATTGTGGCAAAAATTAGGCGTGATTTGGTCATGTGTGATTTAGCGCAACAGTTTCCCGGTTATGGGTGGGAAAAAAATGCCGGATACCCGACAGCACAGCATCTAAAAGCCCTCCAAGATTTCGGGGTGACCCCACACCATAGACGAACCTTCAAACCGGTACACAATATCTTGTATCAAGGAAAAAATTTAAACTGCTGATAAGAAAAAGAAATTGACGCCGAATCGTTCCTGACTCATCCTATGGCCAACCAACGAGTGCGAAAATGCACCATGGGCAGAGGCAGAAAAATGAATAAAAAATCAAATGAATCGGCAGTCGATGGGCTGCCGCTGAACACAATTATCGATGGCGACTGCATCGATGTCATGAACACACTCCCGGAAAACAGCGTCGATCTTATCTTCGCCGATCCGCCCTACAACTTACAGCTCAAGTCAGATCTTCACCGCCCGGACAACTCCAAGGTGGATGCAGTTGATGATCACTGGGATCAATTCGACAGCTTTGCAGCCTATGACACTTTCACCCGCAACTGGCTGAAAGCGGCAAGGCGTATTCTCAAGCCCAATGGCGCGATCTGGGTGATTGGAAGTTATCACAATATTTTCCGGGTCGGCACAGCCTTGCAAGATGCGGGCTATTGGATCTTGAATGATGTGGTCTGGCGTAAGTCAAACCCCATGCCAAACTTCCGCGGCAAGCGCTTTACCAACGCGCATGAAACCATGATCTGGGCATCCAAAGCTGAAGGGTCAAAATATACGTTCAACTATGAAGCGCTCAAAGCCATGAATGAAGGCATTCAAATGCGCAGCGACTGGGTGCTGCCGATTTGCAACGGGCATGAGCGGCTAAAGGATGAAAACGGTGACAAGGCCCATCCGACGCAAAAACCAGAAAGCCTGCTGCACCGGGTTCTGCTTGGGACCACCAACCCCGGCGATGTGGTGCTCGATCCATTCTTTGGCACAGGCACGACGGGGGCTGTGGCAAAAATGCTGGGCCGTGACTTTATCGGAATTGAGCGCGAAGAGGCATACCGCAAAGTTGCCCAAAAGCGGATCGACAACCTGCGCAAATATGACAGCGACGCCCTGGCGGTCAGCCTGTCCAAACGTGCAGAACCCAGGGTCGCCTTTGGTCAGCTCGTCGAGCGCGGTATGTTGCGGCCGGGTGAAGTGCTCACCAGCCCACGCGGCAAAGAGGCCAAAGTGCGCGCCGATGGCACATTGATCAGCGGCGAGGCCGCTGGCTCCATCCATCAAGTGGGTGCGGTTCTGGAAAATGCACCGTCCTGCAACGGGTGGTCTTATTGGAACTTCCGCCGCGATGGCAAAACGGTCTCTATAGATCTTCTGCGCCAACAAATTCGCTCGGAAATGCGTCAACGCCCCAACTAAATTCATCCGAACACACAAGTTTCGCCTGTGCTTGCATATCTATGCCAAGCGCCACCTTATGCCCTGCCGTTCTGGTGGGGCATTTTTTATCGCGGCACCGGATTTGTAGCCTTGTTATACGGGGCCCAATCCGCAATCTCCGGATAATACATTTTACGCCAGCGCTGCACTTTTGGATTCATGAACCGGCGAAACCGCCAAGGAAACATCGCCATCATGGCCATAATCGGATACCCAAAGGCCAATTGCGGGGCCTCCTCAGGCGCATAGGTTTGCAGCAAAGGATAGGGGCGGTCTGGTTTATAGTGATGGTCAGAATGACGTTGCAGATTGATCAGCAACCAATTGGACGCCCGATGTGCCGCATTCCATGAATGGCGCGGCAAGACATGCTCATAGATGCCATCGCCCAAATGTTTGCGCGTCAACCCGTAATGCTCAACATAGTTGACCAGTTCCAGCTGCCAAACAGCAACAAAAGCCTGAAAGGCAAAGAGGAGCGCCCCGGCAAAACCGCCGATACCAAAGGCCAAAAGCACAAAGCCAACCTGCAACACAACATATCGCAACAGCGGGTTCTTTGAATGGAAAAACCCGCGCCCGGCCCGGCGCAGCATGGCCCTCTCGGCGCTTATGGCAGAAAAAAAGCACTGCTTCAGCACCCTGGGAAAGAACCGGTAGAAACTCTCATTATAGCGCGCCGTGACCGGATCCCGCGGGGTTGCGACATAGCGATGATGCACCAACAAATGCTCACTGCGAAAATGCGAATACAGCACCATCGCCAAAAGCAGATCTGCCATCCAGCGCTCAACCGCGGTTTTTTGATGCATCATTTCATGGCTATAGTTGATGCCAATCGTACCAGACATGACGCCCAAACTGTAAAAAAGCCCCAATTGCTCCCAAAAATTCAGGTGAGCCGAATGCGAGACATAGATCAATAGGCCAAAAATACTGACAAACTGCAAAGGCGCCCAAAGCAAAGTGGCCCATCGGTAACCTGCCAAAGCCGAGACATCCGTTGCCGGATCCTCATTGGCGTGAGATAGACCAAACGCCAAGTCAAGCAGTGAGAACAAATACCAAGCCAGCACCGGGGCAAGCAATACCCACCAGCCGCCCAGAATCGCGCTCGCCCAGATCAAAGGGAACAGCAAATAAGACACCCAAAAGGGTAAAACCTTGCGCCATTGCCCAATCTCCGGCGTCAGGCTCAGATCAGCCATTGTTCAATCCTTTAAATCTCAGGCACATAACGGCCCTTAAGTCGAAAATACCGCGCCAACGCGGGGCTCAAAATATCTTTTCAGCACAAAGGCGGCCCGGAATGATGCCACATTAAAAATCTATGCCCATAATTCAGACTAAGGTTTGAGGTTCTACCTGACAAGACCGGCTAGGTCTCTGCCTCTGCCATGCTCCAAATCTTGCGCATCACGGTGGGAAGATCTGCGGGCCGGAAGTTCTCAGCGGCGGTGAATGTTTGATTGGTTTGCTGGGCATCAACCTGGGCCACCATCACCCGCAGACGCAGATGGAAATGTGTGAACGTATGGCGCACCTCACCCGGTGCCTCGATCCAGTCTGCCTGGATCGGAGGGATCGCATCCGGCGGCGTCTCGCGCCATTCACTGCCGGGCCAGCCCAACATGCCGCCCAGCAAGCCGCGCTCTGGGCGCTGCTCCAGCAAGACAGCCCCGTCGCTGCGCCGCGCGACATAAGCGGTCCCAAAGCGCGTGGGCTTTTTCACCTTTGGTAATTTCTTCGGCAATTCCGCCGCAGTGCCTGCTTTTCGCGCCGCGCAAATGTCATGCCATGGGCAAAGGGCGCAGCGCGGTGATTTTGGTGTGCAAATCGTGGCACCCAAATCCATCACCGCTTGTGCATAATCGCCGGGCCGCGCCGGGGGTGTTAGGCTGGCGGCATAGGACGTCAGCGCGCCCTTCGCCTGTGGAAGCGGCGCGTGGAGATCAAATAAACGCGCCATGACCCGCTCAACATTGCCATCCACCACCGTTTCCGCATGATCAAATGCGATCGCAGCGATAGCGGCGCTGGTATAGGGGCCAATGCCCGGCAGGTTTTGCAAGGCCGCGCGATCTTCTGGGAATTGTCCACCATGCTCCGCCACAATAACCCGGGCGCATTTCAACAAATTACGGGCTCGGGCATAATAGCCAAGCCCCGCCCAAGCCGCCATCACCTCGTCATCTTCAGCAGCGGCCAAATCCACCACCGTTGGCCATGTTCTTGTGAACTTCAGGAAATAG
>ENA-ORCY01001191-ORCY01001191.1-marine-metagenome-genome-assembly--contig:-NODE-1191-length-12622-cov-3.630690_pt1 | contig 12622 bp, 8 predicted proteins | sample MGYA00248634_ERZ508507 | MGnify/ENA primary metagenome ERZ508507 (study PRJEB26178, sample SAMN06266269) | marine metagenome | isolation source: Columbia River Estuary | place: USA:Columbia River Estuary... | reverse complement strand
AGATTTAATGAATAATATTTATTGATAAATATACTTATACTATATGGCATATCTAGACAACAAAACTATAACAGTTGATGCGATTTTAACACAAAAAGGTAGACAATTGTTAGCAAAGAACGGATCTTTGAACATTTCATCATTTGCGCTTGCGGATGACGAAATTGATTATAATCTATACAATTCAACACATCCACTTGGTAGTGCATTTTACGATATCGCTATAAGAAATATTCCAGTATTGGAACCATTTAGCGATGAAACACAAGTAATGAAGTACAAGTTGGTAACATTGCCATCAGGAGTAACCGCAATTCCAGTAATTTCTATCGCACAAACAAGTATTACAACCGATAGATTGAATACAAGTGAATTCATAATTTCTCCAAGTACCAATCCAACATACAATACAACACTAGGATATACTGCTATATTGGGTAATAAGAATGCCGGAACATTGTTAGTTACTGAAACAAATAGTATTAACTCTACTAGTGCAACTATTCCAAGTTTTGCTGGTGATGCCGTAACTGCTGCTTCTCAAGTAGTGGTTGGTAATAAGTTTAAGTTTGTACCAAATAACGCTTTGATATCTACCATAACTACACCTGTAGACCAAGGTTTGTTTCCTTCTATTCCAGCACTTATAGAAATATCTTCAAATGTTAAGTTGCCTTTATTAAGATATAATTTATTAGCCACCATATTACCTGTTAGATAAATATCTGCTAGGCCATCATTGTTAATATCTCCAATAGCAACACCTCCTCCATTGTAGAAGTTTCTATATTTAAAAATATTAAAATTCTTTTGGTTTTTAACTTTATTGAAAAAGTCAATGCCTGTTTCTTTGGCATCTAATAATGTGAATAGGGTCTGAGTCTTACTTGCGGTAGACTTATTTTCCTTCTCTAAATTACAGGAATAAATTACCGCGATCATCACTACTAAAATAATTTTTCTTACTATAATTTGTGTCATTATTTATTTGCCTTTAAAAAAATAGGTGTATCATTATTTATAGAAATAACATAAAATAATTCCTCTTTAATTTTTAATGTTTCTATGTTTCTAGCTTCTCCAGAAATATTAAAATCCTGGTCTAAACTTTCGTTAAAAAAACCATTTGCATTGTTCAACAAAATTAGACCATGAGAGGCATCTAATTTACCCAATTGTGTGTTAATATTGTAATTATTTCCAACTAAAAGAACATCTGTAAAACCGTCACTATTAAAATCCTCTAACGCAATATCATTTACCGAAGATATTTGAGCCATAAACGGCAATTCATGTTTTTTAAATGTATTATCCCCTCGGTTTTCAAAATAACTACTTCCCAATTCAAAAACTTGTTTTTTAAACGCTTCTTTAATCTTCACTTTTGGGAGAAGGGCTGTAAATGAAGCCTCTGCAAAATCTTTATAGGATAAGAATTTTTTATTTAAAAATGGGATTTGTTTCACCAATTCATCCTTGGAAGCAAATGGTGTTTCTTGTTTTTGATAATAATAAGTAATTACCGGATCAACGGTTCCATTAGTGTCAAAATCATTACTATATAATGTTACAGGTTCACTTTTACTTGCTTGTAGTCGTGTGTTTAGCCCCCAATTTCCAACTATAAAATCTAAATCACCATCATTATCAAAATCATTTACTTTAATCGCATTCCACCATCCGTTTGTTTTCTCTAAGTTGGTGTTTTTTTGAAGCAGCAACTGATCACCATTGTTAAGAAATATTTTTATTGGCATCCAATATCCAACCACAATAGCATCTAGGTATGTGTCATCATTTAAATCTACCCAAACAATATCGGTAACATTTCCACTATTCTGAAAATCAAGACCATATTTTAATGAGGCATCAGAAAAATTTCCTCGACCATCATTCACAAAAATATATTGAGAGGGTGTTTTTCCAAATTGCCATGGAAGGAGGTTTGAAAGTATAGAAATATCAAGATCTCCATCATTGTCTATGTCTAATGCCGAAACTTTTGATGCATTAGTCTCTATATTTTTAAACTGTAGTGTATCTCTTTCAAATTTACCTTGATTATTAATGTATAATTTTGGTTGAAGAGGAGCTCCGCCTTTAAATTCATTTCCACCACTAACGATTAATAGATCTTTAAAATTATCACCATTAGCGTCAAACATGACAGAATATACATCTTCATGAATCGCATCATATTTAAAAACATCTGATTGTTCTGATGTAAAGTTTCCTTTCTTATTCTGAATAAATAGCTCACTCGCTTGAGATTTTCCTCCAGTAATAAATAAATCCTCTAATCCATCATTGTTGACATCTGAAACAGCTATGTGTGGTCCTAAATTCGTGCTTGCATAGGGTATGATTTGATCTCTATTAAATTCTAGTGATTGTGAATCTTTATGTTTAAAATTCAAAAGAGAGTCTTTATTAACTAAAAAAGATTTTTGTTTTTTAAGGATACTATGATAATAGTTTTTTGAAGCGTTTTCATAAGAAACTTCAATTTCTTGATTAACTTCAATATTTTTTAATGTTTGATATGCATTAGTACTCCAAATAATTTGTAGTGAATCTAAAATTTTTGTAGTTCCAAATCCTAGATGAATTTTTGGTTCTACAGATGATAAATATCCTTTTGTTGTATAATTTTCTTCTGTAATTACTTGACCTTTATAAAAGGCCTTTACTATTGTTCCTATTCCAAAAATATTATTAGAGTTTCCTTTAAATTTAATTTTTAAATATGAATTCTTAGAATTTTGATCTGATGTATTCTCCAATACAAATGCTTCTTCATTAATATTATTAATTACCAAATCTAGATCTCCGTCATTATCTAAATCTACTGAAGTACCTCCATTACTATATGAGTTATCATGAGAAACCCATGTTGAGGTTACATCACTAAATGTCTTGTCTTTGTTGTTTTTATAAAAATAGTTCTTAACTTTTTTTTGAGGAATTTGCTTTGACAATTCTAAATTTCTTTGCGATTTTTCTGTTGCAAGCTGTTTTTGAATGGCTTCATTTGAAATGAAGTTTATGTAGTCCATGTCATTTGTTGCCCCTAAAATTCCATTTGTAATATACAGGTCTTTAAAGCCATCATTGTCATAATCTCCTATAATTGGACTCCAAGACCATTCTGTTGCAGCTATTCCACTTAAATACGCTGTTTCACTAAATGTACCATTGCCATTATTGTAATGCAATGTATTTTGCATAAACTGTGGAGCATATCCATTTTTCAAATAGTATTGATAGGTTTGATATGGAAATTCTAATCCTGAGGTTTTATATGTTTTGAGATTTTCAGGAAGCATATCCAAAGAAATAATATCCATATGGGTGTCATTATTTAAATCAGATATCGCATTACCCATAGAAAAATGAGAGGTATGTCCTAAAGTTGTTTTATCATTTGATATTACTTCTTTGAAAGTTTTATTTTTTTGATTAAGATAGAGATAATCATTTTCAAAAAAATCATTACCTACATAAATATCAGGATAACCATCATTTGTAACATCACCAATTGATACTCCTAAACCATAACCTATTTTCCCTTGAAAAATTCCGGCTTCTGAGGAAACATCTATAAAATTGCCTTGTTTATTTTCTAATAATTTGTCTCCAGACTTTTGATCTACCTCGAGTCTCAAGGCACCTTTACCATAATTACTATTAGGATATAAGGAATGATTCATCAAAAATAAATCTAAATCTCCATCTTTATCATAATCAAAGAAAGTAGCTTGAGTAGCATATGAAGCAATGTCTAGACCATAAGTAGAGGCGTCTTCTTTAAATCTTGGAACGCCATTGTTATCTAATCCTTGATTTACATATAATAAGTTTTTCCCTTTAATTATGTTATGTGCTCCAATTTTGCAAATATAGATATCTAAAAATCCATCGTTATTTATATCTACAGTAGTAACTCCGGTTGTCCAGGGAAGAGCATTGTTAATATTTGCCTTTGTTGTAATGTCTTCAAACTGAAGCCCTCCAGAATTCAAGTATAATTTATCGTCTGTTTGATTTCCTGTGAAATATAAATCAACTAAACCATCATTATTAAAATCTGCAGCAGCAACTCCAGCTCCATTATAATAATATAAATAATTTAAGATGTTTAACTTAGTGGTACTTGTAAGAGTGTTTTGAAACTTAATTTGAGTTTTATTACTAGATACAGTAACAAACAAAGCATCATTGTTGTTACAGGATAAAAGCAAAAAAAACAGACAACATACTATAAACTCTTTCATGGTGTAAGAGGTTATTATATTTTAAATAATTAAGTTTTATAAATAATTAAAGAGGGTATAAATACCCTCTTTAATTTTAATATCAATAAAAAGATAAATCTAGTATCCTGGATTCTGAACTAAATTAGGATTTGATAACAATGCTGTTAATGGAATTGGGAATAAGTTTTTATTCGCATCTCCTACAGATGCTGGGTCTTTAAATTCCCAGTCTTTTGTAAATTGACCAAATCTAAGTAAATCGTTACGTCTAAAAAATTCAACATACAATTCTCTACCTCTTTCATCTATCATATCGTCTAGACTAACAGATCCTAATGCAGTTGCATCTCTTAAGACTCTTAATTCATTAACTTCAGCTAAAGCTCCTCCAGCGTCTCCACTTCTTAACATCGCTTCAGCTCTCATTAAGTGAGCATCTGCATATCTAAAAATGATTTCGTGACTTCTAAAAGAAGCAGAACTTGTTCCATCAAAAGGGTGATATTTGATCACTCTAATCGCTTGTGTTTCATTACTATTAGTTAGGCTAAAGTCTCTTGAGAAACTTAAAGGATTACCAGCTCTATCCGATAATGGTTGTCCTGAAGCAGAATACTGCTGACCAATTAAAAATCCATATCCAACACCATAATTGTCTGTATTGTTTGCATTAGATGCATCTGGAACCCAACCTCTTCTTTCTTCTTGACCTGAACCAATGTAGTTTTCATTAGCATCTCCTTCAAATAGATCATAGAACTCAGCTAAAGTAGAAAAACCATTCCATCCACCTCCTCCGTTGTCTGGAGTTACGATGTTATAGTGCATTCCATTCCAAATTCTGTTCCCAATACTAATATTTCCGAACAATACAGTTTCTGAATCTACACTTGGTAAAAAGATATCGAAATATCCAGATTGTAAAGCAAATCCACTAGCTTCAACAGCGTTTACAGCATTAATTACCTCTTGGTAATTTGGAGTTGAACCTGTGTAGCGCTCACCATTTAAAATTAATTTTGCTTTTAAAAAGTTTGCCGCTGCTTTAGAAGCACCAATTGTTGCTGCACTAGGTGAAACTTCTGGTAAATCTGCAATAGCTTCATTTAAGTCATTTAAAATAAAATCATATGCTTCTGATGAAGAAAGTACAATAGGTGTAGAAGACGGTAAGTCTGTAGCCTCTCTAAAAGGGTTTTGACCCCACATGTCTAACACAAAAAACATATTAAAAGCTCTTAAAAACTTTGCTTCTGCTATTTGTTGTGAAGTAGAGTTACTTAATGGATCAATGATAAAGCTTGCTTGCAATACTTTTTCATTTAACTGATTCCATGTAGTTAATAAGAACCCATGATCTACTTTCCATGTATGATTGTGAAGTGAACGCCACAATCCATTATCTCCCCAGTCACTTCCTCTAGTAGGAATTACTTGCTCGTCTGTAGTTACTTCGTTCAAGGCAAAGAAATTTGCTTGATCTCCTAACATACCCCATGTTGCACCGTATAAACCGTCTAAAGATGCCTGAGAATCGGCTAATCCGGTAAATTCGATATTTTGTATCACTGAATCCGTAGCTTCAAGCTCTAAGTTAGAACAAGAATAAAGTGCTGTCATGGAAATAAGTGATAGTAAAACTATTTTTAAATTAAATTGTTTTTTCATCGTTTGTGTTTTTTAAAATTTTGCGTTAATTCCAAAAGTAATTGTTGTTGGATTTGGATAAGCTCCGTAGTCCATTCCAATAGATGGGAAAGCCCCTCCTGTCGCAGAATTTACTTCTGGATCTAATCCTGAATAATCTGAAGATAACCATAGGTTTTGCCCTGTAACAGAGAATACCATAGATTTAAAAACTCCCTCTCCAGACATTGGCATATCATATGCTAAAGTTAAATTTTGTAGTCTTACAAAATCTCCTTTTTCTAAAAACCTGGTAGAAGCTGGTGCTGATGCTCCAATAGCTTCTCCACTTGTTAAGGTTTCTGGAAGTACATTTCTTGTGGTTCCAAATGCTCCTGCTGTAAAGAATGCATTTGCTGTGTTATTGTAGATGTAGTGACCAAATTGACCATTAAAATAAGCAGACAATGAAAATTGCTTATAATTTAAGTTTGTAGATAAACCTCCTGTTAAATTAGGTAAGGCACTCTTTCCTACAAAACTTTTTTCATCACTTACTATTGCCTGACCAGCTGCATCATATCCCTCAAATTCTAATAAATAATAAGAGAACATTGGATACCCTTCTTGTAACCTCATTGCAAAAGCACCGGTTAAACCTGGTCCATTTACATCAGCAAAGTCATATTGACCTAATAAAGATTCAACCATATTGTCATTGTAGGCTACGTTAAAGTTAGCAGACCAGTTAAAATCTTCGGATTCTACTAAATCATACCCTAAAGAAAATTCAACCCCTTGGTTTACAATTTTAGAATCTGGCAAGTTTTGAAATTTGACTGGTGTAACTGCCGGTTGAGCTTGTGGTGTATTGAATATTAAATCTATTGTTTCCTTTCTATATACATCTATACTTCCTGTTAGTCTGTCATTATTAAAACCAAAATCTAACCCTGTTGCATATTGTAATGTTGATTCCCATTTAAGATCTGGACCTCCATAAGAAACTATTGAATTACCGTTACCTATATCTATAAAACCATCGTTAGCTGGATTTAATCCATTCCAACGAGATCTGTTAGTGTAAGAACCATATCCAACACCTTCTTGATTACCAGTTAAACCAGCACTTAAGCGTAGTTTAAGTGTAGACATATTACTGTCACTCATGAAATCTTCTTCGTTAAGCTTCCATGCAAAAGCTCCTGAAGGGAAATACCCATATCTATTTTCTTCTGGAAAAGCAGAAGAACCATCAGCTCTTATAGTTGCTGTAAATAAGTACTTCTCTGCTATTGAATAATTTACTCTTCCAAAGAAAGATTGCAATTCAATATTATAGTTGTTAGAATCAACCGCTAGAGATCTCACTCCTGAGATTGAAGTAACTGGAGAAAAGCTTGATGTAGTAAATTCATTTCCTTCAAACCCTCTAACAAATACTCCTGGAAGATTTGGTGCAAAACCAAATTGTTGGTAATTACCTTCAACTTCACCTGCTAGACCCTCAACAACATCTTGTAATGTAGATCCCATAAGGTCTAAATCTTTTGTTGAAAAACCCCATGCACCAGAAAATAATCCTTGATTTTTAAAGTTTTGGTAAGAAAAACCTCCTAATATGTCTAACTTAGAATTTTTAAACTCTTTGTTGTAATTAATAGTAGCCTCTAATAGATCATTTTGAACGTCTAAGGTATTGTAAGCACCTCTACCGTTTCCAGCAATACCGTCAGCTAAACCTAAAATTTCTGAGGAAGTAACTGAAAAATTATTAGAATCTGACTTGTCAATACCTAAAGATACTTTTGCTTTTAAATTAGAGGTTAAATCATATTCAAGAGACACATTAGCTAAATATCTATTCGTGTTTGTTGTTCCTTTTGTATATGCTAATAAGTTCGAAGGATTTACCAAAGTTCCTGTATCATAACTTGGATCGTTCGGCCAAGTTGGATTTGCTGAAAAAGCTGCTCCTAATATATCTCCCCTGTAACCTGCAGATCCTCCTGTTGGAGCCAAATTATCATTAACTCTTGATATAGAACCATTAAAGGTTAACCTTAGCTTATCATCTAAGAAACGTTGATTAAGATTTAATCTTGCCGTAAGTCTTTCTAAATTTGAATTTTCTACAATACCATATTGATTTCCAAAACCTAATGTAGCTATGTATGAACCACTATCGTGAGATTTTGAATAACTTAAATTTTGGTTATGAGAGGTAGACCTTCTAAAAATAACATCTTGCCAATCTGTAGAAGAACCTGCATTACTCACTGCATCATTTGTTAAACCAACTGATGTTCTTGCAGCAAGAAATTGATCAGCATTTAATAAATTGTATGTTGATCTAGCTTCAGATGAACTTATGTTTGCTTGGTAGTTAAATTCTCCTTTCTTAGATCTTCCTGACTTTGTAGTAACAATAACTACACCATTTGATCCTCTAGTTCCATATATAGCTGTTGCTGAAGCATCTTTTAAGATACTTATGCTTTCGATATCATTAGGATTTAAAAAACTTAAAGGGTTTTTGGCAGGATTAGATCCTAAACCAATAACATTACCTCCTGAAGTTGTTGCTTGCCCTGATAAAGGGATACCATCAACAACAAATAAAGGATTGTTATTAGAACGTACAGAATTTGTTCCTCTAATACGGATATTAACTCCAGCTCCAGGTGCTCCACTTGTACTTGAGATTTGAACCCCTGCAGTTTTACCCTGAATTAATTGTTCTGGAGAAGCAATAACTCCTTTGTTAAAATCTTCTGCCCTAACTGAAGCAACAGATCCTGTTGCATCCTTGACAGTTGTTGTTCCATAACCAATAACTACAATCTCTTCTAACTGAGTTGAGTCTTCGGTCATTGTAACATTAATTACAGTTTCAGAACCTACAGTTCTTACCTCAGTTTTATAGCCAAGGTAGCTGAATACTAACACATCACCTTGACTGGCTTTAATTGTGTAGTTTCCATCAAAATCTGTCTGTGCTCCTGATGTTGTACCTTGAATGGTAACACTAACACCCGGCAGACTACCATCGGCATCAGTAACAACTCCTTTTACTGATTGTCCATAAGATATACTACCAATAAGTAGCATAAGAATCAATAAAGGTTTTTTAAGTAAACTATTTTTCATAAAAGTTTAATTTTAATTAATAATGATTTGTTTTTTGTTTTAATTTTTAGAGATTTTTTGCAAATTAACGCTTTTTTAACTAAATATTAATAAAGTATTAATAAGTTTAGCAAATTAACATTTTTCTGTACTTAAAAAAAGAATAATGCAATAAAATAATCGAAAAGGTTTTCGTTTTATTTCTATTCTTGATTTTTTCAAAAAAAATATCCTAATTTTCTATAAATCAGCACTATACATACTTTAATGTAAATTACTTCTCCACTTTTTTATTGCATAAAAAGCTAAAAAAAACTTTTTTACTTCCCAAAAATTGAGAAAATTCGATTTTAAAGCTTCTTAATCTTGATGTTTCTGAATGAAACTTGATCACTATGGTCTTGAAGACCTACGTGACCTGTTCTGTATTTACCAAATCCTTCCCAATCTTTGAATTTAGAATTAGTTACCATTTTTTCCCATTCAACTCCGTGAAGCGGGAAAGATATTGTGGTTTTTTCATTCATGGTAACACGAGCGATATTCGCTGTTTGATTCACCTCTAAAACACATTGATTCCATTCTCCGGCTGGATATATATCTTCTGCTGGATATCCAATTAAGTCATATAAAGACCCTGCTTTGTGAATACCATTCCCTACAAATGAATCTGGGTGTTTTTCATTGTCTAAAACTTGAATTTCTGGTCCAGTCATATAAGCTTCAGAAAATTTTTCATCTTCATGAACCCCCCAAAAGATACCACTATTTCCTGCCTCCGATATTTTCCATTCCAAAGACAAAATAAAATTCGTGTATTTTTCTTTAGTGATAATATTTTTACCGCCAACATTACTTGGAGTAAATACCATAGCATCATCTTGAATCGTCCATTCTGGATAGATATCTTCAGACAGATACCCTCTCCAATTATCTAATGAACTTCCATCAAATAAAATGGTCCAATCATTACTGCTTTTTAATTCTTCTGATGTAACAACTTGCTGAATTGTTTTCGTTTCTTTTTGTTTTTTCTCTGCTGGGTTACATGCTACCATAAAGCACAAACACACAAATAAAGTTACTCTTACCATAATTATTGATTTAAATTCCTATGATCTTTTTTAATTGATATTCATTTTTTGTTCCATCACTTCCTGCGAAATCATCAAACTTTTTGTTTGTAGTTTCAATGAGATGATTCTTAATAAAAGCAACACCTTCTCTAGCTCCTTGAGCTGGGCTTTTAATAACACACTCCCATTCTAAAACCGCCCAAACATCACAGCCATATTCTGTTAATTTTGAAAAAACTTGTTTAAAATCTACTTGACCATCTCCAGGAGAACGATATCTTCCTGCTCTGTTTTTCCAATCATTATACCCTCCAAAAGTTCCTTTTTTACCACTAGAGTTAAATTCGGCATCTTTTACATGAAAAGCTTTAATAAATTGATGATAGTGATCTATATATTTTAAATAATCTAATTGCTGTAAGACAAAATGTGACGGATCATATAAAATATTTACTCTTTTGTGATTCCCTGTTGCTTCTAAAAATCTTTCAAAAGTATCTCCATCATGAATATCCTCAACTGGGTGTACTTCATAACAAACATCCACACCATTATCATCAAATGTATTTAAAATAGGTAACCATCTATCTGCCAATTCTTTAAATCCTGTTTCTACAAGTCCTTTAGGTTGTTGTGGCCAGGGATGAACCATAGGCCATAATAAAGACCCTGAAAAAGTAGCATGTGCTGTTAAACCCAAACGCTTACTTACAACAGCAGCTTTTTTCATTTGATCTATAGCCCATAATGTTCTTTGTTTTGGTTTTCCTTGTAATTCTTTCGGAGCAAAAACATCAAACATTAAATCATGTGCTGAATGAACTGCAACTAATTGCCCTTGAATATGAGTTGATAATTCTGTAATTTCTAACCCATAAGAATTTATTTTACCTTTAAACTCATCACAATAGGTTTGACTTTCAGATGCTATATCTAAATCAATAATACTTTTATCTAATGTTGGTATTTGAACACCTATATAACCAAGACTACTTGCCCATTTACACAAACCTTCTAGGGAGTTAAAAGGTGCTTTATCATCCATGAATTGTGCTAGAAAAACAGCAGGTCCTTTGATTGTTTTCATTCTTTTTATTAAATAATTAAAAATTATAATTTATAATTCTGATCTACAGCCTCCCAAACATTTCCTTTTTTATGAGATAAAATGGCTGTTTCTATAAAACTCATCCCTCTCACACCATCAGTAATCGTTGGAAACTCACCTTCATTGAAGGGTTCATTACAAATTGCTCTTGCAACACCTTTGTAGATATTACCCATAGCGTCAAAAATTCCTTCTGGATGTCCAGGAGGTAATTTAGTTCCATCTAGAGATAGTTTACTATTATATTCATGTCCTGGCTTTAATACTTGCAACGGCTTACCCTCTTCCATTAAATATAAGTAATTTGGATTTTCTTGCTCCCATTTAAGCCCTGCCCTATCGCCGTATACCTTTACTACGAAACTATTCTCCTCACCTGTAGCAATCTGACTTGCACAAATAACCCCTTTAACATTTTTTGAGCATCGCAATAGAATAGTGCCATCTACATCCATTTGATTGTCATCATAAACATGGTTTAAGTCAGCTAATATATTTTCAATTTTAACTCCTGAAACATACTCTAACATATCAAATGCATGAGTTCCAATATCTCCAATACAACAACTTATTCCTGATTTTTCAGGATTTAATCTCCAAGTTGTTTTTCGTTTTTCCACATCATGTATTATGGGATTGATCCAACCTTGATAATATTGAGCATCAATTTTTTGAACCTTCCCAATAGCTCCACCTAATATCATTTCGCGCATTTGACGAACCATTGGGTAACCGGTATATGTATAAGTAACAGCAAAAACTGTTTTCTTTTCCTGAAGAATAGTATAAAGTTCTTTCGCTTCTTGGTAAGTGGTTGTTAATGGTTTTTCGCAAATAATATGAAAACCGTTTTCCAAAAGTTTTTTTGCCATAGGAAAGTGCAAGAAATTGGGGGTTAATATTGAAACCACTTGCATTCTTTGCTCCTTTGGTAATTGAAGTTCTGCTTCTATTAAAGAATTAAAATCTTTATAAATTCTATTCGTTGGCAATCCTATACTCGTGGCAAATTCAATATTATCGTCCCAATTAGGATTAAAAACCCCTCCAACAATTTGATATCTATCAAACATTGAGGAGGCTATTCTGTGTAAAACTCCAATCAATGAATTACCACCACCACCTAAAATTCCTAATCTTATTTTAGAATTACTCATGTATCACTAACCTTTATATTCAATTTTTTCGTCTTTAAATAAGAGTGCAAAAATCACCATTACTACCACTGCGAATACTGCTGGAAATATCCATATTTTTTGCCAACCGTGTGTGCCACCTGCTAGTAAATTCTTATCTACAACTTGTCCTGCAATCCAGAAACCAACTAACATTCCAACACCATAAGTTGCTAATGTTATTAAACCTTGTGCAGCACTTTTAACTTTTTCTCCTGCTTTAGAATCTGTATAAATTTGACCCGATACAAA
>ENA-ORCY01001168-ORCY01001168.1-marine-metagenome-genome-assembly--contig:-NODE-1168-length-12804-cov-2.114245_pt1 | contig 12804 bp, 10 predicted proteins | sample MGYA00248634_ERZ508507 | MGnify/ENA primary metagenome ERZ508507 (study PRJEB26178, sample SAMN06266269) | marine metagenome | isolation source: Columbia River Estuary | place: USA:Columbia River... | reverse complement strand
AGTTCTTCGGCCACAGTGTATGGCGATGCGATAGAGATGCCTTTGAAAGAAGACGCACCCACTTCAGCCACCAACCCCTATGGCCAAAGCAAATTGATGGTGGAGAAAGTCATTGCGGATCTTTGTTCTTCAGACCCGAGTTGGTCTATCACTGCACTTAGATATTTCAATCCCGTAGGTGCCCATGCGAGCGGATTGATGGGCGAAGACCCACAAGGCATTCCCAACAATTTAATGCCTTTTTTAGCGCAAGTCGCAGTTGGAAGACGAGAAGAACTGCAGGTATTTGGCAATGACTACCAAACACCAGATGGCACTGGTGTGAGGGACTACATTCATGTGATTGATTTGGCCCAAGGGCATCTTTCCGCCTTAACCCATGGCCACAGCAAGGCAGGCCATCACATCTTTAACTTAGGAACTGGCAAAGGCAACAGCGTCCTTGAAATGCTGAATGCATTTGGAAAAGCTTGCGGTAAAGAACTCAAGCACAAAATCGTATCGCGCAGACCAGGCGATGTAGCGGCATCTTGGGCAGATCCTCACAAAGCCCAGTCGGTCTTAAATTGGAAAGCACAGAAGTCATTGGATGACATGTGCCAAGACACTTGGCGCTGGCAGTCACAAAATCCCAACGGGTATCCGTGACGCGCTAGAGTGCGAGGTCTTGAAGGCGTATTGCGCCAGCTGTTCAATCCTAAGCGGATTTGAAAGTAAAAGGCGTTGATGGCAGGCTACTGGTGCGCCCTGCCAATTTGTCGGCCAACAAATCAGCAGATCCTGCTGCCAGCGTCAATCCCAAAGTGCCATGCCCAATGTTGGCATAGACATTCTCGCAAGCCGTTTGATCAATGATGGGTCGACTCGAAGGCGTTGCAGGCCGCAGGCCTGCCCAAGTTTGCACCTTACCGTAATCTCCAGCCTCCGGAAAATTGTCGCGTGCTTGCTGAATTAAGGCTGCAATGCGATTCGCATCAAGCTCTCTGTTTTCACGTCCCAAGTCGACCATGCCCGCTGCGCGCAAACGATTACCCAGTTTGGCAAACACTATTTTGTGATGACTGTCGGTGATGGACATAGAAGGCGCAATGCCATGCTCGCAATCGAGCGTGATGGAAAAGCCTTTCAGTCCCAACAAGGGTGCACGCGTATTAAATTTTTGCAGCAACTCGCGACTGCTCAGGCCTGCGGCCACCACAAAGAAGTCTGCTTTGAATTCTGTCATGTCTGCCGCTTTTTCGGATTGCGCGTCTTGCAATACCGTGCTTTGTGACTTGAGTTTCAGAGCGATGCATCGACGCCCCTCGAGTACGGCTCCTGTGATGCGAGTGTCGTAATGCAAGCTGCCACCGCGCGACACAATCAAACGCTCAAGGTACTTGCACAGGCCATGGCTGTCCACCACATCTTCTGAGGGCGTGTAAATACCGCCCACCAACTTACTTTGCATGGCTGCAAGTGCTGGCTCTGTTTGCACGCATTCAGATGGCGACAGCACATGCTGCTCACAGCCCACATTCAAGCTGCGCTGGTAGTTCACTTGTGCGTTGGCCGAAGCCAATGCGGCTGGGTCGCGAAACACCACCAACTTGCCATTCGTGCGGTAATCTAAGCCCACTGCAGTGGCCCAACTGGCAGGTACATTGGCCAACCACTCTCTTAAAATACGGCGAGACAAATAACCCAGGCCCAACAAATCGCGGGTCGTTTGCTGAGCACTGGCGCTTGTACAGTGCAATGCAAAACTCAAAGTCCAACGCAAAAAATGAGGCGAAAGTGAAGGGTGGATGAGCAAAGGCCCATCTTTTTGAAGCAGCCACTTGGGTAAATTGGTCAGCGCAGAAGGTTCGGCCAAAGGCGCTACATAGCTGTACGACAGTTGCGCACCATTGGCATAACTGGTGACCAAGCCAGGCGCCGCACTTTCTTCAATCACGCTCACTTGCCAGCCGTCTTGCATCAAGCGCCAAGCCGTGGACAAGCCCACAATGCCAGCGCCAATGACACACACGTGTTTAGTTTGCGGATTGATCATTTGCCATCGTACTTTTTTCCGAGGGCCAATAGCTCGGGGGTACCAATCAGTTGATTCAGATCATCAAAATTCAGCATTTGGTCGCGCCAAGGTGTGGTGGTTTGGTGCGCCTTCAAGCTGCCATAGTAGCCCTGCAAGGTGTGCGCTACTGCGCGTGCTGTGCCACCTGGAAAAATAACAATTCTAAATCCGCGCTCCCCCAACTCGGTGGCACTTTGAATGGGCGTTTGACCGCCCTCCACCATGTTGGCCAACAAAGGAATGCGGTGCGCAAATTGTGCGCAGGCTTGCTGCATTTGCTCGGGTGTGCGCAATGCTTCAATGAACAAGGCATCGACGCCGCAGGCCAAGTAGGCTTCGGCACGGTCTAAAGCAGACTGAATACCTTCTACTGCCAACGCATCGGTGCGCGCCAAAATGAGGGTGTTGCTGCTGTGACGCGCATCCAATGCGGCTTTCAATTTGCCTTGCATCTCTGCCACAGGCACCACACCTTTGCCATCCAAATGACCGCAGCGTTTGGGAAATGTTTGATCTTCAATTTGAATCATGGCAGCGCCTGCACGCTCAAAATCGCGCACGGTACGTTGCGTGTTGAGTGCATTGCCAAAGCCGGTATCGGCATCGACTATCACGGGCAGTGCAACACGGTCAGTGATGTGCGCCAAGGTTTGCGCCACTTCTGTGGGCGTGGTGAGGCCAATGTCGGAGCGACCCAAACGCGAATAGGCAATCGAGGCACCCGACAGATACAAGGCTTCAAACCCTGCTTGCTCGGCAATCAAAGCGCTGAGGGCATCGTACACACCTGGTGCCAACAATGCTTTGGGTTGCTTCAAACGCTGAACCAATGAGATCGCGTTGACTTCTGAGTCTGGACCTGAGGCTTTCAATGTCATCACGTGTTCTCCCGTATTTTTTGAGCGACTGCATGCGCCGCAATATGACCGCCGGCAATGGCACTGAGCAACCCATTGCCTGATAAATAACCCCAAACCTCTGCACCTGAAACACCTCGCGCAGCACCTCCTGCGGCGTACAAGTTGGGCAAGGTTTTGCCATTGGGTTGAAGCACTTGGCATTGCGCATTGATGTTCAAGCCACCTTGCGTGTGAAACAAGGCACCCGTGACTTTGATGGCATGAAAGGGCGCTTCGAGTCGTCGCTTAAAGGATCGGCCCCAACTGTCTTTGGCGTCTGGCATTTCAAGCACAGTAGCATTGGCCAACTGATTGACTTCAGCCAAAGTTTTGTCCAATGCTATGACGGGGCAACCCACAATGGCTGAGAGCGATTCTGCGTTGGCTGCTGACTTCACGGCACCTGCAGCTTGCGCTGCAACAAAGTCTGGAAAGTCTTGGGCAAATTGCAGCAACTGATTGTCAAAAACAGTCCAAGCTACACCATCGGGCTGATTCAATACTTGAACGGCAGCTTCCGAATACCCTTGTGTTTCGTCGTGAAAACGCGCTCCAAACCTGTTGATTTGAATGCCGCCTTCCATCATGAGCGCCCAAGAGATAAGGCTGCCTTGTGGAATAGCCCACGAACCATGACCTTGATAGGCTCCCATGTCGGCCAACTCGGCACCCAACTGCAGTCCCCATGCAATGGCACTGCCATCGTTGCCCACATGACCTGCATACTGCGCATCTTTCATGGCGGGCAAATGTTGTTTCACCATGTCGGCATTGCCGCCAAAACCATTGCAGGCCAAGATCACGGCGTCGCAAGACAGGCGGCTAGTAGTTCCATCAGGTTGGGTAAAGCGAAGGCCGTGAACAAGGCCCTTGGCATCCGCATCCAGCCCGGTCACTTGGGCTTGCGTCAATACCACCACACCCGCTGAATCTGCAGCAGCCCGCAGTCGGCTCATCAATCCTTCGCCTGTTTTTTCAGGCACAGCATGCATGCGGTAAACACTGTGGCCAGGGTATAAAAACTGATCGAGCAATTGCCAGGGAATGTGGTGATGCTCTTCTAAAGCGTCCATCGCGGGGCCAATGGCTTCGCTGTAGGCTTTGACCAAAGCAGGCGCCGCTTGACCATGCGCTTTGTGTTGAATGTCTTGAGCAAACAAGTCGGTACTGTCTTTCACATGGGCTGCTTGCTGCACACGCGTACAAGCTGCGGGCACAAACCCTGAGGACAAAGCAGTGGAGCCAGCAGGCACAGCATCGCGCTCTAACACCACACATTCAATGCCCAGTCGACTTAAAGCCAATGCAGCGCTTAGGCCACATGCACCCGCGCCCACAATGGCAACAGGTGTGTGAATATTTTCTGCCAAACCGGTCATGCCAAACTGCTGACGAATGCATCGCAGGTGATAACCTGGCCAATCGAAGCCAAATCGGCCAGTGAGGCCTGGTGCAGCGCATCGCTGAAGGCGGCAGAGCCATCACTTAAAACCACAACGCTGTAGTCGCGCAAATGCGCATCGCGCGCTGTGCTGGCAACTCCGCCATTGGTCACAATGCCGCAGACCACTACCGTTTGAATACCCGCTTTGCGCAAAACCCAATCGAGCTGCGTATTGAAAAAAGCGGAGTACGCTACTTTGCACACCACCAAATCTACGCAGTTTTTGAGTTCAGGTACGTTGTCTTGACCCACACTGCCTGGCGCAAAATCACCTTTTCGCAAAAAAGGGCGCTTCTCAAGCAGGTGCGGCGACACCATCGGTTCACCCTTCGCGTCAGGCCACAACGTAAATTGACTGGCCGCCACATAGCCACCTTGCGACTTCAAAGCGTGGGCCACTGGCGCAACGCGCGCAGGCAACAACAAGGCCTCTGTACTGACAGTCTTGCCACGTGCATAGGCACCTTGCGGCGACAAGAAATCATTTTGCAAGTCGACGATGATCAAGGCCGTACTGGCCGCTGCGAACTTTGAATCTTGGGTCATGAAAAAACTTTCTTCAATCCAACTGAAAAGGTGGGCATCAGGCTTGAACGGTGACCAACAGATTGCCCATGGCATCTACTTTGGCATCAAAGCCCGGCTCTAACCACACCGTGGTATCGGCTTGCTCCAAGATGGCTGGGCCTTGAACCTGCGCACCCACCGGCAATTCCAAGCGCGCATAGCGCTGTGCATCCCACCACTGAGCTTGGTGGTACACGCGCTGCACACCCAAAGGCTGCGAACTGCCAGTGCCCACGGGGGCCAATACAGACAAATCAAATTTAGGCCGACGACCAATGCGCGCATAACGCAAATTCATGACGCGAATGACGGGGCCTTCCAGCACACGGCCAAACGCATGTTGGTAAGCCTCGGTAAAGGCCAAACGCAAACCCTCTGCACTTAACTGCGCGCGCTGAACATTGACTTGAAGCGTGTGCGTTTGACCTGTGAACAACATGTCCAATGCAATGTTTTCATCCACAGCCACAAACCGCACACCCGCAGAATCGAGGCGTGTTTGGCAGGCCTCGGCCAACTTGTCGATGCGCGCCACAACATCTTTGAAATTCACATCACTCAAAGCTTGGTTCAATGTTTGCACCGCGTCATGGCGCATGTCGGCCATGACACAACCCAACGCAGATGTGACACCGGGGTAACGCGGCACGATGCCCGTAGCCACACCCACTTCGCGCATCATGGCGCACACATGCAAGCCGCCACCACCACCAAATGGCATGTAAGCAAACTGGCGGGGGTCGTGTCCTTTTTCGATGGACACCACACGCACCGCACCCGCCATCTTGGCATTGGCCACTGTCAAAATAGCTTCAGCGGCTTCCATGGTGCTGAGGCCCAAGGGCTCAGCCACATGCGTTTGAATGGCCTTCTCTGACAAATCAGAGCGCATGGCTTGCAACAAACCGCCGCCCAAAGGACGGTCTGCTGCAATGCGTCCCAACAACACATTGGCATCGGTCACTGTGGGTCTTGTGTTGCCACGGTCGTAGCAAGCCGGCCCTGGCACACTGCCAGCCGACTCAGGGCCTACTTGCAACATGCCACTGGCATCCACAGAAGCAATAGAGCCGCCGCCCGCACCAATGGTTTCAATTTGAATCATGGGCGAGCGAACCACCAAGCCAAACTCAATGGAAGTTTGAGCCGCCAATGCAGCCTCACCTTTTGCCACCAAAGACACATCAAAGGAAGTGCCCCCCATGTCGCCAGTCATGACATTGGGAAACCCAGCTGCGCGCGCAATGGCCGCACATGCCATCACCCCAGCAGCGGGTCCTGACAAGGCTGTGCGAACCGGCACATCACAAGCAGTTTGGCGAGACATCACACCGCCATTGCTTTGAACAATGAGCAACTCACCGTCAAAACCTTGGCCACGCAAGTCGGATTCCAAGCGCGTCAAATAACTGCCCACCACAGGCTGTAAAGCGGCATTCAGGGTGGCCGTAGAGCAGCGCTCAAATTCGCGAATTTCCGGCAAGACTTCACTGGCCGCAGTCACATGCGGGTTGGGCCACATGGCGCGCACAGCAGCCACAGCAGCTTGCTCATTGGCCATATTGGCATAGGCATTGATGAAGAACACACAGACTGCTTCGCACCCAGCATCGAGCAAAGCTTGCGCTTGCGCTTTCACTTGATCGATGTTCACGGGTGTGTGAATGTGACCATCGGCCAACACGCGCTCGTCCACTTCCAAGCGCAGTGCACGCGGCACGATAGGCGTGAAACTGCCGCGCAAGCCCCAAGTCTGTGGCCGATCACGACGGCGCATCTCCAACACATCGCGAAAGCCGCGCGTGGTAATGATGCCAGTGCGCGCTACCTTGCGTTCTAGCAATGCATTGGTACCCACCGTGGTGCCATGCACAATGCTGGCCACACCCGAAGCAGAACCATCTTCAGAAATTTTCTGAATGCCATTCATAAAACCACGGGCTTCTTCGCCGCGGGTTGAAGGCACTTTCACAATGCGGGCTGTCCCTGTTTGCTCATCGAGCACAAACAAATCGGTGAACGTACCGCCCACGTCAACACCCACCACCCAGCGTTTCTGGCTCATGCTTTTCCCTTCGAAACGTAGGCTTCTTCAATGTCTTTGGCGCGCGCTTCAGCACTGCGGTCGCTGGGTTTGCCCCACCCACCACCCCCCGGTGTTTGCAAGCGCACACGCTCGCCCTTTTTCAAGCGAATGCCCAGCATCTTGGAAACCATGGGCGGGGTTTTCCAAACGCCGTCGTTTTCGTACTCGAACACATTGGGCAAAGCGGGTTGACCACCCGCAATGCCTTTGGGCGAAGCTTTGCCACGTTCGCCAAAAATAAAAGCTTCGGCCGATTCTTCTAACAACTCAATTTCGTAGACTGCTCCCAAGCCACCTCTGTGCTGGCCGTCGCCACCTGAGTTGGCACGCAATGCCCACTGTGTAAAGCGCACTGGATATGCTGCTTCCAAAATTTCCAAAGGCGGAATGGTGGCCGTCGAAATAGGCGCATTGCTGTGAGACAACCCATCAGCGTCGGAATGACCGCCGTGACCGCCGCCAAAGAAACTGAACATGACCCAGCGCTGGCCTTTGCGTTTCTCATCGCTGCGGTGGCCCGCAATCGACAAGGCATTGATGGTGCCGTAGGCATGCGCCACAGCACGTTTTGGATCGGCCAAGGCAGTGGCACTGAAGATCACATCGATCATGCGCAAAATGGTTTCGGTGTAGCCACCCACTGGGCGTGGGCGTTCTGCGCTGATCACCAAGCGATCTGGCAGTATGAAGTCCACAGCATCGAGCACACCCGCATTGGCAGGCACATCTGGAAACACATGCTTCAAAGCCACATAACATGCGGCCACTGCTGTGGCTTTGGAAATATTCACAGGGCCTGCGCATTGTGCAGATGTGCGAGAAAAATCCAGCGTCAAACGATCGCCCTTGACCGTCATGTCAAGCGCAATGGTCAGCGGTGTGTCGACCACCCCATCGTTGTCCAGCACATCTTCAAAACTGTAGCAACCATCGGGCAAGCTGCCAATGTGCGAGCGCATCAGGCGCACCGCACGCGCGCGCAACTCGACCATGGCCTGCGCTACTTTGGCGTCGCCGTATTCATCGAGCAAGCCATTCAAACGTTTGGCGCCCAATTCCAAAGCGGCCAGTTGACCATTCAAGTCGCCCCAAAGGCTGTCGGGCAAACGCGTGTTGGCGCGCAGAATGGCCAACACATCTTCCTCTAGAACACCGGCACGCAAAATGCGAACAGGTGGAATTTGCACAGCCTCTTGCCAGCACTCGGTGGCGGCAGGGTTATAGTTGCCGGGCACTGCACCGCCCACATCGTGCCAGTGCGCTGCCGAAGCCAAGAAGCAAAAAAGTTTGCCGCCGCGGAAAAATGGCCGCACCAATTTGAAATCGTTGGCGTGCGTGCCGCCCTCATAAGGATCGTTGAACAACCAAATGTCACCGTCTTGCATACCGCCGCGCGTGGCAGCAGCTTTGGCAGCCGCACGCACAGCAAACGCCATGGCGCCCACAAACACGGGCAGGCCAGATTTGCCTTGCACCAAGGTGTCACCAGAGATACCGTCGTAAATGCCATGGCAAGCATCGTGCGCTTCTGCAATGATCGGGTTGAAAGCGCTGCGGTACAGCGTGGCATCCATCTCGTCGGCAACTTGCTCTAGCCGACCACGCAACACCGCCAGGGTGACAGGATCGAGCGCTGTTTTCAATTCCATGGTCTTCTCAATCATTGGGTACTTTGTTCTTTGAATCCGTCGGTTTGGCTGAGTGCTTTGTCAGCCATGCGTTGTTTGAGTACCTTGACCAAGCCACCCGCATTCACCATGTCCATCAGGAAGGATGGCACAGCATGGCATATCAATATTTGGCCTTGTGAATTTTTCACCTGAGGCGTACCTTCGCAATCGATTTGCACGGTCTCGTCTTCTTGCAAAGTTTCAGCATCAGGGCAGGTCAGCAACAACAAGCCCAAGTTAAAGGCATTTCTAAAAAAGAGCCCGCTGTAAGAAGGCGCTATGACCGCTGCAATGCCCAATTGTTTCAAGGCATCTGCAGCTTGCTCACGCGATGAACCAATACCAAAATTAGGCCCTGCCACCAACACATCGCCAGGCTTCACACCGGTTGCAAAATCTGGGCGGTGCACTTCTAAACAATGCGCTGCAATGACTTCAATGCCGTGCTTCATGTAGGCACCTGGTGCCAATGCATCGGTATCAATGTTGGCGCCTACACGCCATACTTTGCGAAATGCCAGTGTGTCATGCTTCATGACAAGACCTCACGCACATCGGCAATGTGGCCCGTCAAGGCAGAAGCTGCAACGGTTGCCGGTGATGCCAAGTAAACCTGAACACTGGCTGGCCCCATGCGGCCTTGAAAGTTTCTGGCCGTGCTTGAAATGACAGTGGCACCTTCTTCAAAAGTTCCGCCATAACCTGCACATGCACCACAGGCATTGGGCAATACACTGGCGCCAGCATCCATCAAAATTTGCATCACGCCTTCTTTGGCTGCTTGCGCTTGATCTCTTGCGCTGGCAGGCGCCACCAGCAGTTGCACACCGGCTGCCACTTTGCGGCCTTTCAAGACTTCGGCCGCTGCGCGCAAATCGGCCAGCTTGGCGCCCGTACAAGCGCCTATGTAGGCTACTGAAGGCTTGACATGAACGTACTCACCAACAGCTTTGGTGTTTTCAGGACTGTGCGGCGCGGCCACTTGCGGGCTCAATTGCGACGCCTCAAAATCAAATCTCTGGCAATCAGCGCTCTCATCGGTTTCAAAAAAATCACACTGCTCAATGACAGCTTCCGAGAGACCTACCGATTTCAAATAATCACGCGTGGTGCTGTCGGCTGCAATCAGTCCCACTTGGGCCCCCATCTCAGCACTCATGTTGGAGAGGGTCATGCGCTCTTGCATACCCAGCCCGCGAACTGTGTCACCCGCAAATTCAACAGCTTGATAGTTACCACCATTCATGCCGAACTTGCCAATCATGTGCAACATCATGTCTTTGGCACAAACGCCTTTTTGAAGGGCGCCATGCCAAACCATTCTGAGCGTTTGAGGCACTTGAACCCAAATTTCGCCAGTGGCCACCACGCCCAACATTTCGGTGGCGCCAATGCCAAACATGTAGGTCCCAAAAGCGCCCCCCGTTGGCGAATGAGAATCGCCGCCGACACAAAAATAACCAGGCTTCAGATGCCCTCGTTCAGGCAAAACCACATGGCAAATACCCTCAGAATCGATCACATGCGGCAGTTGCCACTCTTTGGCAACATCGCGTGTCATGCGAATGATTTTTTCAGAGTCAGCATCTCTTGCAGGCACATAGTGGTCAAGCACCAGCACCACTTTGTTTTTATCCCAAATTTCAGCACCGATGTCTGCCAGCATGGGCTTTAAGCGACGCGGGCCAGAAGAGTCGTGAAACATGGCCAAGTCGACTTGGCAGGTCAGCACATCTCCCACGTTCACATGGGCCTTGCCAGCGGCGCGCGCAATGAGTTTTTGGGCTAACGTCGTACCAGAAGCACTAGCGCTGCCATCCCTCCTTAATTCACTTGCTGTGCTCATGACGGCATCACATTCCCAAATAGGCTTGACGCAAGGTGTCACTGGCCAGCAATTCAGCAGGCTTGCCTGTGAATCGAATCAGGCCGTTTTCCATGACATAGGCACGGTCGGCAATTTCCAAAGACTGCCCTACGTTTTGCTCAACCAACAAAACGGCCAAGCCACTTGATTTGAGTTGACCAATCAAGGTGAACATCTCTTCTACCAACAAAGGCGACAAACCCAATGAAGGTTCGTCCAGAATGAGCAACTTGGGTTCAGCCATCAAGCCGCGGCCAATGGCCAACATTTGCTGCTCACCCCCGCTCAATGTGCCAGCAAGTTGTGAAATGCGTTCACGCAACCTGGGAAAAATACCAAATATTTTTTCTAAATTTTCTTCACGTCTTTCTTTGCCGCGAGTGAAGGCGCCCAGCGATAAGTTCTCCAACACATTGAGGTTGGGAAAAACTTTGCGGCCCTCAGGCACATGAATCAGGCCTGCTTGCACCACTTTGCGAGCATTCCAATCCGTTGTGTCTTGCCCATCAAAGTTCACATGTCCGGCACGCGCTTTGATCAACCCACTGAGCACCCCATTCAAAGTGGTTTTGCCTGCGCCATTGCTGCCCAGCAAGGCAACCGTTTCACCTGGCATGACTTCCAAATCAACACCGCGCAAAACCTCTACCGCGCCATAGCCTGCTCGCAACTGTTGAACACTTAACATGGCATTCATGCAGACAACTCCGCCTGACGCAAACGCGCTGCCGTGCCGTGTCCCAAATAAGCTTCAATCACTTGAGGATGTCGGGTTACTTCGGCAGGCGTGCCTTGCGCAATCAATTGGCCTTGGGCCAAAACCCACACATGCTCAGCCAAACTCATGACCGCTTGCATCACGTGTTCAATCATGAGCACCGTGACACCCGAGGCTGCAATCGAACGGATGACTGGAATCATGTCGGCAATTTCTTGGGGGTTCAACCCCGCCAGCACTTCGTCCAACAACAATAACTTAGGCTTAGTGGCCAATGCTCTGGCCAATTCCAAGCGCTTGCGGCCAGCCACTGTCAAATCACTGGCCAACTTGTCCAACTGATCGGCTAAACCCACGCGCTCAGCCACTTGTGCTGCCACGGCCAAGGCTTGCGTTCTAGATGCAGTGTGCAAATGCGCGCCTACTGCAATGTTTTCACGCACTGTTTGGGCCGCAAAAGGTTGCACAATTTGGAAGGTGCGTGTCATGCCCAATTGAGCATTCAAATGCGGTGCTTGCCCCGTGATGTCTTGACCCTGCAAAATGACACGCCCAGTGTCGGGCTTTAAAAAACCTGACAGCAATGCAAACAAGGTGGTCTTGCCTGCACCATTGGGGCCAATTAAGGCAGTCAAAGAGCCTTGAGGCACAGACAGGCTCACATCTTGAACAGCTTTCAAGCCGCCAAAGGACCGACTCACACCTTGAACTTCCAACAAAGGCTTAGTCATTGCGCCTCCACGACTTGGGCGTGTAGCTTGCCAATCCAGCGATGCCACGTGGTAAGAACATCACAATCACAATGAGCACTGAGCCGTAAATGATCATGTTGATGCCAGGCATTTGGCCAAACAAATTGCGCGTGACATCGGCCAACACGTGCAGCGCTAATGCGCCCAATATGGGCCCCCACAAAGTTCCCATGCCGCCCACGATGGCTCCCACCAAAGCTTCTACCGAAGTATGCGAGCCAAAACCAATGGCAGGGTCGATGTATTGAAACACCTGCACATAAAACGCGCCTGCAGATCCCATCAAACCACCCGAGAGAACCGTGGCCCAAGTTTTGACGTGGAAGGGATTGACCCCCACGGCACGGGCAGCATCTTCGTTGTCGCGCACGGCTTGCAAATAAGCCCCAAATCTGGAGTTGCGCAAATAAGCGGTCACGCACAAAGCCAAAGTCACCAAGCCCAAAATGAGCCAAACAAAGCCTGAGCGTGAAGCAAATTGCATGTTGCCCACAGACTCCTTCAAAGGAAGCATCAGGCCCACACCGGCACCTGTGAAGGGCACCGACAAAGTGACAATTCGAAATACTTCAGCAAATGCCAAAGTGACCAATGCAAAGTAAGAGCCCTTCAGGCCATACCTAAAAGACAAGGCGCCCACCCATGCGCCCACCAAGGCCGCCATCAGCATGGCCGCCGGCAATGCCAACCAAGGACTCCAGCCCCAAGTCAATTGAGCGATGGCTTGAAAATAGGCACCCGTTCC
>ENA-ORCY01001167-ORCY01001167.1-marine-metagenome-genome-assembly--contig:-NODE-1167-length-12804-cov-2.504282_pt1 | contig 12804 bp, 12 predicted proteins | sample MGYA00248634_ERZ508507 | MGnify/ENA primary metagenome ERZ508507 (study PRJEB26178, sample SAMN06266269) | marine metagenome | isolation source: Columbia River Estuary | place: USA:Columbia River... | reverse complement strand
GGCAGCCGACTTGTTTGAAAGCTACGAAGTAACACTTGTTGCTTCGATCATTCTTGGTGTTGCAGCGTTCAACTCAGTTGGACTTAACCCAGCACTTGGTTTGGTGTTCCCACTTGCCGCACGTGCAATTGGTGTTATCGCATCCATCGCCGGCGTGTTCGCTGTGCGTGCCAAGGAAGGCGAAACGAATGCATTGAAGCCGATCAACCGTGGCTTTGCTGTTGCAGGACTTCTCACCGTTATCGGAACTTTCTGGTTGGCTTTCCAATACGTTGGCAACCCAGACAAGGGCACCGCAGGCTTTGGTGAAAAAGACGTGATGATGTCATGGATCGGTCTTCGTTTGTTCGGAGCCGTTGTTGTTGGTTTGATCCTTGCTCAGGTACTCAGTCGCTTGACCGAATACTTCACCGGCACCGAATACGGCCCAGTGAAAGAAATCGCTGAAAGCACTGAAACCGGCCCTGCAACTGTTGTTCTTTCGGGAACTGCATCAGGACTTGAGTCATCGGTATACGCAATTCTCTGCATCGCAGTTGCACTTGGTGCAACGTTGTGGATGGGTGGCGGAGACATTCAGTTCTCGTTGTACCTCGTTGCATTGTGCGGCATGGGAATGCTCGCAACAACAGGTGTCATCGTTTCTGAAGACACGTTCGGTCCAGTTTCGGACAACGCAGCAGGTATTGCTGAAATGGCAGGCGAATTGCACGGCGAAACCGGCAAGATCTTGGTCAGCCTTGACGCAGTAGGTAACACCACAAAGGCTGTTACTAAGGGCTTCGCAATTGGTTCTGCAGTTATCGCTGCAGTTGCATTGTTCGCTTCGTACATCGAAACCATTGCTGGTGAACTTGGATTGGTAGACGACGCTGGTGCACCACTTGAGGGTTCAGCAATCTTCCAAGCAGCAGAAACACAGATCAACGTTTCCGATGTAAAGACCTTCATTGGTCTGCTCATTGGTGGTTCCGTTGCCATGATGTTCTCGGCACTTGCCATTCGTGCAGTAGGACGCACCGCTGGTGTTGTTGTGCAAGAAGTACGCAGTCAGTTCAAAGATGGCGGCATCATGGCCGGCACCAAGCAGCCTGACTACGGCCCAGTTATCGACATCTGCACCGCAGCATCGCTACGCGAACTCACCACCCCAGCACTCTTGGCAGTACTTACGCCAGTAGTTGTTGGTTTCGGTATTGGTTACGCAGCACTTGGTGCGTTCCTTGCAGGCGTTATTCTCACCGGCCAGCTCATGGCTAACTACTTGAGCAACGCTGGTGGCGCATGGGACAACGCCAAGAAGTACATCGAAGACGGCCACCATGGTGGCAAGGGTTCCGATGCACACAAGGCAGCCGTTATCGGTGACACCGTTGGTGACCCATTCAAGGACACCGCTGGTCCAGCACTCAACCCACTCATCAAGGTGATGAACTTGGTTGCATTGCTCACACTTCCAGCAATCATCAAATACCAAGAAAACGATGGAGTTCGCTTTGCAATCGCAGGCATCTCACTCGCCATCTTGGTTGTTGCAATCTCCTTCTCGCGTCGCAAGACGACGAGCATGGTTGCAGCGTAAGTAACTAGGCGTTCCAAATCGGCGCTGAGATGTCGTCACTTCGATATCTCAGCGCCGAATGGATCTCGGCCATGTCGGCCGGTGTGAGCGCAGACTCCACACTTTCGACACTTGCTTCTCAGCACACCGTTGGACTCACTCAAGTAGTCACGGGAACTCCATTCGGAGATGTCACCTATCACTTGCAAGTTCGCGATGGTCTAGTTACCTTCACATCTGGCGCAGCGCCAGCAGAAGACGTTCGCTTCACCGAGTCATACGAAACCGCTGTTGGAATTGCTACCGAGCAGATCAATGCGCAGGAAGCATTCATTAAGGGTTTGATCGTGTTTACGGGCGATCACCAAAAGCTGATTGATGCAGGCGACGTATTCGCTGCACTCAACCCAATTTTTGATGCAGTACGTGCGTCAACCGTATTTATTTAAAGAACGGGTTCTCGCCAGTTGAGTGATCGGTGAGGTCGCGAACCTTGGTGATCGTTGGCACTTTTGCCGACACCATTGACTGCACACCTTCAAGCATGGTTTGACGGCTCATTGAGCAACCGTGGCATCCACCACCCATGGTGAAGTACGCAGTTCCTTCTGTGTCGTGGCCAGCAAACGTGACGAATCCGCCGTGTGCTGCAAGCATCGGGTTCACTTCAGCAGTAACGATGGTTTCAATTTCAGCCGACATTTCATCGTCGCGAACAAGGCCCTCAATTTGCGGGGACTTTGGCTTGTTCGGATTGCGAATGAGCAAGCCTTGTGTTTCGGAGTGATCAATGGTGGCGCCTTGAAACGCATCAATATCTTTTGCAGGAACGATGATCTTCAATCCATCAATGGTTCGTACTTCATCGCTGAAAGCAGCCTTGGTGAAAAAATCAAACGACAAGTCATAACGGAAATCTTCGCCAGGTTCAGAAAGAATTTCGAGGCGCAATCCAAGTTGTGCGCCTTCGGCTTCTGCGTCGCGGAGTTCAAGCAACTTCACATGTGCTTCAGGCGTAATTGAAACGATCGAGTCTGTCTTGTCAATCTCGGAGGTAGTGCTAGCGAAAGGGCTCACGCAAAAAAGGCTACCGTCATGAGGGTTAGGAGCGCCTAACTGTGGCATCCTTAACAGGTGAACGAAGGCAGCAAAAAGGCGATTTACGCGGCGTTTTCGGCCAACCTCGGAATCGCCGTCTCGAAGTTTGTTGGCGCTTTCATTACTGGATCTGCAGGAATGCTCGCCGAAGCCGTTCACTCGCTGGCAGACACAGGCAACCAGGCCCTACTGCTCCTTGGTGCGAAGCGATCAAAGCGTCAACCAACCGCGCAATTTCAGTTTGGCTTTGGAGCAGAACGGTATTTCTGGTCATTCGTCGTTGCGTTAGTGCTGTTCATGTTGGGCGGCGTATTTGCCTTGTATGAGGGCGTGCATAAGTTTCGCCACCCACAGGAAACCAGCAGTTTTGCGCTGGCATTCGTCATTCTGGGTGTTGCCATTGTGCTGGAATCTCTTTCATTACGTACAGCAATGAAAGAAGCCAAGAAACTGAAACCAGCAAAGGTTTCGTGGTTCCGCTACATCAAAACTACGAAGCAACCCGAATTGCCCGTGGTACTTCTTGAAGACTTCGGTGCGGAAACCGGTCTGTTCCTTGCCCTTGGAGGGTTACTACTGGCGCGCTACACCGGCGACCCTCGATGGGACGCGGTCGGATCGATTTCAATCGGTGTGTTGTTGATTGCAATAGCAATTGTGCTGGCATCCGAAATGAAGCATCTGCTTATTGGTGAGTCTGCTGATCCAGAATTGCAGCTTGAGTTTAGAAAGCAGATTGAAGTTGACCCGCGCATCAAAGAAATCATTCATATGGAAACCTTGCACATTGGTCCTGATGATGTGCTGGTTGCGGCAAAAATTGATGTTGACCCAAGCATTTCAATTCCTGAATTGGCGCGTGCCATTGACGAAGCAGAAGTTCGTATTCGTTCAGTGACGCCATTTAACGTAATCATTCACATCGAGCCCGATATCAAACGCTGACATCATTGATCCCATGACTGCACACACTTCAATTACCGCAATCGTTGTGCTTGGAGGAAACCCTCCCACTCGTGCAATTAAGCAACATATTCCCGCACATCAATTGGTGATTGCTGCAGATTCTGGATTGCATAGTGCAATCGACTTGGGTTTACGCGTCAACCTAGTTATTGGCGATATGGATTCTGTTGACCCAGCCTTACTTGTTGCTGCCGAAATTAACGGAGTGACCGTGCAACGAATGCCACGCGACAAAGACGCGACCGATACCGAACTTGCACTACTGGCCGCAGTCGCACACGGATCACGGCAAATAGTGCTTGTTACCGGAGGGGGCGGTCGACTCGATCATCAACTTGGGGTGTTAAGCGCAATGCAACACAAAGCACTGAAAGATTGTGAAGTTTCGGCGTTGTGGGACACCGCACGCATACAACTTTTGCGCGGACCAGGCCTCTGCACGATTCATGGAAAAGTCGGCGACGTTGTAGGCCTCATTGCACAACACGGTGACGCAATCGGGGTCACCACCGATGGTCTGAAATGGGCACTCAATGAAGGAACTCTTGAAGCCCACTCTTCGCGAGGTGTGAGTAATGAACTTGTGGCAGCAACAGCGACAATTTCGATTGCACGTGGACAACTTTTTGTTATTCAACCAAACGCCCTGGAGGCATGAGATGAGAAAATACCTAGCCGCAATAGGAATGCTCTCGATCTTGGCAGCGGGTTGCTCGTCATCTCCAACAAACGACTCGACTGACTCGACTGACTCGACCGACGGCCCAGTCACTCTGACGTTGCTGGCGCACGAATCATTCACTCCTACACCTGGCATCTTCGATGCGTTTACCGCAGCAACAGGAATAACAGTCAACATCGTGCTGAGCGGTGACACAGGCCAATTGATAACAAAAGCAGTGCTCACAAGTGGCAACCCAGAAGGTGACGTGTTGTGGGGAGTAGACAACACACTGTTGTCGCGTGCACTTGAAGCCGATGTTTTTAGTGCATACGAAACGCCAAACACCACATTTATGGACGCATCACTGCTACTCGATATTCCCGGACACGAAGTGACACCAGTTGATAGCGGCGATGTGTGTATCAATTACGATATTGCTTGGTTTAAGAGTCGCAACATCGCTCCTCCCCTCACACTGGATGCACTGACCAATAAGCAATACGCCAACTTGTTGGTAGTGCCGAGTGCGCTCAGTTCGTCACCTGGTCTGGCATTTTTGATGGCAACAATTGCCGAATTTGGCACAGACGGTTGGCAGCCATATTGGAAGTCGTTGCGCGACAACGGAGTAATGGTGGTGGATGGCTGGACACAGGCATACAACATTGAATTCTCTGGTGCATCGGGCAAAGGTGATCGGCCAATAGTCGTCAGTTATTCATCGAGTCCGCCAGCCGAAGTGATATTTGCTGACCCACCAGTTGATGCTGCACCAACTGCAGTTGCTTCACTCACCTGCTTTGAACAAATTGAGTATGCGGGTATTCTTCGCGGCACCAAGCACGAGGCTGAAGCCAAACTCTTGATCGATTATCTCACCGACCTCACATTTCAAAACGACCTGCCGCTCACCCAGTTTGTTTTTCCGGTGCACAGTGGCGCTGTGTTGCCAGAAGCTTTCACCAAATATGCACTGCGGCCAGAAAACCCTTTGCGACTTGAAGCAAACGTGATAGCAACCAATCGCACTGCCTGGCTAGATGAATGGTCTGCCATCGTGCTGAAATAATCATGAATCAACTCGCGCAGTCGCCGTACAGAAGCAGTGCTCGCTGGCTTTGGATAGCGCCAACAGTGTTCTTGATATTGATCATGGCGATACCGACTACGGCAATAATTTTGCGTGGTGCAACCTTTGAAGGTTTCAGAGATGTACTCAATAATTCAACAATCAAACAAGCATTGTGGTTTACTGCATGGCAAGCACTTGCGAGCACGGCGCTGACGTTGATTGTTGCGCTGCCAGTGACATTTGTGTTGTCTCGCTTTGCATTTACAGGTAACCGCGCTTTGCAGGCGCTTATCACCGTGCCATTTTTGTTGCCAACCGTTGTTGTCGGTGCTGCGTTTTTGGCGGTGCTTCCTTCACAACTGCATTACACGGCGACTGCCCTGATTATTGCGCACGCATATTTCAATCTCACCGTGGTGGTGCGCATCGTTGGTGCGCGCTGGGAGCAACTGCATCCAGGTATCGAGCAGGCCGCGCGCACACTTGGTGCATCACCATTAACCGTCTTTCGCACAGTGACCCTGCCGCTTTTGCGCAGCGCGCTTGCCACCGCCAGCGGAGTAATTGCGTTATTTGCTTTTACCTCATACGGCATCGTGCGCACGCTTGGTGGCCCGGCTAGAGCAACAATTGAAACCGAGATCTATACGCGCAGCGTATTAATCGGTGACATGCCTGGCGCTCTCGCACTCTCGATTGTGCAAATGATTGTGCTCACTGCACTGTTGTGGTGGTGGGCAAAACGTCATCGTGGCGAATCTGTGAGCCCACAGATATCTGTCGCGCAACGAGCGCCAAGCACTCGTGGTCAAGTTGCACTGGTGTATGGCATTGCACTTGGCACTGCTGCGGTTGTTATCGCCCCATTGTCTGCACTTCTGTGGCGCTCACTTACCCGAACAACACCAGGCGCCACTCGCTTTACGCTTGCTGGGTGGCGAGCAGTTACATCGTCGACAACTCTTGGGGCGATATCCACCAGCACGCTGTTTGCGTTGTGCGCCATGGTGATTGCAACAGTGCTTGGACTCATGGTGGCTCTAGGAGTTGCATACGGATCACCGAGATTCGTGTGGCTCGAGCGCATTTCTGTACTGCCACTCACCGTCTCTGCCGTGACAATTGGACTTGGCATTCTGATTACGTATGACACCGCGCCATACGATTTTCGATCAGCGTGGATCATCACCCCACTCGCCCATTCATTGATCGCGTTGCCACTTGTAGTTCGCATAGTGCTGCCAGTCGTGCGACAAATTCCGAGAGGCCTGCAATCGGTCGCATCCACCCTTGGGGCAACGCCGCTACAAACATGGCTGACAGTCGATCGCCCGCTGATGTCACGAGCGGTTGGTGCATCGGCAGCAATTGCATTTGCTATTTCGATTGGCGAATTTGGCGCAACAAGCTTTCTTACCCGCAGAAGCAGCGAAACTCTGCCAGTCACAATCTCGCGTCTACTCTCACGACCCGGAGACGCACTGCGCACTCAGGCATACGCGCTATGCGTCATTATTGTGGTCATCAGCATGATTGCAATATTTTTGATTGACATGTTGCGACCCAGCAGAAAGGCAAAGTGATGCTTGCGCTCACCGACATCACTCTCAACTATGAAGGCCGAACCATTTTGGACAGTGCAAGCCTCAGCGTCGCGCGTGGCGAGATTGTCTCACTCGTTGGTCCAAGTGGTTCAGGCAAGACAACACTGCTGCGGGTGATTGCTGGTCTCGAACAACCAAGCCAAGGAACAGTGGTTATTGACAACAAACTGATGACCGGAATTCCGACCCACAAGCGCGATGTGGGTCTTGTGTTTCAGGACAACCAGTTGTTCCCTCATCTTTGCGTCTTTGACAACATCGCTTACTCATTGCGAATTAAGCGAGTCTCAAAGGCACTGCAGATCGAGAAAGTGAACGAGATGCTCACCCTTATTGGTATGGAGGACCTCGCGCGTCGTGACGTTGGCCGACTCTCAGGCGGCGAAGCAAAACGAATTGCAGTCGCTCGCGCACTCGTTGCTGATCCATTTATTTTGTTGCTAGACGAACCACTCACCGGGCTCGATGCAGAACTTCGCGACCGACTGCTCGAAGACATGGGTGCTCTACTGCGTGCTCGTAAAACTACGGTGGTGCACGTCACCCATGATCACAATGAGGCAACACGGTTGTCTGACCGCGTGGTTGATGTGCGTACTTTGGGCCAGTCGGGCGTGCAACTACAGTAAAGCGCGATGACTACTGACCCAGTGCGCATTGGATTTTTGGGTACTGGCTTTATCGCCACGTACCACTCCAAGAGTCTCAAGCGAGGTGGCGCAAATATTGTGCGTGCGGGTGCTTATGACACCGATGCCGATCGGGCTCAAGCATTTTGCTTAGCAAGTGGTCACACAGTGTGTGCGTCCGAGGACGAGGTAATTGCATCAGCCGATGCGGTCTATGTGTGCACGTGGTCATCTGAACATAAGCGCCTTGTCAGCAAGGTGATTGCGGCTGGCAAAGCCGTGTTTTGTGAAAAACCGCTGGCGCCAACGTTGGCCGAGGCTGAGCAACTCGTGAGTGAAGTCAACGCGAGTGGCGTAATCAACCAAGTTGGTTTAGTTCTGCGACATGCACCAAGTTATTTGTGGGCACGCGAGTTGATCGCCGAAAAGAAATCTGGTCGTGTGATGAACGTGGTGTTTCGAGACGACCAGTTCATCCCAATTCAGAGCTACTACGCATCGGACTGGCGTAAGGACGCCTCGAAAGCAGGAGCGGGAACACTGCTCGAGCACAGCATCCACGACGTCGACATGCTGCACTTCTTGATCGGCTCTATTACTGATGCAAGCATGAGGTCGCACAACTTTCATGGCTATCCAGGTATTGAGGACTCGGTGAGCGCAACGCTGCAGTTTGCTAATGGTGCAGTTGGAACCCTGTCATCTATCTGGCACGACAACCTCACACGACCGAGTCAACGCAGTGTCGAGATCTTTTGTGAAAATCGGACGATCACCATGCGTGGGCATGAATGGTTTGGGCCTGTCGAGTGGCACGACAGCGACGGCGTAACTGGCTCGCTTGGCGCCGACGAGTTGCTTGCTCATACCGAACCACTTGCTTATGGTGCAAGCAATGCTGATGTTGCATTTGTACACGCAGTTGCCACCAGCACGCCCGCCTACCCCGATGTCAACGTGGCGTTGCAAGCCCACCGCACAGTAGACGCGATGTATCGATCTGCCGCTCAAAATGGATCGAATGTGAACGTAAATGATTAGTGATTATCTTGTTGAGGAAGTGCCAACTGTTGAGGTACTCGTGTTGCGCATGTCCGTACTGCGCGATGGAACACCATCTCAAGACCCCCGCTATGCAGAAGATGACACCGAGGGCTCGGTGCATCTCGGTATTCGAGACAGCGGCGTCTTGATTGCGTGTTCTACATGGTTGCCACGACCATGGCCACTTGATGTTGATGCGTCCGCAACACAACTGCGCGGTATGGCTGTAGCAAAACATCTGCAATCCAAAGGACTCGGGCGAATACTGCTGTTAGCCGGTATCGAGAGAGCCCATTCGCTGGGCTCAACATATGTGTGGGCCCGCGCGCGCGACAACGCGCTGTACTTTTATGAAAGAAACGGATTTGCAACCGTTGGAGATCAATTTGTTGATGAAGCGACAGGTCTCGGTCATCACCTCGTGATGATTAAAACATAATTACTTTTACTTTTTTATTTCGACAGCAATTTTAAACAGCGTTGTTGAGCTTGCTGTTTCCTTAACCAGGATCTCGACTATCCACTCACCCGAATATGCAAACTCAGTGACTCCAGAAAAGTGATTGGGTCTGGTCTCTGCTAGAACAATCGGGCCATTGGGTATGTCGCGTGATGGCATCGACATACGGGCGGTAGCTGCTGAGATCTGCACGATTGTGCCGTCAGCCCTTGCAATCACAACATGCACTTCACTTTGGCCAACGCGCGCCGAAGTAAGAGACAACTCGACAATCATCTGTCCCTGAAAAATAGTGGACGAAAGAGGCGCAGGCTCGATCTCCCCCTTCGGCGGCATGGCAACGAGGGTTGAGGTGAGAGCCAAGATGATGAGACCGAATAACACCTCAATGCCCATCGACTGTCGCAATGAGCCAGATTGCTTGCGTTGCATCGCCTTCCGTGACACTGCGCCGAGCGCAATTAAGACGATCACGAGACACACCTTGACAATCAGTGTTCTTCCGTAACGACTGTCCAATATCTGGCCAAAGCCATCCAACATCAGCCACGCCTGCAGTGTTCCGGTGAGAACAATGACAGGTACTGCAAAGCCTGCAGTGCGCGAAAACCACTGCAACGAAGGTGCAGATGTTGATTCGTCGGTTGCAAGCCACATGTTGCGGTCATACACAATGATCAGCAGTGGCCCCACCCATAGCGATACAGCAAGCACGTGCAACATGTCGAGACCAACGCTCAATGCAACAGGATTTGTGACAACAGGATGCCCGGCTAACGAAAGCGTGAGAGTAACACCAACGAGCGACACCCATGCACCAAACTTCCACCACCACGTGCCACGGAACTGGATAACGGCAATAAGTGCGCCGATGATGCCGAGCAACACAAGTCGCGCAAGTTGCATCTTGCCGTATTGCGTCGTCAGAGTTTCAGAAAGCAACGAAAGATCTACTGCCTTGTAGATCTTGTATCCCGAAATGTGTGGACCGTATGCAATTAAGCCTTCAAGAGTGCCTAATGCAGCAAATGCCCAACCACCCATGAGCGCGAGTGTTGAGCGTGGAGAAAGTCGATCGGTGCGCACGGCCTGCAGCAACCCAATGCCGCCGATGAGCAACACAACCCCAAGATACGTCACCCAACGAATGATGTCGAACAGCCTTGCAAGTCCGTGACGCTCGAGAACTTGACCATTACTTATTGCAGATACGACGGTTGAAGCATTGCCAATCTGAAATGTAAAAGACCCCTGAATGGGATGACTATCTACCGAAGCAACGCGCCAGATCACCACATAGGTACCAGGTTCTAGCGGCGAAATCGGTGCTCGAACTATGGATTGATTTGACGCATCACGAATTGGCTTGACTGTTTGAACATCATTGCCAGACGAATCAAGAATGCGAATCTTGCCAAACACGGTGTCAACAAATTCATTAAAAAATAGTGCGATCTCTGTTGGCGACTGGTCGAGAACTGCACTCGGTGCTGGAGCACTCGTGAGCAAGATCGCATGTGCTGACGCATGTTGTGCTGGTGCAAGCACTGTCAGCAATGCAACGACAACAAATGCCAACCTTGCAAGCAGTTTGCGCAACAACATCTCAGTAAGCGTCCACAACGGGTAGCCCATCGACAGCGACTCTGCCAAGCAGCCATGCAAGACGATGATTGGGCGACAACTTGGCAGCAGCATCGGGCAACACGGTAAGCCCCATCGATTTGCGACTATTCCAGATCATGAGTTGGCGGTCCAACTCAAATCGCACGAATGTTGCGTCCCAATTTTCAAACGAATGAGCAAGATTGAGATCAGAACTGTGTACTTCGGTTTCACACCAACGCATCAGCATCAGATCGGTGATGGCCACTCGCGCACCACCAGCGTGTGACTTGATGCCAAAACCTGTCCATGTTGTTGGCGTTGCTGACGCCCATGCACCCTCGAGCGCATAAATGCTCGCGCGTACGTGGCCAACTAGTTCGTGCGCACTGAGACCTGACCACGACTCAATTTGGGAATCGCGTGTTGGCTTGCCGCCCTCGTATTGTTCGGTTTCTTCGCCTTGGCTTGCTGCTTCAAACATGCGCACGTGGCTGTAGCCGTTGTTGGCCAAGTGGCTCAGCACATGTCCGCGACTCCAGCCAGCAAGCATCGATGGTTGCCGACATTGCTCATCGGTAAGCCCATCGAGCGCCTGCAATAACCGCTGATGTGAAGCCGCGCATCCAACTACCTGGGCATTGAGAATGCGGGACGAATCGACCATCGCGAACAACGGTAGTGGCTGAGCCTTTACAAACGAGAGGAGCGTTGCGGAATCACGACAACAGTGCCATCTGCCTCGTGGTGCACGCGGGCCGAAACACCATAAAACTCTGCAAGAGTTTCGCTTTTCAAAACCTGCTTGGCTGTACCCTCCGCCACTCGATGGCCTTCGTGCATCAACACCAATCGATCGGCATATAAACCAGCAAGTGTGAGGTCGTGCATTGCAGAAATAATTGTGAGACCTTGCTCGCGACGCAAACTATCTACGAGTTCGAGCGCTTGCTGCTGATGACCAATATCGAGCGCACTCGTTGGTTCGTCGAGCAGTAATACCGGTGCTTCTTGCGCAAGTGCTCGAGCAATAACTAGCCGCTGAACTTCGCCGCCCGACAGCGTGCCCAGTTTGCGTGCAGCAAACTGAACAAGATCAAGACGATCCAAAACTCGATCGATTACATCGCGGTCATGTGAAGTTTCTGAAGCGAAGTAATTGATGTATGGGTTGCGACCAAGCAAAACGTATTCGTACACCGACATGTCAGTTGGAATCACGGGTGCTTGTGGCACATAGGCAATGTGCTGTGCTCGCCAGCGAGCCGATGCTGCAGGAATTTCGGTCTGATTAATTGCTACCGAGCCCGTGTAGGGCACGAGACCCGCTGCTGCGCGAAGCACAGAAGACTTGCCCGCTCCATTAGGACCAATGAGACACAACCATTCGCCCGAATGCAATAGGTCATTGAAGCCCACCACTGCATTAGTTCTGTCGTACGAAACCGTGAGGTCACAAAAGCCGATTGCGGTCATCTCGACACATCCCGAGTTCGCAGCAGTAACAAAAAGAATGGTGCGCCAATAAATGCTGTGACAACACCGATTGGTGTTTCGGCCGGACTCGCCAACACTCGACTCGGAATATCTGCAGCCACCAAAAATGCCGCGCCAAGCATCATGCTCATTGGCAACACCACGCGATTGCTCGCGCCAACAAGGAGTCGAACTGCGTGCGGCACGATGATGCCAACAAAGCCGATCAAACCAGTGACAGCTACGACCGAAGCCGTACCCAGAGTGGCAGCCAACACCACGATGAGGCGCACTCTGCGCACATTGATGCCGAGCGCAAGCGCCTCGTCATCGCCGACACGCATCACATCAAGTAACCGTCTGTGCAAAAGCAAAACAACTGAAGAAACAACCACGTACGGCAGAATAAGGCGAACATCGCCCCACGTTGCACTCGAAAGTCGCCCCAAGATCCACGAATACACCTGACGCACGACATCGCTATTGCGCTGCAAAACGAAGGCCTGAATCGCTGTAAGCATTGATGTAACCGCAACACCCGCCAGCACCAATGTCGTACCAGAACGCACGCTTCCAAATGCCGTACCAACCACGTATGTCACGAGCACCGCACAAAGTGCACCGA
>ENA-ORCY01001160-ORCY01001160.1-marine-metagenome-genome-assembly--contig:-NODE-1160-length-12883-cov-3.060831_pt1 | contig 12883 bp, 14 predicted proteins | sample MGYA00248634_ERZ508507 | MGnify/ENA primary metagenome ERZ508507 (study PRJEB26178, sample SAMN06266269) | marine metagenome | isolation source: Columbia River Estuary | place: USA:Columbia River... | reverse complement strand
GTTAGTTCTTACTATGTGTTCATATTTATGATAGTAAGATCTTTAACGGCATTTTTGTTGCTTTCATTATTTGAAATAAAAAAGCAACTGTCTTTTTTCATGATTTTTAAAAGAGGGTATTTATATTCAATTTCTGTTGGACTATTCTTTTTAAACATATTTTATTTTTATAGTTTCCAGAATCTGGCTTTTTTATTTACGGGTTTTGCACTGCTTTTTTCAGTAAGATTTCTCTTAATTTTAATCAATAACAAAAACCTGATTATTAAAGAGTTGTTTTATTTTATTTTGTACATTTGCGCCTTCGAATTAGCACCGCTATTCGTTTTGTTTAGATTGATATTTTAAATAAACTAGAAGTAGATTATGAAAGTGAAAACAATCTTGGTATCTCAGCCACAACCAAAAACAGAAACATCTCCTTATTCTGACTTGTCTGATAAACAGAAAGTTAAAATAGATTTTAGGCCTTTTATTCATGTTGAAGGGGTTACTACAAAAGAGGTGAGAGCTCAAAAAATAGATTTATCACATTTTACCGCTATTGTTCTTACTAGTAGAAATGCCGTAGATCATTTCTTTAGAATAGCAGAAGAAATGCGTTTTAAAGTGCCAGATGCTATGAAATACTTTTGTCAATCTGAAGCAGTGGCTTTCTATTTGCAAAAATACGTAGTGTACAGAAAACGTAAAATTTATGTTGGTAAAAGAACATTTCCAGAATTGGGAAAACTAATTAAAAAGCATAAAGACGAGAAATTTTTATTACCCTCATCAGACAAACTAAAGCCCTTAATTCCAACAGAATTAGATGCACTAGGCGTTACTTGGAAAAGAGCTATTTTGTACAAAACAGTGGTGAGTGATTTAACTGATTTAGAAGATGTTTTTTATGATATTTTAGTGTTTTTTAGCCCTTCAGGCATAGATTCATTATTTATGAATTTTCCTGATTTCAAGCAAAAAAATACTCGAATTGCGGTTTTTGGGAATTCTACCGTAAAGGCTGCTACAGATGCTGGTTTAAAGTGCAATATTACCGCGCCATCTCCTGAAACACCATCTATGACAATGGCTTTAGAGAAATACATAAAAGAAGTAAATAAAAAATAAGGACACTAAATTTTATTTAGAAAAAAGAGACTAAAAAAGCCATGCATAAATGCATGGTTTTTTTATGCAAACAACGTAGCAAATATTTCTTCAATTTTTCCAACAAGTATGAGCTTTATACCGCTTTCCTTCCTTGTAATTTTATTGTATTTAGAAGTAACAAATGTTTTATAGCCTAGTTTTTTAGCTTCAGAAATTCGTTGATCTATTTTAGAAACCGGTCTTATCTCTCCTGCCAATCCAATTTCTGCGGCAAAACAAACATTAGGTGAAATAGCAATATCCTGGTTGGAAGATAAAATAGATGCAACAACAGCAAGGTCTATTGCAGGATCATCTATGCTAATACCACCAGTAATATTTAAAAACACATCTTTAGCAGCCAATTTAAACCCAGCTCTTTTTTCTAAAACGGCCAATACCATATGCAAACGTTTTAGATTGTAGCCGGTAGTTGTTCTTTGTGGTGTACCATAAACAGCAGTGCTTACCAAGGCCTGAACCTCAATCATTAAGGGTCTAATTCCTTCTAAGGTTGAGGCAATAGCAGATCCACTTAAATCGGCATCTTTTTTAGAAATGAGAATTTCAGATGGGTTTGAAACTTCTCTCAGTCCGTTTGAAAGCATTTCATAAATACCTAATTCTGCAGTAGAGCCAAACCTATTTTTTTGAGAACGCAATATTCTATAGGTATGATTTCTATCGCCTTCAAACTGTAAAACAACATCTACCATATGTTCTAGAATCTTTGGCCCTGCTATGTGCCCTTCTTTGTTTATATGGCCAATTAATAAAACAGGAGTACCTGTTTCTTTGGCAAACTTTATGAGCTCTGCAGTAGTTTCTCTAATTTGAGAGATGCTTCCAGGAGAGGCCTCTAAAGCATTTGTGTGGAGGGTTTGTATAGAATCTATGACCAAAACTTGCGGCGCTACATCTTCAATATTTTTAAAGATCTCTTGTGTATTTGTTGCTGTTAAAATGAGGCAATTAGAAGGGTTTTTTTGAATTCTTTCTGCCCTCATTTTTATTTGAGATTGGCTTTCTTCTCCAGACACATACAAGACTTTGTGAACAATGGCAAGTGCTACTTGTAATAGTAGTGTAGATTTTCCAATACCTGGCTCACCACCTAACAATGTTACAGACCCTCTTACCAAACCACCCCCTAAAACAGTATCTAGCTCGTTGTTTTTTGTAGAGATTCGTTCTTCAGCATTTAATTGAATGTCTTCAATTTTTAAAGGTTTAGAAATGGTTTTTGCAGTATTAGACTGTTTCCATTCTCTAGCTACTTCTTTTTGGATTACTTCTTCAACAATGGTATTCCATTCATTACAAGCACTGCATTGGCCCATCCATTTTGCATGCTGGGTTCCACAATTTTGACAAAAAAAAGTAGTTTTAGCCTTCGCCATCATAAATATATTTACACAAAGAAAAGAAAATTACTTTGCTTTATTGCAGATTGGTAACAGTAAAAAAGAGAGACCTCCAAAAAGAATAATCATGGCTGTTTGTGCGGCCCACATAACACTTCCAAAAGCGGTTGAAGGCTCTTCAGGAACGCCAAATAAGGTAAATGCACCAGCTACTGCCAATGGGTATAACCCAATACCACCATTCGTGGCTGCAATGCTAAAACCACCAGCAATAAAACCAACTAGTATCCCGCCAAACGGAACTTCTAGCCCTTCAATTGCAGGAATGGTAGCCCAAAACATACACACATACATAACCCATATAAATACCGTATGAAAAATGAAAGCCCATTTGTTTTTCATTCTAAAAATACTGGTAATTCCCTCAACGAGACTTTTAACAAAGCTTTTGATTTTTAGTCCTATGCCTGAAGTTGATTTTTGAACATATTTGTAAAAGAAAAATCCTCCAAGTAAGCATGAAATTAAAACTATAGCTATTTTTAAAGGATTTACATTTTTGGTTACCAATTGAACAATAAAATCAAACTGAATTAACAGGGTAATTCCTATAATCAAAAACATCATAAAAAGATCAGCTATACGCTCTGCTACAATGGTTCCAAATCCTTTTTCAAATGGAATATTTTCATAATTAGTCATCACAGATGCTCTGGAAACTTCTCCAGCTCTTGGGATGGCTAAGTTTACAAAATAGCCAATTAAAACTGCCAAAGTACTATTTATGAATCTAGGGTTGTAGCCCAAAGGCTCCAACATAAATTTCCATCTGTAGGCTCTAGATAAGTGACTTAAAATACCAAAAAATAAACCAAGTGCAATCCACCAATAATTTGCATTTTTAAAATATTCTAAAAGTGTTTTTGGCGGAATAATTGTAAATAAATACCAAACTAAACCTCCTCCAAAAAGAAGAGGGATAATTATTTTTAAGGTTTTTTTTATTTTTAAGGTCAAAATTAGATCAGTAGATTAGAATTTTCATCTGGAAAAACAAGTGCAGGATTGTATACTTTAGCTTCTTCAAAATCCATGAAAGCATAGGTAATTAAAATTAAAACATCTCCAACAGCCACTCTCCTTGCTGCAGCTCCGTTTAAAGTAATTTCACCGCTTTTTCTTGGCCCAGGAATTACGTAAGTTTCAAGGCGTTCTCCGTTATTATTATTAACAACTTGCACACGTTCTCCTTCTATAATATTAGCTGCATCCATTAAATCTTCATCTATGGTAATACTCCCAATATAATTTAAATCAGCACCTGTTACTTTAACACGGTGGATTTTTGATTTTACAACTTGAACTAACATCCGGCAAAAGTACTACTTTTTTAAAAATCTGGAATTAAATTCAAGTTAAAAAGAAATTAGAATTATAGAGCCATAGTGTCAATTAAACGAACCTTATCTGCATGCACTGCAATAAAAGCACGATAATTTTTGTTAGATGAAATAGTTAAAGCAGGTGTCAGATTTTCCTCATCTGCAATAACAAAATATTCCAATTTAAAAAGAGGATTTTTATCAAACTGTTCACCCACCCAAGAATTTATTTTTTCTATGGCTTTATTGTTTATTAGTTCTTTTACCTCACATAATGTCTCATAAATGATAGCTCCTTCTTCTTTTTCTTTTTCAGAAAGGAGCTGGTTCCTTGAGCTCATAGCCAAGCCATTTTTTTCTCTAAAAGTAGGACATCCTATCACAGATACGGGCAAATGGTTTTTCTGAACCATTTTTCTAATTATTTGAAGTTGCTGAAAGTCTTTCTCGCCAAAATAAGCATTTGTTGGAGTCACAATCTCGAATAGTTTTTTTACAATAGTACCTACTCCATTAAAGTGCCCTTCTCTAAATTTTCCTTCCATTTGAATTTCTAGCCCATCAAACTCAAAATGGTTTGAGGATACGGTATTGGAATATATTTCTTCAGTAGTTGGAATAAAGGCAATATCACAAGAAACACTTTGCAGTAAAGTTAAATCACTTTCAAGAGTTCTTGGATAATTTTCTAAATCTTCCTTTTTGTTAAATTGGGTAGGGTTTACAAAAATACTAGCAACAGTAATCTCATTGTTGTCAACAGATTCTTTAACTAAAGATAGGTGTCCATTGTGCAAAGCACCCATTGTTGGAACAAAACCTATTGTGAAGTTTTTAGAACTATACCCTTTAAAATATGTCTTTAGCTCTTTCTTGGTTTTAAAAACCTTCATAATATAATATCGTGTATGACCGCAAACTTAGCATTTTAACACGACTTTTGTATAAAAATTCGTACTTTTGCAAACTTATATAAAGGCTTAGATTCAATGAAAGATAAGAGAATATTATATGTTTCTTCTGAGGTTGTTCCTTATTTACCAGAAACAGAGATAGCATCCACTGCATTCAATGTAGCGAAGAAGGCTCATTCTAAAGGTGTACAGACAAGAATATTTATGCCTCGTTTTGGGGTTATTAATGAGAGAAGACATCAACTACACGAAGTAATTCGTTTGTCAGGAATGAATTTAATAATTAATGACATGGACATGCCTTTAATTATTAAAGTAGCTTCAATTCCCAAAGAAAGAATGCAAGTTTATTTTATTGATAATGATGAATACTTTAAAAGGAAAGCTATTTTTTCAGATGAAGATGATCAATTATTTTCAGACAATGACGAAAGAGCAATTTTCTTTGCCAAAGGAGTTGTGGAGACTGTGAAAAAATTAAACTGGGCTCCAGATATTATTCATGTTCACGGATGGATGGCATCATTGTTGCCATTATACATTAAAGAATATTACAGTGAAGAGCCGTTGTTTTCAGAAAGTAAAATAGTAACTTCTGTGTATGATAAAGATTTTGAAGGATCGTTAAATACCGAACTTGTTGAAAAAATTAAATTTGATAAAATTTCAGATGAAAAGACTAACATTTTAAAAGAACCTAACTACACGAATATTATAAAAAGCGCAGTATCAAATTCTGATGCAATAGTTAAAGGAAGCAAACAAATTCCTGACGAGATTGATGAGGAAATTATAAAAAATGAGATACCTGCGTTATCATTTCAAGAAGAAGATTCTTTTGAATCTTACTTAAATTTTTACGAAGAACTTATTTCAGAAGAGTAAACTTAGGTTGGTTATGTTAAGAAAATATATGAAAGCAACAATATCCGTTGCAATTACAGTGTTTCTTTTGGTGTCTATTGTTTCATGTGAAGAAGACTTTACTGACATAGGAACGTCTATTGTTAACAATGGAGAATTTTCAACGAATGATACGGTTTTTGAAATAGAAGTTACTGGTAAAAACATCGAAAACGTTCAAGCAGATGGATTTCAAATTGGGGGAATTCTAGGGCAATACTTATTAGGTGTTTACAATAATAGCAATTACAAAAAAATAGAAGCATCAATTATCTCCCAACTCGCTATACCGTCAGATTTAACACTTGTAGACAATACATTTGGTTCAGATACTACTGTGGTTACTACCATAGATACAGTTCTGTTAAGAATACCCTACAACGCTTCATTGTTAACTACCGCAGTAGTAAATTCTGATTATCAACTAGATTCAATAATTGGAAATCAACTAGTGCCATTTACACTCAATGTTTATAAATTAGAAACCTATTTAAGCAATTTAAACCCATCTTCACCTGCTCTATCAAATATTTATCCGTCTGATCAAATTTATGAAGCAGGTATGCAAAAGTTAAATAGTGTTGAAGACATACAGTTTATGCCAAACAGAAGAGATACTGTTAGCTTCGTAAAAAGAAAACTAAGTACAGGGGAAGTATATACCACAGACACCATTTCGTTTCCTAATTTAACACCTTCCATTAATATTCCTCTTAAAGAAGATTTGATCCAAGAGCTTCTCTTTGATCAATATGAAACTTCAAATTTTACATCTCAAGATGCTTTTAACAATTATTTTAGAGGAATTAAAATACAAGCAGAAGGAGATGATGGTTCGTTGATGTCTTTAAGTTTAAATAGTACAGGTTTACAGCCGTTAATTGATATATACTACACTAATACAATTTTAACAGATGGTGGAACGGTGGTGTATGACACCATTAAAAAAACAGATTCTTTTTTACTGTCAGGCATTAGAAACAGCCATTACAAAACAACGCCAGGGCAAACTTCAGGGCCAAATAATATAGCAATTCAAGGAACTGCTGGATCTATGGCTCAATTAAAAATATTAGGTGATGATAATGATCTTAATGGGCTACCAGACCAACTAGAAGAGCTTAGAGAAAAAAACTGGCTAATTAATGATGCTCGCATTACTCTTTACGTAGACAAAGATGTTGTTGAACCAGACGATACTGCAACTCCCTATCGGTTGTTTATTTATAAAGATGGCTTAACCAACGCTGGTGAAGAAAGGCCACGTCAAGTTTTAGACTATATGACAGAGGGAGTTAATGAAGTTGGAGGTTCTTTAGAATTAGATAGTCAGGATAAACCAGATAGGTATACATTTAATATAACTGATTATATATCAGAACTTCTATCAGGAGATATCAGTGATTTGCCTCAACTAGGTGTAAGGGTCTTCAACCCAACTGATCTTCCAGCATCTACTGTAGATACCATTGTGAGAAATTATAACTGGAATCCAAAAGCAATCATGTTGCTGAATCACAATACTCAAGACGCTTCAAGAAAAGCTAAATTAACCATAGCATACACTGTCAAAACAGAAGAAAACTAACAAAAAATTAATTGAAAAAGAATTTTTATGTGTGGAATAACAGGATATATAGGAAACAAACTAGCATACCCTATTATTATTAATGGGTTAAAAAGATTAGAATACAGAGGCTACGATAGTGCTGGTATTATGATCTATGATGGTGTTGATGTAAACCTTTCTAAAACAAAAGGGAAAGTTTCATCTTTAGAAGAAATAATAGAAAATAATCCAACAAGAAAAGAAGGAACTATTGGTATAGGTCATACAAGATGGGCTACTCACGGAGTTCCAAATGATGTAAATTCTCATCCTCACACTTCGCAGTCCGGAAATTTAGTAATTGTTCACAATGGGATTATTGAAAATTATGATACCCTAAGAAAAGAATTATCTTCAAGGGGTTACTCTTTTCAAAGTGATACAGACACTGAAGTTCTTGTGAATTTAATTGAAGAAGTAAAAAAGCAAGAAGAATGTAAGTTAGGGAAAGCGGTACAAATAGCTCTTACTCAGGTAACAGGGGCCTATGCAATTGCTGTTTTTGATAAAGAAAATCCTAATGAAATTATTGTAGCAAGATTAGGAAGCCCTATTGCTATTGGTGTAGGCAAGAATAATGAAGAATTCTTTGTTGCTTCAGATGCCTCTCCTTTTATTGAGTTTACTAAAAATGTGATGTACTTAGAAGATGAGGAAATGGCCATTGTGAAGCTTGGAAGAGATATTCGAGTTAGAAAAATAATGGATGATTCGTCTGTAGAGCCAACTATTCAAAAACTTAAATTAAGTTTAGATCAAATAGAAAAAGGAGGGTACGACCATTTCATGATTAAAGAGATTCATGAACAGCCTAAAGCAATTATAGATACCTACAGAGGAAGAATGTTGGCCAATCAAGGGATTATAAAAATGGCAGGGGTAGATAATAACCTTGAGAAATTTTCAAATGCCAAACGAATTATTATTGTGGCTTGTGGTACCTCTTGGCATGCAGGATTAGTAGGAGAGTATTTAATTGAAGAAATGGCTAGAATACCAGTAGAGGTAGAATATGCCTCTGAGTTTAGATATAGAAATCCAATTATTACTCCCGATGATGTTGTGATTGCTATTTCTCAGTCTGGTGAAACCGCCGATACTTTGGCTGCTATAAAATTAGCAAAGTCTAAAGGAGCATTTGTTTTTGGAGTTTGTAATGTAGTAGGGTCATCAATTGCTAGAGAGACGCATGCTGGAGCATATACTCACGCTGGACCAGAGATTGGTGTAGCTTCAACAAAAGCATTTACAACACAAATTACAGTATTATCTCTAATAGCTTTAAAGCTTGCAAAGGAGAAAGGAACGCTTTCAAAATCTGAATTTCACTCCTATTTGCAAAAAATGCAATTGATACCAGATAAGGTTCAAAAATTGCTAGAAATAGATGATAAGGTAAAAGAGATTGCTAGCATTTATAAAGATGCTAAAAACTGTCTATATCTTGGACGAGGGTTTAATTTTCCTGTTGCCTTAGAAGGCGCCTTAAAATTAAAGGAAATTTCATATATCCACGCAGAGGGATATCCTGCTGCTGAAATGAAACATGGCCCTATTGCTTTGATAGACGAAGACATGCCTTTATTTGTGATTGCTACGAAAAAAGGGCACTACGAAAAAGTAGTCAGTAATATTCAAGAAATAAAATCTAGGAGCGGTAAAATTATTGCTATTGTTACCGAAGGAGATGTTACGGTAAAAGAAATTGCAGATCACGTAATTGAAATACCAGAAACCGAGGAGGCACTTACACCACTGTTAACGACCATCCCTTTTCAGTTGCTGTCATACCATATTGCAGTTATGTTAGATAAGAATGTAGATCAACCGAGAAACTTAGCCAAATCCGTTACCGTTGAGTAATTTGTAATGGGTTGATTTTTTTAGTTACAATTTCTATATTTACAACATGAGCAAGGGACTTTTAATTTTACTAGGAACTTTTATTGTAGTAGTCATCTTACATGTTGTGTCTATGAAAATGACCAAGATTTCTGAGGCTAAAAAAATACACTACAGAAAGTTTTTTTGGTATTTCTACGGAATTATTTTCATGCTAAGTGGTGGAATCAATCTCCTAGAAAAAGGAGGATATGGGTGGAGTTTTTTAATTCAATTTTTAGTCGGTTTGGTGACGGTAATTTTAAACTTTCTTGGGAAGATTGAACAAAAAATCAGCTAAATCTTATCATGTACTTGGCTGTGTTCTCCGTTGTTCCATAAGGTTAAAATATCAGTTGCTACACTAGCTCCACTACCTGCTGCAATGGCAAATTGGCTTCTACATCCTGATAAGGTTCCGCAAACATAGACGCTCTCAGTAACCAAATAATTTTCATTTCTTAATTGAATTCTATCTTTGGATGCTTTTGCTCTTTGATGAGGTTCTAAATACGCTTCTAAACCTTTAATTAGAAAAGGTTTTGCATAATTTAAAGCTAAAATAATGACTTGAGTCTTGTACTCATTTTTGTTTGTCTTTACAATGTGACAATTGTTTTGAATAGTAATTGATATTACTTTTTCTTGTTCAATTTGAGTAATATTTGGATAATTTGTAGTCAATTGTTTTTTCCCAGCTGTCAATACATCAGATCCAAGAGTTCCTGAAGTTAATCCAAGCACATTGTTAAAAAGAGCATTCTGCAGGTGAGAACTTCTTTGATGCATAATTATTCCCACTTTTTTATTCGAGGCATAGGGCTTTTTAAGCCCTGATCCAAGAACTAAAGCACATTGCATCCCAGCTACACCGCCCCCAATAATTAATGCGTCAAACATCGTTAAAAGAGCGCTTGAATATTAGCAGCAAATAATTTTACAGCAATGGCTAATAAAATGACTCCAAATATTTTTCGAATAATTTTAATTCCGTTAGCGCCAATAATACGCTCTATTTTTGGAGAGGTTTTTAAAACAACATAAATCACCACAACATTACATAAAACAGCAATAATAATATTTTCAATAAAGAATTCCGCTCGTAAAGATAAGAGCGTAGTTAGGCTTCCGGGCCCAGCAATTAATGGAAATGCAAGAGGAAACACGGTAGCTGTTATACTTTCTGATTCATCATCATCTTTATAAAGTGTAATTCCTAAGATCATTTCTAAGGCGATAAAAAAAAGAATGAAAGATCCTGCTACGGCAAATGAATACACATCAATTCCAATCAATTGAAGTAAACTTTGTCCTAAGAAAAGAAATACAATCATAATAATTCCCGCAATTAATGACGCTTTTTCGGACTGAATATGGCCAACTTTTTTTCTTAAATCTATGATAATTGGAATGTTTCCAACAATATCTATGACCGCAAATAAGACCATAAATGCTGTAAATATTTCCTTAATATTAAAATTCATAATAAGTTTATTTAGAGTTGCAAAAGTAGAAAACTAACCCAATCAAAATATCAAAAACAGAAAATATTTTATCTTATTTTTGCCAAATGTTTCAATTAGGAAAAACCATCGTATCCGAAGATCTTATTGAGAAAGATTTTGTGTGTAATTTATCTAAGTGTAAAGGAGAATGCTGTGTTTCAGGTGTTGCTGGAGCCCCTTTAGAGAAAGATGAAGTAGTTGTTTTAGAGCAGATATATCCGAAGTTAAAACCTTTTTTAAGATCAGAAGGGATAGAAGCTATAGAGCAACAAGGAACCTCTGTAAAAAGTAATTTAGGAGAATTAGAAACACCATTGGTTAACAATTCTGAATGTGCGTATCTTATTTTTAATGAAAATAACATTGCATCTTGTGGTATTGAAGAAGCTTATAACAAAGGGGTTGTAAATTGGAAAAAACCAATCTCATGCCATTTATATCCAGTTAGAGTAAAAGAATACAGTGAGTTTGCCGCAGTAAATTATCATAAATGGGATATATGTGATGATGCATGCTCTTTAGGAAGCGAGTTAAAGGTACCTGTTTATAAGTTTGTAAAAGAGGCACTAATTAGAAAATTTGGTGTTAATTGGTATTTAGAATTAGAAAAAGTAGCTCAAAATTATATTAAAAAAAACAAGTACATTTAAATTTTATAAAAGTATACCATCTATGAAAAAATTATTTCCCTTTTTGCTAGTCTTATTTGTAGTTCAATCTTGTGAAGAGCCTGTTGAAATTACAGAAACAATGGTTGTTAACCAATCAACAATAGTTACAATTAATCAAACAAACGGAACTTCTGTGAGTTTTAACGATGTAATTGAAGGGGATTTAAATCAAGTAGTCTCTAATTTTAATAGCATTACTGATATTACCATAGATAGTTTGACTTATTCGTTTTCAAATCTAATCGGCAATGAAAACGCCTCTATAGTTTCTGCCTCTATAGAAATAAATGGAATAACGGTAGCTGTTGTTTCAGACCTAAATATTGCGCAAGAAATTGATAACGGATCTGTATTTCAAATCACAGATTTAAATGTCTTAGACCAGTTAGAAACCTCGTTTTTAAATAACAGTTCTGTAGCTTTAAATCTTTCAGGAATGGCTATTTCCGAAGAGGGTGATGTTTCTTTTGAAATAGGGGTCTCGATGCAATTAACGGCTTCTTTTTAATCATTTACATGTTATTTTTTTAAAAACAGTGTCATTTTAGAGGCTAACAATGTCAAAAAATATGTTTTTTTTTAAAAGGAAATTTCTCACGAAAAATTGAATAATTTTTATAATAGTATTGATTTATTTGTTTTACCTTCATATTATGAGGCTTTAGGTTGTGTATATTTAGAGTCTTGGGCTACTCATACTCCTTTCGTAGGAGTTGAAGGGCAGGGTATATCTGAATTAATAATTGATGAAGATAATCTTCAAAAATTTAGAACTAGTTTTAGATCAATATTTCCAAATCATAGAAAAAGTCAAGTTTATGAATTATTCTCTTCTGGAGGAAGTCCAGCAGGTGGTTCATATTCAGGAACTGGAGTTTCAGGAAGAAACATTAGGCCTAGTTTTTGAGCAACTCTAAAGTGATTATTCATTTATTCTTATTATTCTTTTTAAATATTTCTGAGTTGACTGCATGTAGACTCTGGGCCCTTTATACTAAAAACAATCTTGGTTTTTCGATGTTATCCAATAATGAAAAGAGTAAAGCCTACAATCAATTAAACTCTTTTTTTATTCAATCTACTTTTATGAGTAATGGTTGGTCTATTCTTGATTATCCGACTGATACTGAAAACAATGTATCTCCAATTTTTAGATCTGAAAAAACAGCTTTTTCGGATTCAACTGTTTATTGGAATATAATTGATTCTTTATTTATCAATGGAACAGGAGAAATTGGCCTGGCCCATTTAAGGTTAGCTTCATCGGGAATAAATTCAGTTCCGAACCCTCATCCATGGATGTTCTATGATAATAATAAATCATATTCATTTATGCATAATGGCACTGTGGATAAAGAGTTACTATTTAATTTAATTACGGATAATGGTTCCGATCTATCTTGGCTAAATAATAATGAGCCTCAGACATTTGACGGTTCTGATTGGAGAACTGTAGGTTGGCAGAATGTTGTGGACTCAGAATTGATAATGTTATACCTCTCACAACAAATATTAGAAAG
>ENA-ORCY01001156-ORCY01001156.1-marine-metagenome-genome-assembly--contig:-NODE-1156-length-12912-cov-3.354032_pt1 | contig 12912 bp, 8 predicted proteins | sample MGYA00248634_ERZ508507 | MGnify/ENA primary metagenome ERZ508507 (study PRJEB26178, sample SAMN06266269) | marine metagenome | isolation source: Columbia River Estuary | place: USA:Columbia River Estuary... | reverse complement strand
GACCCGCGTGTTGCGCGGATTTTTATATTTCCCGGGGCTAAGGTTAAAATGTGCAAACAGGCAAGCGGGGATCGCGCTTGGTTGCGTAAAATCCGCCCCTGGTGGGGCCATCATTCCCATTTTCACGTGCGCCTGAAATGCCCGGCGGGCTTGCAGGGCTGCGTAAACCAGCCTCCACCTCCGAAAGGCGATGGTTGTAAAGAGGCCGAGAAATGGGCGGCTCGAATTCTCAATCCCCCCAAGCTCAAGCCAAAGCCGCCGGGCCCGCCGCGTCCAAAGGCGCGTCCAAAGCCGAAGCGGGTGTTGCAATTGGCTGATTTGCCCGGCCAATGCCGCAATGTGTTAAACGCAAAGTAATGCGCGGTGTCAGTCTATCTGCTGGATTTTTCACCTAGGCCTGAAAAAGCTTATTTTCCCTGCAAAGATTTGTTTGACAAAGCTGTAAACTCTGCCACGGTAAGGATGAGTTCAACAATGTGAAAGGAGGTGGTCCAGTGTCTAGAGAGGTATTGGAGAGAGGTGTCGGAACAGTTCAGGAGAGCCGCGTCTGAAGGAAACCCTTGATCGCAGGATCAACTGAATTGGTGGCTGCCTAACCGGCCCACCTCCGTAAGTCTCGAAGGGTCGCTTGTTTCAAGCGGCCCTTTTTGGTCCTAAAAAAGGGATTGCGGTTCACTTCACTTCAAAAGGCAAATCATGCTGCGCGTATCGGATAAAATTATCATCGAGGAATGGGAGCTAAGCGAGCAGTTCATGCGCGCCTCTGGCCCGGGTGGTCAAAACGTGAATAAGGTAGAAACAGCTGTTCGTTTGCGTCACGCCCCATCGGGAATCATCATCGAAAACTCCGAATCGCGTTCACAATTGGCAAACAAAGAAAAGGCTTTACAACTTTTGCGTTCGCAATTATACGAACTGGAATTGCGCGAGCGCATGGAAAAGCGCAATGAAATCGAAGCCGGTAAAAAGAAAATCGAGTGGGGGAGTCAAATTCGCAATTATGTGATGCATCCGTATAAACTCGTTAAAGATGTCAGAACAGGTACTGAAACTGGCGATGTAGACGCCGTCATGGATGGTGCCTTAGATCCGTTCTTAAAGGCATTTTTAATGCAATATGGATCTTAGTCTAGAGGCAATCCATCAACTTTTCCAAAGCAATCCCTCTAGATCCTTTTAAAAGTATCAGTTTGTCTTGGATTTGGTCTTTGGCCAGCTGTTCTTTTAGATCTTCTACATGCGCATACCCGTTTGCATCTATTTCTCTGAAAATTTGACCAACTGTAAGGAGCTTTAATTTGTGCTCACGAACAAAATCTAAGATTTTCTGATGTTCAGCTGGGCCTTCCGCTCCAAGTTCGAGCATGTCACCAAGAATAACTAATTTATCCGGATGCTCCATTTCGACAAAGGAGTTGAGTGCGCTTTGCATGCTCGACGGATTGGCATTATAACAATCGACAATGACCGTATTATGGGCGGTCTTCTCCACTTGCGATCGTTTGTTAGTGGGTTTGTAGTTGGCAATTGCTCGGTTCAGTAAGCTTGGCTCAATCTCAAAATGCAGTCCAATGCGTAAGGCGGCAAGAAAATTAAAGAAATTATATTTCCCTACCATTTGTGTATCGATAACCGGACTCACATATTGCTGAAAAGACCAAGAAAAGTGCACATACGGATCCAAATAAGCGAGTTGACCACGCAATTCGCCGTGTTGCTCGCCATAAGTTAAGATTTGTGACCTTTTTTTTTGGGCTGCCGCCAATAGAATGTGGTCTTCGGCATTTACAAACAAAGCGCCATTTAGAGTGGCGACGTGATCGTAAAGTTCTGATTTTGTTTGGAGGACACCTTCAAAATTGATGAAACCTTCGAGGTGCGCTTTTCCAATATTAGTGATCAGGCCAAGTGTAGGGGCGGCAATGCGGCAAAGTTCATCGATGTCCAAAGGTTTATTGGCGCCCATTTCAATGATAGCAAGCTCATGTTGGGCATTGAGTTGAAGAAGTGTGAGAGGTACACCAATATGGTTATTTAGATTTCCCTGGGTACACAATACATTATATTTGGTTTGCAACACGGCATTGACCAGTTCTTTGGTGCTTGTTTTGCCATTGCTACCGGTAATGCCAAGAACGGGTATTTCAAAACGATTACGATGTGCAAGGGCTAATTGTTGTAGGAAATGCAAGCCGTCAGAAACATAAAATATATTTTCTTCATTGGCAAGCTCGGGGTTGTCTACAATTGCAAAGCGAGCCCCTTGAGCAATTGCCTGTTCGGCGAATAGATTGCCATCAAAGTTATCACCTTTCAGCGCTATATAAAGACATCCTTCTTGTATTTGTCTGCTATCAGTACTGACACCGCTACAGGCGTCAAAAAGCGCAAGCCATTTTTCCATAAAACAAAGTTGCAAAAAAAAAGCCCGAAATCTTCGGGCTTTTATGGAATATGTACGATAATTATTCTTTGATGTCGGGTCTTCTTGAACTTCCGATGCGGTCCATTGCACATCTGAAGCCGATAGTTGCAGAAGATTTGTCTTCGTCGAGGAAACGACGGTTACCGACTGCTAACCAATATGCGCGGTCTGCCCATGAACCACCTTTGTAAACACGGCTTTTGTCGGAAACTAGGGTTGTAGGCCAACCTGATTTACCAGCGTTGATAGACTCGTTACCAAGGTTGTTGTTTTCGTGTTCACTTTGGTACATCACGAGTTTGGGGTCTCGAATACCGCTATTGATTTCTTCTTTACGCTGCGTATTGTTGTAATAGATAGAAGATTCAAGATCGCCATCGAGGTAATCGATGTAGTCGTCTTTGCGATAGTTCAGACGGCCCGCGTTTTCTTCTACAGTGACGTCTCTCCAACGCTGGCTACCTTTGGTTGTCGTGATGAATTCACTTAGGCCATTACGGAGCGTCATGATCCAGGTGGTGATGGTCGGATCTGTGCTGTAAGACAAGAATTTGCGCTCGAGGTATTCGCGGCTAAACAAAGCGGTATCAATACCTAAGTAGGCAGTAGGTTCAGCATAGTCGAAAGCGAGGCCCATGAGTTCGAGAAGATCTTGTTTTTTAGCACCTTCTTGAATCTCATTAGGTAAGTCTTTGTTGAAAAGCACGCGCTCGATGTAGGCAGAAGCTGCGATAGTACGGCCTTGATTGTGCAACGCAATAGCGGTATCGAGCATCATGTTAAGGGTATCCAAAAACTCAAACTGCATGCGCTCTTGCGACGTGAATTGTGAGTTGTTAGAGATGTAGTAGTTAGATGGCGCATTGAATTGGTATTTACGCGGATCTTGTTTCGCGTAAATGCGTGAATTCATAGGATTGTTATTTACAGCGCCTGGTTTAGGAGCGTTTTGTGCGCCTGCAGCAGTGTCTGTAGCTCCTTTGCTCGTATCTTTTGTAGCTGATTTGTCAACCATATTAGATTGGAAATTTGAGCTCGCGTCTTGGCTGTATTTCTTGTTCGCATGAGCTAAATAGCGTACGCGTGCAAATTCGTTGACGAATTCTTTCATGCCGTGAACATCGTAGATGTTTTCGTTGGCTTTAACCGGCTTGTCATAAAGACCATTCGGTACAAGAAGTTGCGTTTGGAATTTGTTACCGCGGAAAGGCATGAAACCGTCAGCTACTTCTGAAGTAAGTGGACGGTATACATCCATTACCCACTCAGAAACGTTGCCAGCCATGTGGTAAAGACCGTAGTCGTTAGGCCAGAAAGAATCTACGCGATCAGAGATATCGGCGCCGTCATTGAGGCGGCCAGCAACACCCATGTTGTCGCCTTTACCACGCATGAAGTTCGCTTGAATTGCACCTGCAAATTGCTCTTCTTCTTGACGCACGTAATGGCCATCCCAAGGATAAATGCGGCGGTCGTTGATGTTTTCTGAATTTGGATCTAGGTTGCCGATGAGGCCAAGTGCTGCGAATTCCCATTCTGCTTCAGTAGGGAGGCGGTAAGCTGGTAGCAAAATTCCGTCTTCCATTTTGACAGGACGTGTGCCTAAACGGCCGTTGTCCATGTCGGCATATACTGGATCGTAGTTTTCGAGTTGATATGGGTCGCGTGGAACAGAACGCTTGGTTTTTGCATCCACTTTTGGTTTGGCTTTGTTGTCTTTGTTAAGAACATAACCACCCTCTGATTCAATGGTGTAGTTTCCATTCAGGTAGTTTTCAGTAGAGAACATGTTTTGTGGAACAGAAGCGTATTTTTTGTCGTAATCTGAACGGTTAGCAGCACCTACATCGGCGCTTCCTTCTTCGGCAAAGTGCCACTTAAGAATGCCTTCACGTACTAAAATGGCTTCGTTGACACGGTCTGTACGCCATTTGCAGAAATCATTTGCTTGCAACCAAGAAACACCTACAACTGGGTAGTCGCGGTAAGATGGGTGGCGAAGGTAATAGTTTACATATTTCTCTTTGTAGCTGAGGGCAGATCTCCAGGCGAGGGTGTCTGGCAAACACTTTTTGTAAACGTGTGGGTATGTTTTGTAATACACACGACGCATCCAGTACATGTATTCTAACCAATGGAAGTTTGTGACTTCGGTACGGTCGATGTAAAAAGAAGAGACGGTTACTCGGGAAGCACGTGCATTCCAGTCAGCCATAACGTCTTGTTCGGTGCGGCCCATTGTAAAGGTGCCACCTTCAATCATGACAAGACCTGGTCCGGTTTCTTGCTCGCGGGCGTCGAATTTTTCAAAACCACCGTTTTTATAGTTGTTGAATTCCCAACCGGTAGCTGAAGAGCGCTCTTTTGAACACGAAGAAAGCACCAACATTCCTGTTAGTGCAATTCCGAAGATGTTTTGAATCAATCGCTTCATATTTTTTGCGTTTTATAACGTAAAGTTCTTAATTATCGTTTGGTTACATTTAGAAAGACGGACAAGACGTTTTTCTAAAGTTTTTAGGCTTCTTCTTGCATTTGAGGTTGATACCCATAGAAATTTCGTGGGATCCGCCCGAAATACCGTTGCCTAATTTGGAGACGGTTAGGTCATAGCTGTAACCGACTTTAAATTTGTCTGTGTTGATACCTACAGTCATGATGAAGGCATCGCGGTTGCGGTACCATGCACCAATCGTAAAGTTTTCGTATTTAAGGTAAGCACCTATGTTTAATTCTTGAAAACCATTTTGGTATTGGTAAATGATATTAGGTGATAAGAAGGTAGTGCTGGAATAACGACCACGCTGACCTAACTTGATATTGGCACCCATGTGGCCTGTAATACGCATTGGCAAACGAGACTCACCGAGGATCATGGATTCGTCTGGACGATTGAGGTGGTGTCCGGCAACTCCGAAATAAAAATTCTTTGTAAAACCGACCATTCCAAAACTTACGTCAAAGAAACCGCGACGGCCGTTACCGCGTGGAACATCGCCGGTTTGGTAGATGAATCCGCGACGTGGGTCGATCATGTCGCCGAAAGTGAGTTTGTCCCAATCGAGAAATTTTTGAAAGTAAGCTGCTCTTGCACCAAACATGATGGAGAATTTGCGCGTTACTTTAGCATTATAAGAATAGATGCCACCGATCATGGAAGTTTGAATAGTGCCTTGACCTTGTACGTCGTGCATGGCTAACAAACCAAAACCACCAGAGATATTCTTAGCGTAGGTGTCGTAGGCAGCAGCATAAGTGACGTAGTTTCCGGTCAATTGTGGCCATTCGTTGCGGTAATTTAACGAAACTCTAGGACAACCAGACGACCCCGCAAGCGCAGGATTGAGGTAGGTTGGATTGGCATAGAATTGCGTAAAAGTAGGGTCTTGAGCCCAAGATATTGAGCTCATTATCAGGGTAATGAGGCTAATCTGGACGACTAGAAGTGGTTTAACTATTTTCACGAAAGTTGGTTTTAGCACGAACAATCTTAACGTTATTCAGGTTTCAAAGGTTACAAATATCGAATATTTATTCAAATAAAATAAATAAATTGACGTTTTTCTAGCGCTTAAAACTCCAAGTTTCATGATTTATTTTCGCAACATCCTCCTATTTTTTAGTTTAATCACCAGTATTTCGACTTTTTCGCAAGTACAAACCATCGTTTTGGACTGGACAGGTGTGGAGCAAATCCGCATTGGGGAGGATACCTATGATATACAAACAGTTAAGGGTTTTGGTCTCGATAACGGACTTCCATTCTACGCTTTGCAGCAAAAACATGGGAACATCAATCAAGAAATTGAGATTATTTCACTTGAGTACGTAAAAATACCTAAAGAGCAAGTACAGATTTTCGACAAACTTGGTTTCAATATTCAAAGTGAAGCCTCTATAGAATCAAAAATAGTTACAGATGGTGGACAACCAATGCTCTCAATTTATATGCTACCACTTCGCAAAAAGGATGGCAATTTAGAGCGCCTTACACAAGTAAGTTATCGCCTTAAAAACCGTGAAGTATATCAAACTAAAGATTACGCAAGTACCTCTATATTAGGCAGCACCTCTGGCAAATGGTATCGAATAGCGCTCGATAAAGATGGTATATACAAGATTGATAAGTCATTTTTAGAAGCTTGCGGATTCAATACAGCCAACTTGAATCCTGCGCATATCCATGTTTTTGGCAATGGGGAGGGCGTGATCCCAGAATCAAATGCCATTTCAATCACTGACGACCTCGCACAAAATGCAATTACAATTGTAGGCGAAGCCGACGGCAAGTTTGATGCAAACGATTATGTCTTATTCTATGGTTGGGGACCCCATCGTTGGGACCTTTCCGGAGGAAATCAGTACAATCAAATACGTCATCCTTACAGTGATCAATCCTATTATTACATTTATATAGGTGCCGATGTCGCCCCTTTACGCATCCAAACTGCTCCAACAATTGATACGCCAGCAGATACTTTGATTACCAATTACGATTACAGAGATGTTTATGAAAAAGACCTCGAAAATTTAGCTTTAGGTGGCCAACGTTGGTATGGCGAAGAATTTGATATCGATCTCAGTCAAAACTTTAATTTCACCATTCCAAATGTGAGTGCTCAGCCAGTGCGTTTTCAGGTGACTTATGCTTCAGATTCAAGAACTACTGGTAATCAGTTCATTCTGAAAAAAGGAACGCAAGTGATTGGTCAAATGACCATGCCGCATTCTGGCTCTTATTACCAGCGTGGCATTTTAAATTGTGCCGATTCTACGCCCACCTCTAGCCTCAACTTAACAATTAGCATCAACCGCCTAAATCCTAATGTGGTCACTTACCTCGATCGCATTTTGATCAATGCGCAGCGCGAACTTCTTTTGACCGGAAGTCAGCTCAATTTCAGGGTGTCAAAGTGGACGGCTGGCATGGGTTTGGCAAGCTATCAAATTGGCAATGTCAATGCAAATGCATTTGTTTGGGAGGTGAGTGACCGTCATGTGCCAGCGCGCATTCCGCTTGTGTTGTCAGGTGCTCAAGGACAGATCAAAACCACCACTGGCTACAAGGAATTTGTTCTAGCGAGCGGCGCCTCTTTTTATACACCTGAAAAAGTAGGAAATGTAGCTAATCAAGATTTACATCAGTTACCTTTGGCCGATTACCTGATGGTGGCTCACCCTGATTTTTTAACTCAGGCCAATCGCCTTGCCGATTTACACCGCGCCAATGGCCTAACGGTTCATGTAGTTCAGGCACAAGCGGTTTATAATGAGTTCAGTTCCGGAATGCAAGATCCAGGAGCCATTCGTCGTTTTGTGAAAATGTTCTATGATCGCGCAATGCTCACTGACCCGACTGCCAAACCAAAATACTTGTTATTGTTTGGCGACGGCACATACGACCCTAAAAATCGTTTGCCAAATAACAATAATTTCATCGTGACATATCAAATGCAATCAAGTGAAAACAAGATTGACGCTATGGTAGTCGATGATTTTTTTGGCATACTCGATGACGCCGAGGCGATGAGTGCCGCCGACATGATGGATATTGGTGTCGGTAGATTGATTGTGAGTAGCAGTTTGCAAGCCAAGCAAATGGTCGATAAAATCGAACATTACATGAAAAACGGTTCCAATTTTTATCCGGTCACGAGTTCGTGTTGCATGGGTACGCAAACCGATAAAACATTTGGCGACTGGCGCAATCAATATATGATCATGACCGATAACCGAGAGGGCGGATATTTCATTAACAATGATGCTGAGCCCCAGTATTTTATTTCAAAGCAGTTCAATCCAGAAATCAATTACAACAAGCTATACATGGATGCTTTCCCAAAAGTAATAACCGCTGGCGGTGAACGTTTTCCTGCGATGGTTTCAGCAATTGATGCAGGCATTCAGCGCGGGGTGCTGGTGGCCAACTATATTGGGCATGGCGGCGAAGTTGGTTTGGCCGAGGAGCGCGTGGTAGCCATAGATCAGATCAATGCCTGGAACAACATCCAAGCTTTGCATCTTTTTGTATCGGCAACCTGTGAATTTACGCGTTTCGACGACCCTGAGCGCGTTTCGGCAGGGGAGTGGGCGTTTTTGAACCCTACCGGGGGAGCCATCGCCATGTTAACCACCACACGTTCTGTTTATTTTGGTGTCAATAGCAATATTGGCATCAAATTAATTGAGCGCGTTTTCAACCGTTACCCAAATGGCGAAGCATATGAATTTGGTGAAATCGCCAGAAGAACCAAAAATGCAGCCTCTGTGAGTTCTTCTAACAAGCGCAGTTTTACACTGATCGGCGACCCTGCCTTGCGCTTGGCGCTGCCTCGCTACCGCATTGTGACCGACAGCATCAATGGGCTTGATCCTCAGCAGCAAATGGACACACTCCAAGCGTTGAGTAAAGTACGTGTCAAAGGACATTTAGAAGATTACAGTGGCGCAGTGTTGACGAGTTGGAATGGCGTGCTCACACCAACTGTCTTCGATAAAAAGAAAATTCAAAGTACTTTAGCGCAAGACGAAGGTTCGCCGCTTATTACTTATGAGCAACAAACCAACCGCATCTACCGCGGGCAGAGCAGCATTACAAACGGCTATTTTGATTTTGAGTTTGTGGTTCCCAAAGACATCGCGCTCAATGTAGGCTTCGGAAAAATCTCATACTATGGCCACAACGGACAAATCGATGCGCAAGGTTATGACACTACTTTTTATGTGGGTGGCATCGATCCAAATGGCGTTTCAGATGAACAAGGCCCTGCCATACAGCTCTACATGAATCAAGAAGGATTTGTAAACGGTTCTGTAACAGATGAGAACCCCGTTTTACTGGCAAAAGTTGCCGACGACAACGGGATTAATACCGTAGGAAACGGGATTGGACACGACATCGTTGCCGTATTGGATGGGCAAACTGCCCAGCCATTTGTGCTCAACGACTTTTATGCAGCTAATTTAGATTCATATCAGTCTGGAGAGGTGCGTTATCAGTTTCAGAATCTGAGCCCGGGCCCTCACACGCTTTCGCTCAAAGTTTGGGATGTCAATAACAATTCCTCCACGGCTCAAATTGAGTTTACAGTGCAAGCGAAAGAAGAGCCGGTCTTGCAACACGTACTCAATTACCCGAATCCGTTTACGACGCGCACAGAATTTATGTTTGAGCACAACCAATCTTGCTCTTCCTTAGATGTTCAAATACAAGTTTTCACGGTTTCTGGTCGCTTGGTCAAAACCATTTCAGAAGAGGTGCCAACAAGTGGCTTTAGAGTAGCTGGCATCTTCTGGGACGGCAAAGATGATTTTGGCGACGAGTTGGCACGCGGTACCTATCTTTACCGTTTGCGGGTTCAAACCCCAGATGGTGCTTATGCAGAGCAAACAGAAAAACTTGTCATCTTAAAATAGAAATTGCCTATCTTTACCTCCTATATGAAAAGTCCAAGATTTTATAAATTATTGCTTACGATTAGTTCGGTACTGGTCTGCCAATCGGCATTCGCACAACCAACTGGTGGTTCTGGTGTTTCTGACAACGATTTGCAGCTCAATACTTTAACTACTTCTTTGCCTTTCATGGCCATTACCCCTGACTCCAGAGCAGGTGGTATGGGCGATGCCGGAACGGCACTTAGTGCCAATTCAACCTCTGTTTATTGGAATACATCGCTACTTAGTTTTGCCAAGGAAAAATCAGAAGTGAGCCTTTCTTATACGCCTTGGTTGCGTCAACTTACCAACGATATCCATTTATCTTACTTAGCTGGTTACAAGCAATTGAATAAAGTGCACTCCATCGGTGGCGCACTCCGCTACTTTAGCCTCGGCGAAATCACCTTCACCGATATCAACGGTGATGTCCTCCGCGACGACAAGCCCAGCGAGTTTGAATTAGTGGGTGCTTATGCTTTTAAATTGGCAGATCGCTTTAGTATTGGTGTGAATGGAAAATTTGCTTACTCTAACCTCACTGGAGGCTTAACTGTAGCAGGTGTCAATACCAAACCTGGTGTTGTTGGTGCAGCCGATTTATCATTTAGTTATTTCAACGACGACGCACACATCGGTAGCACAGATGGAACCTACACCTTTGGCCTGACCATCAACAATATCGGTAACAAAGTTTCTTACTCAGAGTTGTCGCGCCGCGACTTTATTCCAATGAATCTCAAAATTGGCAACAGCTTTTTGGCCGATTTTGATGAATATAACAAAGTAACATTCTCTCTTGACCTACAGCGTTTGTTAGTGCCAACTCCTGCTATTTACAAGCTCATTAACGGCAACTACGTGATGTTAGCGGGTATGGATGGCGACATCGGTATTATCTCCTCCATGATGCAATCTTTTTATGATGCACCTGGCGTATTAGCCGAAGACGAAGACGGCAACTACATACAGAATCAAGATGGCTCTTACCAAATTGTGAAAGGCACGCGTTTGAAAGAAGAATTAGCCGAAATCAATATTGCAGCTGGTGCAGAATGGTGGTACAGCAATGTACTCGCAATTAGAGGTGGCGTTTTCTATGAAAACAAAAATAAAGGTAACCGTCAGTTTTTAAATTTAGGGGCTTCGCTCAAATACAACATGTTCACTATTGACTTCTCTTATTTAGCATCGCTGAATGGTCGCCAGAGCCCACTTGCCAATACCCTGCGCTTTACCTTGCGCCTCAACCTAGGTGGTAACTAAATGCAGCACAAACCCAAATTACGCATTGGCTACGGCGTAGATGTCCATCAATTGGCTGCGGGTTATCCGCTCTGGATTGGCGGCGTTCAATTACCTTCTGAACTTGGTGCAGTAGGACATTCCGATGCCGATGTACTCATACACGCCATTTGCGATGCCTTATTGGGTGCTTTAGCGCTGCGCGATATCGGCTATCATTTTTCTGACCAAGACCCACAATACAAAGGCATTGACTCCAAAATTCTCTTGAGGCGAGTTCATGACTTAGTGGTTCAAAAAGGTTACGGAATTGTCAATATTGATGCAACCGTTATTTTAGAAACGCCCAAAGTGAATCCGCACATCGAAAATATGCAAGCGGTTTTGACGGATATTCTAGGCTTGGAAATGGAAGAGCTCAGCATCAAAGCCACCACCCATGAAAAAGTAGATTCTTTTGGCGAAAAGCGTGCTATAAAAGCTTACGCTGCTGCGTTGTTGTATCAGTTGTAATCAGCAAAAATGTGTTGCTTAAGGAACGAGCTGAACGTAAACCACCTTTTTTGTTTCGAAGAATTCTTCCTTAAAAAAGTCAGCAATCGGAAACTCCTTCACCGGATAGCGCAACCCTGCTAATTCTTCGCTGAGGTCACCACCTTTTAAATAAAGCACCCCATTCTTCAAATTGTGGAGGTTCTTTTTGGCACTTTTTCCCTTCACCCAAGTTAAAAATACCGGCATTTGGGTAACTGCTCTACTCACAATAAAATCATAGCGGTCTTTGATGGTTTCGGCTCTGGCATGGCTAGCTTGCACATTTTGTAGGCCTAAGCTGGCAGCAACTTCTTGAACAACTTTGATTTTTTTACCGATGGAATCGACCAAATGGAACTGTACCTTTGGAAAGAGAATGGCTAGAGGTATGCCAGGAAAGCCGCCGCCGGTTCCGATGTCTAGCACCGAAGAACCAGGTAAAAATTGGACAATTTTGGCAATGGCCAACGAATGCAAGACGTGTCGTTCATAAAAGTGATCGGTGTCTTTTCTTGAAATGACATTGATTTGGGCATTCCAGGTTTGATACAAACCCTCCAAGGCCTCAAATTGACGAATTTGTTCTAGACTTAAATCAGGAAAATACGAAGTGAGGAGGGTCATTAAATACTGTCTTTGGTCTGCTGCATCATGGCTGCCAAGAAATCTCGTGCGCGAAATAACTGAGCTTTTACGGTGCCCAAAGGCAAGTTGAGTTCTTCTGCAATTTCTTCGTAGCTCTTTTCTTCGAAATAGCGCTTCTCGACGAGTTCGCGGTATTTAGGTTTGAGTTTACTCACGAGTAAACGCATATGCACCAACCTTTGCCCCTGGATAATCGTTTCTTCGGGGTTGAGCGTCTGGGATTTCGCATCGATGTGCATGCGCTCGCCGTCGCTTGTGGTGATGCCACGATCTATAGAGGTAACCTCAACGCGTTTTTTTCGGATAAAATCGATGCAGTTATTGGAAGCTATCTTGAAAAGCCAGGTGCTGAATGCAAAGCTAGGCGAGTATTGGTCTAGGCGCGCAAAAGCTTTTCCGAAGGCTTCTATGGTGAGGTCATCGGCGTCATCGGAGTTCTTGACCATTTTGAGCATCATGAAATAAATTGAGTCGCGGTAACGCTCCATGAGGTCAGCATAGGCAGCTTGGCTTCCGCCTTTGGCTGCTGCAACCAATTGGAGATCGTGTTTGGCTTTCTCAGATAAATGCTCGTTTTCTACCATCGGTAATATTTTTGCCTTTCGGATATGTAATAAACGATGGGC
>ENA-ORCY01001147-ORCY01001147.1-marine-metagenome-genome-assembly--contig:-NODE-1147-length-12957-cov-2.742003_pt1 | contig 12957 bp, 9 predicted proteins | sample MGYA00248634_ERZ508507 | MGnify/ENA primary metagenome ERZ508507 (study PRJEB26178, sample SAMN06266269) | marine metagenome | isolation source: Columbia River Estuary | place: USA:Columbia River Estuary... | reverse complement strand
GCCAATGGCGCGTCAACCAAAGTCATGTCAGCTTCATTGCAGCGGGCAGCCAGTCGGCGTGTTGAATCGGGTTCGCTGGTTGAAGCGTCCACAAGCAATAGCCCGACACGAGCTCTGCTCAAAATTCCTTGGGGGCCTTCAAGGGCAGCTTCGACCTGAGGTGTGCCAGTGACACAAATGATGACCGCATCACACGCAGACAAATCGGCGTGACAGCCCACAAGCTTTGCCCCTGCGGCGATTAGATCCTTCAATGGCTCTTGCTTAGAGTGCGCAGTCAAAGAAACTTGGAAACCTTTGGCCAGCAAATTCTTGGCAATGCCGTGCCCCATCAAACCTGATGCGCCAATAAAACCGATGTGCTTCATGTTTTGCTTTCTTGTGTAAATTAAAAAATTTGGAGGCCTGATTCATTCGGAAGCAATGGTTTACCCCAAGAGCTTTTAGATGACTTTAACCTAAAGTTTAAGGAGCAACCACTACTCGGTGTTGTGATCAAAACTTATCAGGAGACATGGACATGAAATTTTTGAAGCCTCTGCTTGGCGTGGTTTTTTCTTCGGTCATGGCTTTAAGCGCCTACGCGCAGCAAGCCCCTATTACGCTACACGGCGCGTCCCAATTTGGTGACGACCACGCTTTTACCAAAGCCATGGTTAAGTTTGAAGAATTGGTCAAGAAATATTACGGCAAGCCGGTCAATTTTGTACTGCACAAAAACAGCGAATTGGGTCTCGAAAAAGATTACTTCGCTTACATGAACCAAGGCAAAGCCGTTGATTACGCCATTGTTTCGCCTGCCCACATGTCTACTTTTTCTAAAGCAGCACCCTTCATCGATGCGCCCTTTTTGTTCAGTGACCTGACCCATTGGAACAAAGTGCTTGACCAAGACTTGCTCAAGCCGATTGCCGATGAAGTCGAGCAAAAAGCCGAAGTCCGTTTGATTGGCTATGCGGGCGGCGGTGTTCGCAATATTTTCTCCAACAAACCTGCCGGCAATTTGACCGATCTCAAAAATCTGAAAGTACGCGTTCAAGGCGCACCCATCTGGAGCCGCACCTTCGCCGCTGTGGGCATGGCGCCCACCGTCATTGCTTACAACGAGGTCTATAACGCCATTCAAAACGGCGTGATCAATGCCGGCGAAAATGAAGCGGCTGGTGTTGAAGCCATGAAGTTTTACGAAGTGGCCCCTAGCATCTTGATGACACGCCATGCTATTACCATTCGCCCACTTTGCTTCTCAGTGAAGACTTTGAAGAAATTGCCTGCAGATTTACAAGCGGCCATCATTAAAGCCGGTAAAGAAGCTGGTGCCTATGGTCGTCAAATTGAGTCCTCTGAAGATCAGGCCAAACTGGATAAATACGCCAAAGAAGGTAAATTAAAACAAGTGCCTTTTACACAGCGTGCTGAAATGCAAAAACTGGTTGACCCTGTCATGGCCGCATACGCCAAAGAAGTGGGTGCCGATGCAATCTTCGCCAAAATCAACAGCTTGAAATAAAGCTGAATGAGGTAAAACGGGCAACCTCGGGTTGCCCGTTGTTTTTAAATCCCTGGAATGCCAATGCAAAAAATCCTTTCTTTGATCGATAGACTGCTTCATTTTTTGCTTATCACGACCGTGTTGCTTCTGATCATCCCGGTCAGCCTACAAATCTTTTCCCGATTCACCGAATTGATTCCACGGTACATGTGGACCGAAGAGATGAGTCGCTTCTTTTTTGTTTGGCTCATCATGCTCGGCGCTACATTGGGGGTGCGTGAACGTCTTCACTTTGATGTCGATTTTTTGCCTGAGCTTTCGCCCCGCGCAACCCATGTGCTTCTGCGACTAAGCCAAACAGCCATGTTGGTTTTTTCTGTTGTCATTCTCTACTGGGGCATTGAGTTCACAAAGTTTGGCTGGAATCAAACTTCCGAGTTGGCAGAGATGCCCATGTGGTGGATCTTCATTGCCTGGCCCATTGCCGGTTTTTTGTGGATTGTTTTTATGCTGGATCACATCTTCAATTCGAGTGACATCAGCGAAAGTTCTAACCAGGGGTCCGTGATTTGAGCGCTTCACTTTTATCGCCTTCAATGGCGGCACTTGTTCTCTTTGGTAGTTTCTTTTTGCTGTTGGCAATTCGTGTCCCCGTTGCCTTTGCGCTCGGACTCGCGGCTTTGCCAGTCCTTATTTTGGAACCCCGCTTGTCTCCCATGGTCTTGTTCAATGAAATGTTCAAGTCATACAACTCGTTCATTTTGTTGGCTGTGCCCTTCTTTCTGCTAACGGCCAATTTGATGAACAGTGGCGGCATCACAGACCGATTAATGCGCCTATCGCGCGCCTTGGTGGGCCACTTTCCAGGTGGGCTTGCACAGATCAATGTGATCTTGTCGGTTTTCTTTGCAGGCATCTCTGGTTCATCAACAGCCGATGCGGCCAGCCAGGGCAAGCTCTTCATTGAGGCACAAGTCAAGGAAGGCTACGACTTGTCTTTCTCGATCGCCATCACCGCAGTTTCTGCGGTGCTGGCCGTCATCATTCCGCCATCGATCTTGATGGTGGTCTGGGGTGGGGTTATTTCTACATCGATCGGTGCAATGTACTTGGCTGGCATTGTGCCTGGCTTGTTGATTGGACTGGCCCAAATGGCCACGGTCCATGCCTATGCCAAAAAACGCAACTACCCAGTCTACCCTCGCGCCAATTTAACTGAAATGTACAAGGCAGCCATTGTGTCCATCCCGGCCATGATGACACCCGTCATCATTGTCGGTGGCATATTGGTAGGGCTTTTCACAGCCACAGAATCTGCAGCTGTAGCGGTCTTGTATGCGGCCGTTTTGTCGATGCTTTTCTACCGCGAAATGAATTGGAAAAGTTTCATTGCAGCCATTGTGGATACAGGCAAACTCAGTTCAGTCGCATTATTTTGTGTCGGTACTGCGTCGGTCTTTGGCTGGTTGTTGGCTTATTACCAGATTCCCAAAGCACTGCTGGCCAATGTGACAGAGTGGGAGCTTGGCGTGATAGGTGTCGGCTTGTTGATTGCTGGCGCGTTTTTGGTTGTGGGCTGCTTCTTAGATGCCATACCCGCCATCATCATTGTTGGAACCACTTTACAGCCATTGGCTGAATCTGTGGGCATGCACCCCGTGCACTTTGCCATTGTTGGCATTGTGTCTTTGGCATTTGGCCTCATCACACCGCCCTATGGCATGTGCCTGATGATATCGTGCGCCGTTGCCAAAGTACCCATCAGCTTTGCCATCAAAGACACCATGATCATGCTGATCCCTATGTTGGTCGTGCTGATGGCCATCATTGTTTTTCCAGACATCGTGCTGTTTTTGCCGCGATTTTTCTCACCCGAACTGATTAAGTAATTCTGACTCATTGCATGCTTGCAACTTTGCAATCGGCTAATCGGCAGCCCTAGGTTCTACCCTTCTAGGTGTGTGCCAATAGCGCCGACGAACTTCTCGTTCGCAATGCAATTGCTCGGGCTTGTTACTTTGCCAATGGGCAGCACCACACTCTGATGATATCGACAAGGGAACACCCAGAGATTCGTAGCGCTGAACAACACGAGGTGCAGGGTGGCCGTATCGATTTCGGTAACCCGCCTGAACCACTGCCCATTGAGGCATCAGGGCCTCAATGAAACCCATTGTTGAAGATGTTTGGCTGCCATGGTGCGGCACCAACAAAACACCAACGGGCTGCAAGGCCAAGCCCTGAAGCAAAGCCAACTCTTGAGGCGCCTCGATGTCCCCGACCAACAAGGCACTGCCCAAGTTGCGATCTTGCGACATGTCTGACTGAGCCGTTGGACTGGCATCAACCCTCAAAACACAACTCAATTCATTGGCGCCAGCCGACTTGCTGTAATCCGAAAGTAGGGGGTGCAGCATTTCAAATTGAACACCATCCCACGCCCATTTCTGCCCAGCGATGCAAGCATGCACAGGGCGAATGTTCGCCAATGGGTGGCCCACTTCAACTGAACTCCACAGATCTGCATTGGGGTGTGCGCGCAACACTGCGGGCGCACCACCCGTGTGATCTGCATCGCGGTGGCTAAGCATCACCCTGTCCAACTTCACGCCCAAGCGATTCAGCAAAGGCACCAGCACCCTCTGCCCTGCATCTGAGGTCTCTGAGTAGATGGGCCCCGCGTCATAAAGCAAGGCATGGTTGGTCGTTCTGAGCAATACCGCATTGCCTTGCCCGACATCGGCAAACCACAGATCAAAATGACCAGGCGGTGGTTTAGGAACTTGCCACAGGAAGATTGGTAACATGAACAGCACACCCCAAGCGCGCAAGTGCCAAGGCCATGCTTGCAACAGCAACAAGCCACCCAAAATAGCCAGGACCGCCAAGAAAAATGGAGGCGTTGGCAATTGCCAAACACTGCCTTGTAAACTGGCCAAGAGCGTCAGCATGGCCATCAGGGGTTGAAGGGCCCAAGAAGCCACAAGCCAAAGCGGCGGGGCTAATACACCCAAAATAGCAAGAGGGGTGACAACCCAAGTGACCCACGGAATGGCCACCAAATTAGCCAACAGACCCACCCATGAAACCTGCCCAAAAAACAAAATAGCAAGCGGGGTTAAAGCCACTGTGACCACCCATTGCTCTCGCAGCAAGCCCTTCAGTGACTGAAATGCTTTGGCCATCCAATGAAGGCCGATTGAATCAAACGTATTTTTTTGCACTGTTTGAGAGTTCTCATCCTCCAATGTTTTTAGCTCAGAATGTTTCGATGGATCGCTGACCATCAAGACACCCACCGCCACAAAGCTCAACCAAAAACCGGCTTGAAGCAACGCCCAAGGATCAAAAGCCACCACCACCCACAAAGCCAAACCAAGGCTCCAAAAAGTTGGCCAACGCGCACCCCGTAGTCGAAGCAAACTCAGCACCCAAAGCATGATGACGGTCCTTTGAGAGGGCAAGCCCCAGCCACTGAACAGCGCATACAGTGTGGCCAACAGGGCACCTGCCAAGACAGCCGCATGCGGCGCTGGCCAACGCAAACAAAGACGGCTTCCACGCGCAGCAGAGAAACGCCAAAGTCCTCGCATTGCGCCGGCCATCACCCACGCAAACAAGGTAATGTGCAAACCCGAAATACTCATCAAATGCGCGACACCCGTGGCCCTGAAAAGATCCCAATCCGAAGTTTGAATGGCGGCTTGGTCACCCATGACCAATGCCGCAATCACGCCAGACATGGACCGAGTCTGTGCATCTCCCGACAACAGTTTTTGTTCAATTTCAGATCGAACATATTGCCTAGCTTGTGCGACAGGATAAAGCCATGATGTCTTGATTTTTTGAGGCGCTTCAGCGCGTTTGCCTGTCAGCACAGAGCCTGTGGCCATGACCCCTTGTTCCCATCGCCACAAAGCCTCATCAAAGCCCCCCGGATTGAGCGTGCCATGGGGCGCTTTGAGGCGCACATTGAACTGCCATGTGTCGCCTGCTTTGAGTCCAGCCCAATGACGGCCTGTCATCCAATCAACTGACTCTCTGTCGTACCAAGCAAGATCAATCCACTCCGGCACCACGACATTGCGGGATGCACTGACCTCCAAAGCAGATTGAACTTGAAACCTGAATCTCACACCGCTTGCGCTCTGCTGAGGCAAGGACGCAATGATCCCAGAAAGCATAAGTTCTTTTCCCTCTATCAAAGGATCCAGTCTGTGTTGAGCTTGCCAAAGACAGCGGGCATTGACCAGCGACAAAGCCAGCCCAAACGAAATCAAAGCCCCCAAAAGACAGTTTGTGAAGTGAGAGTTGTTGGCGCGCAGCAAGCACAAGAGCACGCCAACTGAGACGGTCAAACTGCCAACAGTCAGGACATCAGAAAGCGACCAAAGGCTGGCCTGTTGCAACTGAAGTGCCGTGCCCAAAAGCCAAGCAGCCAAGCACCACGGCAGTGTCCTCACCATGTCGAGCCTTTCTTTGTGCCCACCATGGCGCAGCTTTTTTTAGTTTAGGAGGCCTTAGCTGCTATTTCGAAGCACACGCTGTTACGTTGACTTGCAGTGCAAGTGAAACAGTGTCACAGTGGAAACGCTTTAAACTTGAACCCTTTAACCCATTTTTACGATATGTCCATCTACAAACGCCTAGAAGAATTGCAAATCACTTTGCCACCTGTTGCCACACCCGCGGCAGCCTACGTCCCCTTTGCTCAAACTGGCAATTTGGTTTTTTTGAGTGGCCATATTTCTAAAAAGAATGGCCAAGCTTGGACGGGGCAATTTGGTAAGAACATTCAAACCGAAGAAGGTAAAGCTGCAGCCAGAGCGGTTGCAATCGACTTGCTGGGCACCCTGCATGCGGCTGTTGGCGACCTCAACAAGGTCAAACGCATTGTCAAGGTGATGAGTCTGGTGAATTCAACATCTGAATTCACAGAGCAGCACTTGGTGACCAATGGCTGCAGTGAGTTGTTGGGCCAGGTATTTGGCGATGCCGGCGCGCACGCTCGAAGTGCCTTTGGCGTTGCTCAATTGCCCATGGGTGCCTGCGTCGAGATTGAATTGATAGCCGAATTAGCCTAATTCAACAAAATTGCCACACTGCCTATCTTTGCAAGTTCATGGCAAGGCAAAGCAATTATTGATAGTTTTGAGAGGAGAAATGGCCTTTTCCTAAAATTATTAATCACTTTTAACTACAAAATTGTTAAATATTGATTAATAAATGCATACAAAAAGAATTATTATGAATTCTTAAGTAAACATTTAAACAGGAAAACCGCCATGAAACCACTCTGTGTCAGCTTTGTCGAACAAGACTCTAATTTGGCGGAACAGGTCCTTGCCCACCTTCACACTGCTGGCATTCAATGCCATCACTACCTGGACGTCAACGACTTAGCCGCACAAAACGCCCACCAAATCAGTGATGTTGTGGTTTTAGATGCCCTGACTCTGGGTGAGCAAAGTCTGACCTATGCGGCCAAATTGGCCAAACACCCAGAAGTTCGTGTTGTCATGATTGCCCCTGCCACCGAGCCCCAAGAGCGCATTGCCGCCATTGCTGCAGGTGCTGACGTCTGCATTAGCAAACCGTTTAACCCCAGTGAATTGATCGCCATCATTGAACGCTTGGCCGCAAGACTTCCCAGAACCCTCAAAACCGGATGGACCATCGATCCTGTGCGGGCATTGCTCACGGGCCCAGCCAACAATGCCATTGGGCTGACCGCCATGGAAACCGTTCTGCTGACGCAATTGGCCATGGCACCCGAACAAGCATTGCGCAGCGATGCCTTAGAAATGGCCATCTGGGGCCTCTCAGATTTTTACAACAACAAACGCTTGCAAGTGTGTGTCTCAAGACTTCGCAAGAAGTTAACCCACAGGAATGGTCCCGAGGAGCTCTTGGCCACATGTTGGCGTTCTACTTACCAGTTTGTGCCGCGCATGCATTTCGCACCCAAAAGATAAGCCTCTGCTTTATTCAACGCGTGAAATTTGGGTGGGCTTAAAGCCCAAATCAGCAGCCTTGCCTTTGCGCGCTCTAGCCGCCCGCGCATTGTTCAAGCTTCTAATTTCAAGCGTTTCTTCACGGTCTTTGCCGCCGCGGCCAATACCCGTGAGCTTCACACTGCGGGTGTAGGCGGCTGCGCCAGCCAGCGTGTCTTTGGCTTCCAAATCAAGCAGCATCAAGCCACGCCCCCCCTTCTCCATCAGCTTGAGTTCACTGATTTCAAAAGTGAGAATGCGGCCCCCTGTGGAAGCACAGGCGACATGCGTTGCGGCAGGCATCACTTTAGCGCCTGGTTGCGGCGTAGCGTTTGAGCCCGACACATGCGATGGTGCGCACACCGATTCGCCATCGCCCACTGTGAGAAAAGCTTTGCCGCCTTTTTGACGCGAAATCATGTTGTCCACTGTCGCCATGAAACCATAGCCGCCCGAACTCGAAAGCAAGAGCGTAGCGTTTGAAGGTCCTGCAAAGTAATGTGCAATCTGAGTGCCGGGTTCCAGTTCAATGAGCGTGGTCACAGGCTGGCCATCGCCACGCGCTCCAGGCAACGCAGCCACAGGCACAGAGTACACACGGCCACTGCCTTTTTGGGCCGTGCCAAAGGCAAGCAATGTATCGACAGTGCGACATTCATAGGCGCCATACAAACCGTCGCCTGCCTTGAATGCAAAACTGCTAGCGTCGTGACCATGACCTTGGCGTGCACGCACCCAGCCTTTTTCCGACACCACCACAGTCACAGGTTCGTCAACCACTTTGACTTCGGCCACTGCCTTCTTCTCTTCTTGGATGAGTGTGCGGCGCGGATCGGCAAATGCTTTGGCGTCTTGCTCAATCTCTTTCACCATCAAGCGTTTGAGTGCGGAAGGGTTGGCCAAAATTTCTTCGAGTTGTGTTTGCTCGGTGCGCAGCTCTTTCAACTCTTGCTCAATCTTGATGCCTTCCAAACGGGCCAGTTGGCGCAGGCGAATGTCAAGGATGTCTTCGGCCTGGCGCTCGCTCAGTTTGAAACGAATCATCAAAGCCTGCTTAGGCTCATCGCTTTGGCGAATGATGGCAATCACTTCGTCAATGTTGAGCAACACCAACTGACGGCCTTCCAAAATATGGATGCGGTCCATCACTTTGCCCAAGCGATGTTCGGAGCGGCGCACAATGGTTTGTTGGCGGAAGGTAATCCACTCAAGCAACATTTGGCGCAATGACTTTTGCACCGGCTTGCCATCAATGCCCACCGAGGTCATGTTGATGGGAGACGAGGTTTCCAAGCTGGTGTGCGCCAGCAAAGCCGTGATCAGTTCTTGTTGCTCAATGCGGCTGGTTTTAGGCTCAAACACCAAACGCACTGCGGCATCTTTGCTAGACTCATCGCGCACCACGTCGAGCAAGGACAAGACACTGGCCTTGAGTTGCATCTGGTCTGCACTCAGGGCTTTCTTGCCTGCCTTCACTTTGGGGTTGGTGAGCTCTTCAATTTCTTCCAGTACTTTTTGTGAGCTCACACCAATTGGCAGTTCAGTGACCACCAATTGCCATTGACCCCGCGCCATGTCTTCAATTTTCCAACGCGCGCGCACCTTCAGTGAGCCACGGCCTGTGCGATAGGCATCTGCAATGTCGGAGGCAGGACTGATGATTTGACCACCGCCTGGATAGTCGGGGCCTGGTACCAAGGCAAACAATTCTTCGTTGGTCAGCTTGGGCGACTTGATGAGGGCTACGCACGCATCGGCCACTTCACGCAAATTGTGGCTAGGAATTTCAGTGGCCAAACCCACCGCAATGCCGCTGGCACCGTTCATCAACACAAAGGGCAAACGCGCAGGCAACTGCCGTGGCTCTTCGGTGGAGCCATCGTAGTTGGGAATGAAATCGACGGTGCCTTGGTCTATCTCATCCAACAACAAAGTGGTGATTTTGGAAAGACGTGCTTCTGTGTAGCGCATGGCCGCGGCGCCATCGCCATCGCGGCTGCCAAAGTTGCCTTGGCCATCAATGAGTGGGTAACGCTGGCTGAAGTCTTGCGCCATGCGCACCAGTGCATCGTAAGCAGCTTGGTCGCCATGGGGGTGGAAGCGGCCCAGCACATCACCTACCACGCGCGCACTTTTAACCGGCTTGGCACCCGTGGCGCCCGAAAAGCCCAATCCCATGCGAGACATGGAATACAAAATGCGCCTTTGCACTGGTTTTTGACCATCACACACATCAGGCAAGGCACGGCCCTTGACCACGCTCAATGCATATTCAAGGTAGGCGCGCTGCGCATAAGTGGCCAAATTCAGAGAGTCATCGGACTCGCTGTTTTGAAGGTCTAAGGTCGGTTGATCGTTCATGTTGGGATCATTTCAAATCTAAGCAATTCAGGAAGGCGTTGACTGAGCACTTAGATGTCAACTTCAATGTCATCACCGTGCAACTCCATCAGTTCGCGGCGCGCTGCCGCTTCGCCCTTGCCCATCAGTTGGGTGATCAAACTTTCGGTTTGTGCAAAGTCTAGGGTGCCCAGTTGAACAGGCAGCAAACGACGTGTATCTGGATTGAGCGTGGTTTCCCACAATTGCTCTGCATTCATCTCGCCCAAGCCTTTGAATCGGCTGATGCTCCATGCGCCTTCGCGCACGCCGTCTTTGCGCAGTTTGTCTAAGATACTTTGTAACTCACCATCGTCCAATGCATACATTTTGGCAGCTGGTTTTTTGCCGCGCGCAGGTGCATCGACTCGGAACAGTGGCGGGCGAGCGACAAACAAATTGCCGGTTTCAATGAGCTTGGGAAAGTGGCGGAAAAACAGCGTCAAGAGCAAGACCTGAATGTGCGAGCCGTCGACGTCGGCATCGCTCAAGATGCAAATCTTGCCGTAACGCAAGCCCGACAAATCGGGTGAGTCGTTGGGGCCATGTGGATCGACCCCAATGGCCACCGAGATGTCGTGAATTTCGTTGTTGGCAAACAAGCGATCGCGGTCAACTTCCCAAGTGTTGAGCACTTTGCCGCGCAAAGGCAGAATGGCTTGACACTCTTTGTCGCGGCCCATCTTGGCACTGCCACCCGCCGAGTCGCCTTCGACCAAAAACACTTCGTTGTGTGCAATGTCTTTGCTCTCGCAATCTGTCAGTTTGCCAGGCAATACCGCCACACCAGAGCTCTTGCGCTTCTCCACTTTTTGGCCGGCTTTTTGACGATGCTGCGCGGCCTTGATGGCCAACTCGGCCAACTTTTTGCCGTATTCCACATGCTCGTTCAACCACAACTCTAGGCTGGGGCGCACAAAGCTGGACACCAAACGCACGGCGTCGCGCGAATTCAAACGCTCTTTGATTTGACCTTGAAATTGCGGGTCGAGCACCTTGGCAGACAACACAAAACTGGCGCGCGCAAACACGTCTTCGGGCATGAGCTTGACGCCCTTTGGCAGCAAGCTGTGCAGTTCAATGAAGCTCTTGACGGCCGTGAACAAACCATCGCGCAAACCGCTGTCGTGCGTGCCGCCTGCGGTGGTTGGAATAAGGTTGACATAGCTTTCGCGAACAGGCTGGCCATCTTCGGTAAATGCCACCGCCCAACTGGCACCTTCGCCTTCTGCAAAGCTGTCGTGGTTGCTGTCTGCAAAGCCTTCATTTTCAAACAAAGGAATGACGGGGTCGCCATTCAAAGTTTGCATGAGGTAATCGCGCAGTCCGGCTTTGTATTGCCAAGTTTGGGTCTCTTTGGTTTTTTCGTTGAACAAGGTCACTGTGACACCGGGCATGAGCACCGCTTTGCTGCGCAGCAAATGCGTGAGCTCGGTCATGGGCAAGACACTCGATTCAAAATACTTGGCATCGGGCCAAACACGCACCGTGGTGCCCTGCTTGCGATCGCCCTCTGCAGCTTTGCGGGTAACGAGTTGTTCAATCACATCGCCGCCAGAAAACGCCAATGCAGCCACTTGACCTTCACGGTAGCTGATGGCTTCCAAACGCTTGGCAAGTGCATTGGTCACACTCACACCTACGCCATGCAGGCCGCCTGAAAAACTGTAGGCGCCGCCACTGCCCTTGTCGAATTTACCGCCTGCATGCAAGCGCGTGAAGACCAACTCAATGACAGGTGCTTTTTCTTCAGGGTGCAGCCCGAATGGAATACCGCGGCCATCGTCTTCAATGCTGACCGAGCCATCGGCATGAAGGGTGACTTTGATTTTCTTTCCATGACCCGCCAGCGCTTCGTCGGCTGCGTTGTCTAGCACCTCTTGGATCACGTGCAATGGGTTGTCGGTTCGGGTGTACATGCCCGGGCGTTGCTTGACGGGCTCTAAGCCTTTGAGGACTCGAATGGAGCCTTCGCCATATTCGGGAGATGCTTTTGCAGAGGTAGATGTAGCCATGGGCGCAGATTGTAGTGCGAAATCAAACAAAGTACTGGATAAATTTACAGTTCAACTGGGCATTTAACTTCACAATCGGGCATCATGCGTGGCACGCAGCTTTCCAGCCAACGAGATTCAACAGGAGTAATGAGACGATGCACGGCACAGAAGCCCCTTCCCTTTGGGTTCAGCGATGGTCGCACTTGGCCAAACCTCAAAGTCAGGTTTTGGACCTGGCTTGTGGCGCAGGCAGGCACATGAAGTACTTTCAGAGCCTCGGTCACCATTGCACAGGCATAGACCGATCTGCCGAGGCCTTAGCGGAAGCTTCCTCCTACGGAAAGGTCATCGAGGCTGACATGGAAGACGGCCCTTGGCCCTTAAGCGGCCAGACATTTGATGTGGTGGTCGTGACCAATTACTTATGGCGCCCACTGATGCCGCGCATTTTGGAATGCTTGGCGCCAGAGGGGCTCTTAATCTACGAGACTTTCGCTTTGGGCCACGAAAAGTTTGGCAAACCTTCTCGTCCCGACTTCTTGCTCAAGCCAGGCGAATTGCTTCAAACGTGTGCCCAGCTGCATGTCATTGCCTATGAAGATGGGTATTGGGATCAACCCGCTAAATGCGTTCAACGCATTGTGGCCGCGCAGAAAGTCAATGACTTGCCGCATCCGTTTTGGCTTAGCAGTCGTTAGAATGATCATTTGTTGACCATTTCATTCGCCATGACGAAAACTTTTCAACCCATCACCGGCAGCATTCCCGCCATGGTTACCCCCATGTTGGAGGACGGCTCTGTCGATTACGCCAGCCTGCGAAAACTGATCGATTGGCACATCGCAGAAGGCACCGATTGCATTGGCGTGGTGGGCACAACCGGTGAATCCCCCACTGTGAATGTGGAAGAACACCGCGAAATCATCCGTGTCTCCGTAGAGCAAGCCAAAGGCCGTGTGCCCATCATGGCCGGTTGCGGCGCCAACTCCACTGCAGAAGCCATCGAGTTGGCCCAGTTTGCCAAAAGTGTGGGCGCAGATTGCCAACTTCAAGTGGTCCCTTATTACAACAAGCCCACCCAAGAAGGTTTGTATCA
>ENA-ORCY01001135-ORCY01001135.1-marine-metagenome-genome-assembly--contig:-NODE-1135-length-13031-cov-5.200787_pt1 | contig 13031 bp, 10 predicted proteins | sample MGYA00248634_ERZ508507 | MGnify/ENA primary metagenome ERZ508507 (study PRJEB26178, sample SAMN06266269) | marine metagenome | isolation source: Columbia River Estuary | place: USA:Columbia River... | reverse complement strand
AAGAAATGAGCGCTATAGCTCAGCTTGATTTTTTACAGGTAGTTGGCTTGCTGGATGCTAATTCCATTGACGGTTTTGTTAGAAAATGGGAGCCCTATACTGGCAGTATTGAAAAACATGTAGGTTATGCAATCCAGTGGTTTTTGATGGCGCTCGTTCTTGCAATTATAGGTATCCGTTTAGCCATCAAGCAACGAAAATAATAATCCTTTTTTTTGGGTTATAAAATATTGCTGAAAAAAAATCCTTTACTGTATAATTTCGCTCTAAGCCGACATAGCACAGCTGGTAGTGCAACTGATTTGTAATCAGTAGGTCCGCGGTTCGAGTCCGTGTGTCGGCACCAAATATTCTTTACTAAGCGGTCTTATTTGGCCGCTTTTTATTGGAGACTGCATGCGTATCTATTTGGAAAGTCACAGATGAAGAAGACGTCACTCACTGGTCGTGAAGGCCAGAAGGTAAATCTTGGAAAGCTTCTTCAAAACTCTGTCGAACAATATGGTTCCAAAACTTTTGTGACGCAGGCTGAAACCGGAGAATGCTTGACATATGTTGAGTTTAATCAATTAACAAACCACATTGCTCATGGCTTAATTGGTCACGGCATTGGTGACAAAGAGTATGTGGCTATCATGCTTCCAAGCTGTATTCAATTTTTAGCCAGTTCATATGCACTAAAAAAGATTGGTGCCATCGAAGTGGCTATTAACAATAATACTCGCGGACCATCTCTCGCTCGCATGATTAACCTGACAAAGTGCAGAATACTGATTACTGCCGGCGAATATTTGCATCAGTTATCTGAGGTTGTTGAAGGCCTAGATTATTTGCAGCAGGTTATTATGACGGACGACCATCGTCCCGCTAAAAAACTATTTCCTAGCCTGGAAATATTACCATGGCAATCGATTTTTGGTGAATCCAGTTCGAACTTTTCTTGTGAGTTTAGCGATGAAGAAATCGCTGTAATTCTTTTTACTTCTGGCACTACAGGTGTCTCGAAAGGTTGCGACATTCCGCATAGGTCTTCTGTACGAGCTGCAGAATCGATGATAGAGGCATTTAATCTCACCGAACAGGACTGCGTCTACACTCCATATCCTTTGTATCATGTAGGAGCCACTCAGTACGACATATTGTCGGCAATGATGGTGGGTGGTCAGGCAATTCTTCGTCAAGGTTTTAGCCTGTCTAATTTTTGGAGTGATGTTTGTCGTTATAAGGCAACATGGTTTATGTCTTTGGGCTCTGTTCAGCAGTTGCTTTGGACAGCAGAACCATGCATTGAAGAAACACAGCATAATTTACGCTTTATTTGGGGCACGCCATTACCTGTTGACCATGACGATTTTGAAGCTCGCTTTCAGCTCAAGCTAGCCCGTGGTACTGGATATGGCTCTACCGAAGCTGGCGGTGTAGCACTTCCTCTTTTTGATAAGAGCGGAGCTGGCAAAGTGCTAGATCGTTATAAAGTGGCGGTTGTTGATGAAGACGATAATGAGCTACCTGTAGGTGAGTCTGGGGAGCTGGTAATTCGTCCACTTGAGCCTGCTATCATGGCGTCTAAATATATTGGCATGCCAAGGGAGACAGCTAAAGCTTGGCGTAATTCATGGTTCCACACTGGAGACTTTGCTAGATTGGATGAAGAAGGTAATCTTTTTTGGCTAGCTCGTATGTCGGAAAGGATTCGAGTGAAAGGGGAAATGGTTTCAGCTTACGAAATAGAAGAAGGTATATTTACACATCCTGTTGTGACTGACTGTGCTGTAATTGGAATTCCAGATGGAACAGGAGAAGAGCAAGTCAAGGCATTTGTTACACTTAAAGAAAACAAAACACTAGCTTTGGAAGAATTACGCTTGTTCTGCGCTCCTATTATGAGTCATTTTATGGTTCCTACAGCTCTTGAAGTAATTAATGAAATGCCACGCACACAAACAGGCAAGCCTGCAAAAGCAGAACTAAAAAAAAGACAGTAGTTTAGTCATTATTGAGCAGTTTAGAGGCTACTTTATGATGTTGAGTTCACGAGTAAGTTCTGAAAGAATTTCTGGCCCGTCAGCACGTAAGATAACAATCTCTTCTAGTCTAACACCGAACCTACCTTGTAAATATATTCCAGGCTCAATTGAAAACACCATGCCTTCATCAAGAATCACTTCAGAGGTTGCAGTAATGTAGGGAGGCTCGTGAATATCGATACCAAGCCCGTGACCTGTTCGGTGTACAAAAAATTCTCCATAACCGGCTTCTGTAATTACGCCTCTGGCTGCCGCGTCAACATCTTTTGCCATTGCGCCAGGTTTTGCAGCAGCCATAGCAGCCTGCACAGCACGTTCAACAATTGCATGAATTTCTAGATAACCTTCTGGCGGCTCACCGAGAACTGACATTCGAGTCATATCACTTGGAAAAGTCCCTTTTCTTCCACCTATATCTATTAAAACAGCGTCACCATATTCTACTTTTCTATCACCTGTATGATGATGAGGAAAAGCTCCATTGGGGCCTGAACCTACAATGCAAAATTGAGGCTTCGCTCCCTCAGAGATAAAATGTTTATTTATTGCTTCACCAATTTCAAGTTCAGTTACCCCTTCTTTAATTGCAGCAAAACCCGCTTGCATTGCACGATCATCTATCAAGGCATTTTCTTTAAGATTAATAAATTCTGTTTGGTCTTTTCGCATCCTTAAAGCGCCAATTGTTGAACTAGTAAATTCATAGGTTGGATTTGGCAGTGCCTCTATAACGATTAAAGCAAAGTGAGAGCGCATTGCCTCATCTATGGCAATGTGTTTTGCAGAACTTTCGCCAATATATAAAAGCGCCTCTTTAAGAGCTTGATCTGGCCCGTTTTCATCCTTCCAGCTATTAATTGCTATATCGGTTCTCTTTCTCGCATCTTCTGCATTTACCGATGGCATCAAAAATGCCTCTTTTTCTTTTCCTATTAAAAGCATGCATGGTCTTTCATCTGGATAGGGGTTGAAACCTAAGAGCCAGTTCATGTGTGTTCCAGGTCCAAGTGCTAAAAGCTCAACATTATTTATTTTCATGAGCTTTCTGAGATTTGTTAGTTTGTTAGACATAGGATTTCCAGATAATCATGTAATACTTAACTTTCAAATACGCCCTTCATCAAGAGCTAGACAGGCGGCTTGAGACTCACCATATGTCTCCATAATCGGTTCAGATATTTTACAACTTTTGTGAGCATGTTGACAACGAGGATTAAAGGCGCAACCAGTAGGCGGATTTATAGGAGAAGGTAATTCCCCTGTTAACTTAATGCGCTGTCTTTTTATGTTGATATTGGTGCTAGGAGTTGCTGATAATAGAGCTTGAGTATAAGGGTGTTTTGGGTTATTAAAAATTACCTCACTTGGACCCTGCTCAACTGGCTTGCCTAGATACATTACTAATATCTCATCAGCAATATGGCGAACCACGCTTAAATCATGGGAGATAAAAACATAAGCTAGCCCTAGTTCCTGTTGCAGCTCAATAAGTAGGTTAATTACTTGAGCTTGTATCGACACATCAAGAGCAGAAACTGGCTCGTCTAAGACCACCACTTTGGGTTTAAGAATTAAAGCCCTGGCAATCGCTACTCTTTGGCGTTGGCCTCCCGAAAACATGTGAGGATATCTCTGAAAATGCTCCTTTCGTAAGCCCACAAGTTCCATCATTTCCAATACTTTCTGGTGTCTTTCATTGGTGCTCAAATTTGTATTGATAGTGAGAGGCTCTTGTATGATATTGCCAATTTTTTGGCGCGGGTTGAGAGACCCAAAAGGGTCTTGAAAAACCATCTGTATAGATTGCCTTAATTGTTTTTTTATTGATTTATCAGTTGTTATTGCAACGTCTATACCGTCAATACTTAGCTGTCCTGATGTAGGCTTTTCAATCATAGTTAAAAGGCGTGCCAAGGTTGACTTACCACAGCCTGATTCTCCTACTACAGCTAAGGTTTTTCCCGCATACAGGTCAAAGCCTGCACCAGCTAAAGCCTTTAAGTTTTTGGATGGTTGTAAGTATCCACTTTTAATGGAATAGTATTTGTGAAGGTCTCTTGCCTTAATGAGTTGTACCGACATTATTCAGACTCCACGCTTATGGCTTTTGGTTGGCTTAACGGAAAGTGACATAGTATTCCGTCTTTGAGCATAGGGGGTTCTTGTCTGCAAACTTCCTGTGCATAACTACAACGAGGACTAAATAGGCATCCTTGTGGCCGATCCATTTGCCCTGGGACAACTCCTGGTATAGCATTTAAAAGTTTATCTTGTGCCCTCTCAGGGAGTGCATTTAATAGCGCTTCAGAGTATGGATGTTTTGGGTTTTCGAATAGTTTTTTAGCTTTCCGTTGTTCTACTTGTTGACCGGCATAAAGAACAACTACGCGCTCGGCAGTTTCAGCTACGACTGCCATATCATGCGTAATCAAAACCAAGGCCATACCGTGGCTTTTCTGGAGTTCAATTAATAGCTCCAATATCTGAGCTTGGATAGTGACATCTAGAGCAGTAGTTGGCTCATCTGCAATCAATAATTTAGGCTGACAAGCAATCATCATTGCAATCATAACTCTCTGACACATTCCGCCCGAGAGCTGGTGTGGATATGAGTTGAGTCTGCTTTCAGCTGCAGGTATTCCAACTTGATTTAACAACTCGATAGCACGATTATTATAACTTCGACGTTTTCCACCAAAATGTTGACAGAGGACTTCTGTTATTTGATAGCCAACAGTAAAACAAGGGTTAAGGCTTGTCATCGGTTCTTGAAAAATCATGCTGATGTCTTTACCGATGATTTTTCGTCTTTGTTTATCATTCATACCAAGCAAGTCTTTTCCATCAAATAGCATAGAGTCCGCACTTACTTTGGCAGTCCAGGGTAGAAGGCCCATTAGGGCCAACATGGCTACCGATTTGCCGGAACCAGACTCTCCCACAATGGCTAGAATCTCACGTTCATCAACAGATAAATTAATGCCATCTACTGCTCTCAAAGAGCCAGTCACTGTAGCGAACTCAACAGTTAAATTAGTAATTTCTAGTAATGCCATTTCTACGACCTCTTAAGTTTTGGGTCGAGCGCATCTCTTAGACCATCACCGACAAGATTGATTGCCAGCACTGCCAACAAGATTGCTATACCTGGAAAGGTAACTGTCCAGGGTGCATTTAATATGAGGTCTCGATTTTCTGCAATTAATGTCCCCCATTCTGGTGTTGGCGCCTGTGCGCCCATGCCTAAGAATCCTAACGCTGCAGTGTCGAGAATGGCGGTAGAGAAGCTCAAGGTTCCTTGAACAATTACTGGAGCCATACAGTTTGGAAGGATACTCACGAACATTAGTCGTGTCGAGCTCGCACCCGTCATTTTGCTTGCAGTAACATAATCACGGTTTAACTCAGAAAGTGTCGAGGCTCTGGTTAAGCGAACAAAATATGGTGTGTATGTGATGGCTATTGCCACCATAGCATTTAGTAGCCCAGGACCCAGTATTGCAACCATCACTAGCGCTAAGAGTAATCCGGGTACAGCCATAATAGTGTCCATAACTCGCATAATTATCGTTTCCAACCAGCCACCACGATAACCAGCAACTAAGCCCAGGAAAACACCAACCGACAAAGATAAAACAACTACGATAGCGCCTGCAAGCAATGACAATCTTGAACCGTGAATGATACGTGACAACATATCACGCCCAGCGTAGTCAGTGCCAAGGAAAAATTGCATTTGTCCTCCCTCTTTCCATGCAGGTGGAAGTTTGGCAAATTGGCGATACTGTTCAGCTGGTTCGTGTGGGCTAATGACATCAGCAAACAACGCCACAAATACCACTAAAACCAAAAACACAAGGCCCGCTACTGCAGTCTTGCTGACACTAAAGTAGAACCAAAATTCTTTCAATTGCTGGTTTAGAGTGGATTTTGAAGAGACCGCAGAAAGATTCATGATTTGTCCTTTTTATGCAATATTCGAGGATTAATAAATCCATAGAGCAAGTCGACAATCAGATTGACGGTCATAATGGTAAGGGCAATAAGTAATAGTCCCCCCTGAACAGCGTAATAGTCACGGGCAAAAATTGAAAAAATGATCCATTTACCTATACCAGGCCAACCAAAAATAGTTTCAGTCAAAATAGCACCAGCTAGCAGTATTGCAACCATTAAACCAATAACAGTAACCACCGTTATCATGGCATTGCGTAACGCGTGAATCGTTACTACCCTAAAAGTTGACAAACCTTTAGCGCGCGCTGTACGGACATAGTCTTCGTTTAACACTTCAAGCATAGCGGATCGAGTTTGTCGTGCAATAACAGCCAACGGTATAGTTCCTAGAACCACAGTCGGTAAAACTAAATGATGCAAGGCGTTAAGAAATGATCCCTTTTCATCACTGAGCAAGGTATCAATCAGCATAAATCCAGTGACAGGGTCTACATCAAATAAAAACGACAATCGGCCCGACACGGGTGTTAGATTTAAGGTGTTTGAAAATAAGATAATGAGTAGTAAGCCCCACCAGAATATTGGCATCGAGTATCCAACGAGAGATATACCCATGATTCCTTGATCAATCTTTGAGCCTCGTTTCAAGGCGGCAATTATTCCAGCTGGTACGCCAATAATGATAGCAAAAATAATTGCACAAATGGCAAGCTCTGCTGTGGCAGGAAATAACTCAAAGAATTCTTCAACTACCGGTCTGTTGGTTTTTACTGAGACTCCTAAGTCACCATGAAGTACATCACTTAGGTAGCTGAAATACTGCTGCCATATAGGCTTATCTAAACCCAAATTAGCTAGGATTTCAACCCTCTTTTCAGCACTAACGCCACGTTCACCAGCCAATACCTCAACTGGGTCACCTGGCAGCACTCTTATAAACCCAAATGCAACCACAGTAACACCAATAAATACTGGCACCAGTAACATTAATCGGTTAATTAGAAAGCGAAACATAGGGCCTTAGCTTTGTGATATGGATTGGTAGGCTAAATAGCTATCATTCCAAAAAATGGTAATAGCTATTAGGTCTAACAACTCTTAAATAAGTTGGCACAGACTGATTTCTCAAGCCTGTGCCAAACAGTACTTATTTCAGGTCAACACCATCATAGAAGATGTGACTTCCTAGTGGATGAACTATGAAACCTGTAACTTCTTTGCGTACAGGTTTGAACACAATAGAGTGTGCAATAGTTACCCAAGGCGCCTCTTCTTTGAAGATCTCCTGAGCTTCTTCGTACAGGGCAGTACGCTCAGCTTGGTCAGTGATTTGTCTAGCCTGATTTAAAAGCGAGTCAAATCCTTCATGACACCAGCGTGCACGGTTACCACCTGAGGCAGCAGCTGTACAGCCTAACAATACACCCATAAAGTTATCAGGATCACCGTTATCACCAGTCCAACCTAGCAACATAGTGTCGTGCTCACCATCTCTAGAGCGTTGTAGGTATTCACCCCACTCATAAGTGACGATTTCAGCATCAACACCAACTTTTGCCCAGTCAGCCTGAATCAATTCAGCCATACGACGAGCATTTGGGTTGTATGGACGCTGAACTGGCATAGCCCAGATGTTAGTCTTTAAACCGCTAACGCCTGCTGCATCGAGCATTGCTTTAGCGCCAGCCGGATCATAGGCATAGTCTCTAACAGCATGATTATAAGACCACATAGTTGGTGGGATTGGGTTTTTAGCAACCGAACCAGCACCTTCAAACACGATGTCTAAAATAGCTTGCTTGTTGATAGCCATGCTCAAAGCTTGACGAACAGCTTTTTGATCAAACGGAGCCTTTTCGGTATTGAAAGCCAAATAGCCCACGTTCAAACCTTCCTGTTGCATCAAGTTGATGTCAGAGTCAGACTCCATAGCTGCAAGATCTGCAGGATTAGGATAAGGCATTACATGACATTCGCCTGCCTTCAATTTCTGATAACGAACATTGTTATCAACAGTGATAGCAAACACTAGCTTGTCGATGTTGGAACGACCGTCCCAATAGTCATCGTGTGCACTATAACGAATAAATGCATCTTTGATATAAGAATCTAGGACAAACGGTCCAGTACCAACCGGTTTATGATCGATATCATCTTTACGACCTGCGGCAGCTAAGTTATCTGCATATTCAGCTGATAACACTGAAGCAAAGTCCATAGCTAAGTTCGAAACGAAAGGCGATTCAGGTCTGGTAAGTGTAAATTTAACCGTGTAATCATCAACCTTTTCAATAGACTTGAGTAGTGAACCCATATCCATCCATCCAAAGTATAGGTACTCTCCACCTACATCATGATAAGGATGATCCTCTTTCCACATTCTGTTATATGTGAATAGGATATCGTCCGCATTAAAGTCGCGAGTAGGAGTAAAGTCATCCGTAGTATGGAACTTTACACCTTTACGTAAATTAAACGTATATTCTAAACCATCTGCAGTCGCAGACCAAGATTCAGCCAAACCTGGAATTACCTTAGTTGTTCCAGTTTCAAACTGAACTATACGGTTATATATAGTTTGCGAAGAGGCGTCAAACGTGGTGCCTGCTGAGTAGAGTGAAGGGTTAAAACCTTCAGGACTACCTTCAGAACAGAACACCAGAGTTTTTGCTTGCGCTACTCCAGATAATGCCAAACCGAGACCGAGCCCGGCAGCAAGTAATGTTTTTTTCATATATTTCTCCTTTATAAAACACCAGTGATGGTGCAATAATGTTGTTAAGACAAAAAAAACCAACAAGTACCGTTGGTTTGAGATAACTTTATAGTATTGAAATGAGCCTGTCAAGAATAATTTCTTTAACTAGTATAGATATATTGATATATTTTCTTCAAAGTAGGTATTTTTGAAGAAGATAAGTTAGATAAAAAAAGAACTAAGCACTAGTGCATTTACTGGCATCCCAAAATTCGTCTTCTATATCACCCATCGAAAAAATTAAGCCAACAATATCGGTAAACGAGAATTTTTCAATATCACCCACGGCCATAATGTATTGACCGGTATTTGAGTTATTTAAGACCTTAATATAGTACGTCCCCGCTTTAAAAACTTCATTTGAAGCGAAGTTCTGACCGATTTCTGGGCCATTCCAATACCACTGCTTTCCAAACTTTTCATACCAGGGTGTCCACTCAAAGTTTTCACCATCAGCAAGATAGATTTTATGAAATTCAGAATCTAGAACTTCAAATGAAAACTTACTATTAAGAGAACATTCACCAATCTTAGCAGCCAAAATACCAGCATAAAAATCAAAGTCTACTTCGGATTGTATTCGATAGTAGTGTGGCTCACCAGTAAGCGTTGAATAGATGGCTTTTGATATTTCTGGCTTTTCTATTTCGTAAGGCGCATCCGCAGGATATGTTGAATTGTCATTTAAAATAGGTTTGTGAGTATATGCTTGAGTAGTAAATGCTATCAGAAAAGCTATAGAGAGTAATTTTTTCATTATGCGTATAAGTTGTATTTTCCGGCTGCAAATAATAAGCTAATACAACACTGATTACACCCAAAAGTATAGTGGTTTTTTTTGAGTAGTAGTTTTGTGGTTAGATGTCGTTAGGGTCGATAGGCTCTGGCGCTAAAACGTCCCTGCTACCAGCACTATTCATAGAGCTTACGATGCCGCTAGACTCCATATCTTCGATAATTCTTGCTGCGCGATTATAGCCAATACGCATTCTTCTTTGAAGGCTAGAGATTGACGCCCTTCTGGTTGAGGTAACGATTTGTACAGCCTCATCAAAAAGTGGGTCTAGCTCCCCTGAAGTTTGTCCTAGTTCTTGTGAACCAGTCACTTCGTTTTGAGGTGTAAGGATTCCCTCTAAATAGTTAGGGTTAGAATTCTTTTTAAGGTGTTTGACAACTCGCAGTATTTCGCTATCTTCAACAAAAGCACCATGTATTCGAGTGAGATGAGTTATACCAGGGGCCATATAAAGCATATCACCCATACCGAGTAATTGCTCTGCACCTGACTGATCTAAAATAGTTCTTGAATCTGTTTTTGAGGAGACTTTAAATGAAACTCTGGTAGGAATGTTGGATTTTATTAGCCCAGTTATGACATCGACACTTGGCCTTTGTGTTGCCACGATTAGATGTATTCCAGCAGCACGGGCTTTTTGGGCAATACGTACAATAAGGCCTTCAACACGCTTCGATTTAGCACGATCTTCTTGTGCAAGAGCACCTAGCATATCTGCATATTCATCTATAACAATAACGATAAGCGGCAATGCCTCAAGCTCAGGATGTTGCTCACCCTCCTTTGCAGTATTTGGATTAAAAGAAGGATCCAATAGCGGCTTTCCAGTTTTTTTCGCACGGATTTGTTTTTCATTAAACGCCTCAATATTTCTTACGCCAAACTTTGCCAAAAGGGTGTAGCGTCTTTCCATTTCACTAACGCTCCACCATAACGCGCTTGCAGCTTCATTCATGTTTGTTACAACAGGAGTTAAGAGATGAGGAATATCAGCATAAGAGGCAAGCTCAACAATTTTTGGGTCGATCATTATGAACCTAACCTGTTCTGGTGTGGCTTTGTATAGAATACTTAAAATAATGGCATTGAGCCCAACTGATTTACCCATTCCGGTAGCTCCAGCTAGTAACAGGTGAGGCATTTTTTCAAGGTCTACAACTATAGGTACGCCGTTAATATTTTTGCCAAGCCCCATTGAGAGCGTAGACTTAGATTTAGTAAACGTTTCGCTAGAAAGGATTTCTTTAAGACCAATCATTTCTCTGTTGTTGTTTGGTATCTCTAGTCCTATAACTGGCTTTCCAGGGATCACATCAACAATTCGAACACTTTCAACAAGTAAAGCTCTTGCCAAGTCCTTGTTAAGGTTCATAATTTGACTAACTTTGATTCCTGCTGCAAGAGATATTTCAAATTGAGTGACTACAGGGCCAGGAGTTACAGCCGTAATAGTTACATCAAAGCCAAAATCCTTTAGCTTAATTTCAACTTGCTGTCCCATCTCCACTAGGAATTCTTCGCTATACCCTAGTCCAGAATTATTAACATCATCTAGAAGTGCAAGGCTTGGAAGTCCGCCAGATGCGCCTGATTTATAAAGGTTACTGCCCACTACTTTTTGAGGCTTGTCAGCTTTTTTCGGTTTAACAGCTTTCTCAACCTTTTCAGCTTTTTTTGGTTTCTCAGATTGTTTTGTTAGAGCCTCGGGTCTAAGAGGTTGGGAGTTGACGATTTCAGGTCTTGGCTTTAGGACGCTAGCCTTACTGGAAGAGTTATCGTTGGTACTTTTTCTAAATATCGATGTAGTTATATTTTTCCATGTTGAGCTAGAAGCGATACTAAAGCTAACTAAAATTATGCCAACATATACTACTGTAGATGCACCACCAAAAAGTTCATAAAACAATAACTCATGCATTGACTTGCCGATCATTCCTCCAGCTAAAAATGTTTCTTTGAGGCCGTCCATTATTTTTATCTCTGGAGCATATTGATGAGCAAGTGCAGCAGTAAACAACAACATAACGAAGTAGGCAACTATTCGAATTAAAAAGGTAAGTTGACTCTGTTTTTCTTTGTTTGCATCACGATGAAAGTTGTAACCTAGCCATATAAGTGATATTGGCAAAATATAAGCTATATAGCCTAATATGCCAATAGTTACATCGCTTAAATAGGCGCCAAATATACCGGCACTGTTTTCAACTGGCTTAACAAGAACCGTTCCACCAGTCCACGGATCCTCCAATGATGAGCTGGTAACAAGCGAGATAAGGAAAACAACACCAAGCGTTAAGAGCAGTATAAAAATTGACTCGTTAACAATTTTAGAGCGAGGATTTATTGGAGTATGTTGGGTTGTTCGTTTATTATTTTTTTTCAAGATAGCCTATAATACTCATTTGGTTAATTAGTATAAAGTATTTCATAATGAGTGATACCAAACATTGTAGAGTTTTGATTGTTGGGTCAGGCCCTGCCGGCTACTCGGCAGCCGTTTATGCAGCAAGGGCAAATCTGAATCCAGTGATGGTTAGTGGGTTTGAACAGGGCGGTCAATTAATGACTACCACTGATGTGGATAACTGGCCAGGTGACCATGACGGTCTTCAAGGTCCAGACCTAATGGAGCGCCTGAAAGATCATGCCCTTCGATTCAATACTGAAATAGTTAATGACCATATTACTAGTGTTGATTTTTCTAAGCGTCCGTTTACTCTTCAAGGAGGCGACACCACCTATACTGCAGATGCTGTCATTATCTCAACCGGAGCTACAGCAAAATATCTAGGGTTAGAGTCTGAGGAAGCTTATAAAGGTAAAGGCGTTTCGGCCTGCGCAACTTGCGATGGATTTTTCTACCGTGGCCAAAAAGTTGCGGTCATTGGAGGAGGCAATACTGCCGTTGAAGAGGCGCTTTACTTGTCAAATATAGCCGAACATGTGACCATTGTTCATCGACGTGATAAGTTTCGCTCTGAAAAAATTCTTTCTGACAAGCTCATGGAAAAAGCCAAAAATGGAAACATAACTATTGAATGGAACCATAACTTAGAAGAGGTTTTAGGCGATGATATGGGAGTTACCGGGCTTCGATTAAAGGGCAACGACGACAAGACCAAGGAGATTGATGTTCACGGTGTATTTATTGCCATTGGGCACACTCCAAATACAGGTATTTTTGAGGGCCAGATAGATATTAATAATGGCTACATTCAGGTCCAAGCTGGACTCCAAGGTAACGCAACTCAAACAAGCATTGAGGGCGTCTTTGCTGCTGGCGATGTGGCAGATCACGTATATCGTCAAGCCGTCACATCTGCAGGTTCAGGTTGTATGGCCGCACTCGACGCTGAGCGCTTTCTAGATAATTTGTAGAATTCAAGCGAATCAGGCGAGAAATTCAAAGTCTACTTTGATTTGCCTTGTGTATAATTACGCGATTTGGCCATATAGCTCAGTTGGTAGAGCAAGGGACTGAAAATCCCTGTGT
>ENA-ORCY01001131-ORCY01001131.1-marine-metagenome-genome-assembly--contig:-NODE-1131-length-13040-cov-5.195248_pt1 | contig 13040 bp, 9 predicted proteins | sample MGYA00248634_ERZ508507 | MGnify/ENA primary metagenome ERZ508507 (study PRJEB26178, sample SAMN06266269) | marine metagenome | isolation source: Columbia River Estuary | place: USA:Columbia River Estuary... | reverse complement strand
GGGACGCTCACGACTATTGGGGCGTCGGCCTTTGATTTTGACCTTTTATACACCGGTTCGGACGACGGTCTTATTCATACAACCAATGATGGAGGCGGCTCTTGGAGCCTTATTTCCGGAGGCCTACCCCAAGATTTATGGGTGAGCAGTTTGGAGGCTTCTGTCCATAAAAAGGATAGGGTTATTGCGGCTTTAAATGGTTATAGAAACGACCATTTTGCCCCTTATATTTTCTTATCAGAAAATAGGGGCGATGCCTGGAAGAATATTGCCACAGGCCTTCCTTTAGGCGCCGTAAATTCCGTAACGGAAGACCCAAACAGTGAAAACATACTCTACGCTGGCACAGACAACGGCCTTTATGTGACCTTAGACCTAGGGGCTACATGGCATGCTTTTTCTATGAATTTACCGGCTGTTGCGGTGCATGATGTAGTGGTGCAGGCCAGGGATAAACACCTTTTGGTGGGCACCCACGGACGCTCTATTTTTAAGGCAGACATTGCAACTTTAGGTTCATTAGCCAACAAAATGGCCGCTGGAAAAACCCCTACCTTGGAATTATTTGAGCTTGAAAAACAACGCGTCTCTCCAAGATGGGGCATGGCCAGGGGCTTTTCGGATCCCTATACGCCAGAAATAAGTATAAACTTTTTTGCGGCTCAAGCTGGAGTAGTTTCTGTATCTGTGCAAGACGCCAATGGCGTTGAGGTGAACGCAATGGAAGTAACAGCAGATGCTGGTTTTAATAGCGTTTCTTTTCACATAAATTTTTCTAAGTCAGGAAAAATTGCATTTTTAAAGAAAAACAAAACAAGCCTTTCTCCCGCTGCAGATGGCAACACTTACTTGCCTAAAGGTTCTTATAAGGTGGTTTTAAGTGCAGGAAAAGTAAAAACCAGTCAAGAATTAACCTTGAAATAAAGGGCATAGAATTTTTGTATTCCTTTAAAACACGCTAATTTTTAACACGAAAACGCAACCCAAATATATCATAGTGCTATGTTTTTTACATGAAATCCATTTTATGCCTTTTTGCGTTGTTTGCAGGTCTTTTTATTGCTAGTCAGGCACTTTGAGGCAAATTACTCCGCCTTCTTATCCGAATGCGATGGTCTCTTATTACAGCCAATTCGCTAAGCCCAAAGTCTTTGAGATTTTTATTAATTTTGATCTCTCTTCTTACAGGGTAGGAAATTCCAATAAATTCAGTGGTTTTAATTAGTCACTGCATGAAAAGGCAAACCAATCCTTCCGCTTATAAATCTACTATTGACAATAAAGAGGTTTGTATAGTTTAAAATAGCAGCTTTACTTGTTACTATAATAAATAAACAGCAATAATAAAGAAATAAATCACAAAAAATAAAAAGCTCAAACCTAAGACACAAGGGCATATTTTATGATAAAAATTTTTAGATTATAAATAATAGTGTAAATTTGTGAAAATATAAGGTGTAAGAGCCATATTTTAAATTTTATACAGCGAAACTACTGTTTCTTTTGCCGATGTGTTAATTCCATTGGTCGATACATATAGTGTATTTCGTCGAAAAAGTGAAAACAGCCACTGGTTAGTTTCACACTTTTGCACGGTATAGATGTTTTTAAATTTAACTTACAACACTTTATCAACGTCATTAACCATAAACGTATTACTAATCAAATTTTAGAACAAAAGAATTTCACTTTAAATTCAACACTTAAATTACTCTTAAACATGAAAAAACTATTTTCTTACTTATTAATCGCATCTGTGCTGACTTTTTCGTCATGTACAAATTACGACGATCAGTTTGCTGATCTAGAAGCTTCGATAGAAGCTTTAAAAACGCAAGTAGCTGGTTTCTCTACTCTATCTGCTTCTTTGACTACTTTACAGAATTCTGTTACGGAAGTGAAAACTTCTATTGCAAACCTTCCAGGAACTGATGCTATAGAGGCTGATTTGGAAGCTTTGTCTGCTACAGTGTCTGCTCTTACTGCTTCATTAGAATCTCTTGCAGGAATTGTTGCGACTGGAGAATCTACAACTGAGGCAATAAATGCTGCTGTTGCTGCAATTGAGGCAAATCAAGATGCTTTGGCAACTGCTTTAGCAGATGTTGCAACCGCTCAGGCTGAAGCTGCTCTTGCAGCTTCTACATCTTCTGCAGCCGCTACTCAAGCATTAGCTGACGCTGTTGCTGAATTAAAAGCTGTTGGAACAACTGATTTAGCTGCATTAACTTCTGCTATTGAGGCTGTTGAGGCTGCTCAGGCTACTTACCAAGCAACTTCTTCAGATGAAGCTACTGCTTTATCTGATGCAATTGCTGCATTAACTGCTGCTGAGGCTGCAGGAACTGCAGATCTTACAGAATTAATTAACGCTGTACAAGCTGCTCAAACAGCTGCTGATACTGCTGCTGCTGCTAATCAAGCTGAAATGCTAGCTTCTAATTCTGCACTTGCTGATACTCAAGCGGCTTTAACTGCTGCAATTGAAGCATTACAGGCTGATTTAGATACAGTAGGTACTACAACTGCTGCTACTAAAATTGTTGCAGATTTATTATCTGAGTCTTTAGCTTTATTGCAAGTAGGTCAAACTGCCAACACTGCAAGTATTGCTCAATTAATAGCTTCTATTGCTGCTTTACCAGAAGATGCTGACATAGCAAATGTTATTACTGTTGTTTCTGCTGCAGTTACTGCAAGCACTCAAGAAATGATAGCTTCTATCTTAGAAAATAATGATGTATTAACAGGTGGTTTAAATATCACAAACGCAGCTGAATTGGCTTATGCTGTTTCTGTTGCTAATCAAGTTGGTATTATTAATGGAGACTTAAAAGTTACTAAATCTGTTGCAAATGGATTATCAGCTGCTGATATTAGTGCAGTAACTTCACTTATAAGTACAGTTGTTGGTAAGGTTACTATTAGTACTAATGCTGATCTTGATTTTTCTGGTTTAACCTCTATAAGTGGCAATTATTCAGTTACAGGAAATGATGTTTCTGATGATAATTTAACTTCTGTTGGTGGTACTGTAAATCTAAATTATGGTGGTGGTTATGTTCAGCCTTCATTAACCAATACAGGTGCAATTACTTTAACTAATTATAATAGTGCTGTTCTTGCAGGTTCTCTTACTACAACTACTGTAGACCTTTCTGGTTTTACCACTGCTGCTCCATCACTTACTATATCTGGAACCTCTTCTGGTGATCTTGATGGATTTACTGATGCTACATCTATAAACACTGGTGCTATCTTAATCAATAATGCTACAGATGGTTCTATTTTGTCTCTAACGGCGAAGGTTGATCCTACTGGTGCAAACATTGCTACAGCATCTGCTACAGTTGTTGTTTTAAATGGAGACATTGATTCAGGTACATTGAGTGTTGATTTAGATAGCGCTACTTCACTTGTTATCAATGCTTCTGATATTACAGGAGTGCAATTAGATATTGAGGCGCCTCTTGCATCCGTAAGTATGCCAAATTTATCTGGAATCACTGGTGATTTAGATGTTATAAGTGCTTCTAGTTTTTCAGCTCCAGCTTTAGCTTCTGTAACTGGTTTTGTAATTATTGCTTCACCTTCCATTGATTTGGGCTTATTAGAAACTGTTAGTGAGTCAATAAGCATGGCAGCTGGTACATTGTTAAGTTTACCTAAATTAGAAAGTATTGCAGCTTCATCTACTTTATCTGCTACAACTATCTCACTTCCTGTTCTAGGACAGGCTACAGGTACTTTAACTATTAATGGAGACTTGTCAGCAAATTCTTTAGAGTCACTTTCGGATATGGATTTTACAGGTTCTAGTTTTACCGCTAATGGATTAGTGGAAGTTGGTGATATTACACTTACAGGTCCTACTTCTGTTAGTTTACCTTCTCTTACAACAGCTGGTACGATTACAGCTGATGAAGCTGTTGTTTTTGAGGCTCCTATTCTTGATGTAAGTGCAACATTAGCTACTGCTTCTGCTACAACATTAGTTCTTGGTAATATTAATACCACAGAAACATTAATAGGTAATAGAGCTACTATTGAAACATTAATACTTAATACTTCTAATGGATTTGCTGGTGGTGATTTCGCTAGCTTAAATGATTTATCAGTCCAGGGAACAGGAGTTATTACTTTAACTTCAAATAATAGTTCTTTAGAAAGTGTTAATATTAAAGGTGCTCACACTTCAGTAAGTATTGCTGGGACTGCTAGTTTAACTTCATTGGTTACTGCAGGAACTATTGAGACACTCTCAATAGATGCTACAGGTCTAGTTTCCTTTAATCCTGGCCATGCAGTAGTTAATTTATCTAGTTTAACAGTTAAAGATAATGCTAGTTTAGTAAGTTTGACAACAAGTACAGATTACTTAGGTAGTCTTACAGTTACAGGTAACGCTTCTTTGACAACAGTTGACTTTAGTTCTTATCAAAATGTATCTAATAGTGAAACAACTGCGACAATTACTATTAATGGAAATGGCTTGTCTGCTGCAATTACTACTGCTATCGCTGCTAATGGTGCGGTTGCTTTCAAAGAGGCAACAATTGTTTCTCCTGGATTGGCAACACTTAAAGCTGCCGTTCTTGCTCATGTTGCTGTGTACGGTGAAGCTAAACTTAGTTTAGATGTTGATCCGACTAATATTACTATTAATGGAACTGCTGGCGCATTAACATCTGTTACACAAGTAGCTGGTTCTGTTCTAAAAGGTTCTGACAACATTAATACTAGCGCTGAGTTCGCTTTAATTAATTAAGAATATTCTTTTAATATATAATTAAGCCCCTCTTTTGAGGGGCTTTTTTTTTATAATTTATTTTTTTCTAGATTTATTTTAAGTACATTTATTACTTGAAATTAAGTATTCCAATAGTAGTTAAGTGTTAGGTGAATTGATAACCTCAAAAACAAGATTGCGCCTGTTGATCAAATTCTTTGTATCACAGGCCAATCGGGGTTATTTAAACGGTCTAGCCACTGAGATGGGCGAATCTACAAATTCCATCCGAAAAGAATTAAATCACCTACATGATGCAGGTTACCTTCAAAAAGAAAAATCTAACAATAAAATAAATTATAAGGCAAATACAGAGCACCCTATGTTTTCTGTTCTTCAAAAGGTAATTCTAAAACACCTAGGTCTAGAAGACGCAGTAGAGATAGTTTTAGAGCGAATGGGAGCCGTGGAGCAGATCATCCTCATTGGCAATTATGCCAAAGGCATAGATAGTGGTAAAATAGAAATTATCATAGTAGGTCAGGATTTAAATACATCTTACGTTATAAACCTAGAAGAGAAACTAGAAAAGCTCATAAATAGAAAGGTTGCTTTCTTTTTATCTGCCAGCCATACCCTAAGCGAGGGCGAACTAGTTCTATTCAATAAGAATGAGTAGATCTATCAAATCATAGTAGTCACCTACCAGCAGTAGTAAAAATCATTAATAATATTTTTTAATAATGAAAAAGCAAAAAGCCATTATCGTTTCAGGTTACTTTAACCCCATTCATAAAGGACATCTAGAGTATTTTAATAATGCTAAGGCTATGGCTGACAAGCTTTTTGTCATAGTTAATAACGACCATCAAAGAGAGTTAAAAGGAAGCAAGGAGTTTCAGGATGAAAATGAGCGTATGATCATCGTTTCTAATATTAAAGCGGTGGATAAGGCAATTCTCTCTATTGATACCGATAGAACCGTATGCGCGACCATAAAAATGATCGCTGAGCAGTTTGGAGGCGAGTTTGATCTTGGATTTGCCAATGGGGGGGATCAAAATAATGATACTATTCCAGAGAGATTAGTTTGCGAGCAGATGAATGTGGCGCTCATAGACGGGCTTGGAGATAAAATACAGTCATCTAGTTGGCTACTAAAGAAATTGTAAATGATAAGGACACTTAAAAAAATAAATTTCTTAATCACTAAAAGGCAGAGAAAAGGACTAGTAATTCTTATTCTATTACTTTTTGTAGGAATGGTTTTAGAAGTGTTTGGTTTGGGAGTTTTAGTTCCAGCAATTTCTATTATTTTAAATCCAGATACTATTGAAAAATCACCTTTTATTTCTCCCATTCGAGTTTTTCTTTCGGATTTTTCAAATCAAATTTTCACTTTCCTTTTCCTTGGAGCTATTGTTTTAGTTTATTTTATTAAATCTACTTTTATAGTATTTCTTACACACAAACAAAATAGATTTTTAACAAATATTACTGCGTACATATCTAATAATCTTTTTTCAAGTTATTTAAGTCAGCCTTATGGTTTCCATTTAAATAGAAATGCAGCGGGACTTATAAAGAATATTCAAGTAGAAATATATTATGTATATGTTTTTTTACTTTCATTAATTACAATTATAATTGAAGGGGGATTTATATTTTCTATACTGGCAACACTTATCTATATTGAGCCTTTTGGTGCAATATGTATAGGGATATTCTATGGATCATTATCTATGATTTTTCTACAGTTTACAAAACAAAAATTAAAAATATGGGGAGTTCTAAGAGAGGAGATAGATGAGCAAGTATCTAAAATTGCATTAGAAGGACTAGGAGGGATTAAAGATTCTCTAATTCTTGGTAAAACTGAGTTTTTCATTAAAGAGTATTCGAAAAAAAATTACTTAAAAGCCAGGTTGAATTCAAACCTAGGAACGGTATCACAAATCCCAAGATTTTATTTAGAGTTTATATCAATAGTCGGATTAGTTAGTTTTATTATTTTATTACTACTTCAAGAGAAAGATTCAACAAGTCTATTTACTGTTTTGGGAGTTTTTGTTGCAGCTACATTTAGAATGATTCCTTCTTTAAATAGAATCATAGCCGCAGCTCAGTCAATGAAATATTATTTGCCATCAGTTGATGTTATTTACAAAGAAATTGAGTCATGTGTCGAAATTAATAACAATAAAAATTCCATTGAAACCTTTAATTTTCTTAATCAAATTGAATTTAAAAAAGTGAGCTTTAGTTTTAAGCACGGGGTTTCCGTATTAAAAGATGTTGATTTAATAATTAGGAAAGGTGAAACTATAGGTATTATAGGAGAATCTGGATCAGGTAAAAGTACTTTAGTAGATTTAATTCTAGGCCTTCACACGCCTAATTCTGGAGAAATTATTGTAGATGGAGTAAGTAATATCCAATTTAAACAATCTTGGAGAAATCAAATTGGTTACGTTTCCCAATCAATATATTTAATGGACGACACAATTGAATCTAATATTGCATTTGGGGTTTCTGAAAGGGAGATTAACAATAATCAAATGGAAAAAGTTTTAAAACAAGTTCAATTATTTGAATTTGTAAAAAATTTGGAGTTAGGGGTTAAGACTAAAGTTGGAGAAAGGGGTGTCCAACTCTCTGGTGGCCAAAGGCAAAGAATAGGAATTGCAAGAGCACTATATAATGACCCACATTTACTTATTTTAGATGAGGCTACATCTGCTTTAGATTCAGAAACTGAAAAAGAAGTTATGGAATCAATTAATAATTTAAAAAGCGATAAAACTATAATAATGATAGCGCATCGAATATCAACTCTTGCTGGTTGCGACTTTGTGATTGATTTAAATAACATATAAAACAGTATTATTTTTATGAATTTAACGTCAAGATATCTTACAATTTTATTGAAATTAATAAAGAAGTTTTATGGTCTTTTTCATAATAACAATAAATTAATAAAAAGTGATTTTACAATACCTGATGATTATGATAGTTCCAATAGAATCATTAAAGAGCTTATTCTTTCTGATAAACCATTTATGCTGGCAAGGCTAGGAGGCACTGAACTAACATGTATTTCTAATTACCTCTCAATTAAATTGAAAGTTAGTGTATTAAGTTTCATCAAAGGTAAAAGTTTTTTGCCGTGGTGGGATTTTAAAATATTACAACAAATGAAAAAATGGTCAGGGTTTTATCCGAGTACCCCTGAAATGGCTAATTTGTTTTCCGAAATGATGATCAAAGACTCTTTAAATGTTGATATACTAGCTTCTCATTCTCCTATGGAAGATTTTTTGAAAAACCAATTAATTTCTTCAACTAAGTTCTCTTTTTTCCAAATAGAGCCTTTTTTCAGTACGAATCCATGGACAGCAGCTTTAGAAAATAAAAATGTTTTAGTAATCCATCCTTTTGCTGAGGATATAAAAGCTCAATATCTAATAAAAAATTTAGTGCACGAAAACAATTTATTGCCAGACTTTAATTTAATAACCTTTGAAGCTGTTCAGAGTTTAGGGGGTTCAAATGAATTTTCAAATTGGTTTGAAGCTTTAAATTTCATGAAGAATAATATTAAAAAAATTAATTTTGATGTAGCTATAATTGGTTGTGGAGCTTATGGTTTTCCTATTGCAAGTTTTGTCAAAGATTTAGGTAAGCAAGCTATACACCTAGGTGGAGTTACACAGATTCTTTTCGGAATAAAAGGAAAGCGATGGGAAAATGATAAATTGCAAAATTATCAAGAATTGATGAATGAGCATTGGATTAAACCTAGTCCAAATTATAAGCCATCAAATTCAAATGATGTTGAAAATGGTTGTTACTGGTAAATACTAATTTTAAAAATGAATAAATCTATATCAGTCTTGATGACAACTTTCAATAGGGTTGAAACTACTATTAAATGTTTAGACGCCCTTTTTAAAGCTGATTTACCTGAAAATTATACACTAAATGTCATTATCTCCGATTCAAATTCACCAGACAATACTTTTGAGATATTAAAAAAAAAATTTCCATCAATTATTATCCAAAATGTTGGAAATAATATTTATTGGAATCAAGGCATGATACAAAGCTGGAATGAAGCAAAGAAGAGCGATCCGGACTTTTATTTATGGTTAAATGATGATACATTTATAAATAGGGATGCATTAAGAAATATTATAAAAGATTATTTTCTTGTTTCAAAGGATTCAATAATAGTTGGAGCTACTCACTTTAATAATGTTTGTACTTATGGCGGCAGGTTTTCGAAACTTGATGAGAGACCATTAGTGCCTAATGGCAAGCCTACTAAAATTAAATATATAAACGGAAATTTTGTCCTTATTTCAAGGAAGGTTTTTAATAAAATAGGTGAACTTGATAATCATTATTCTCATTCTTTAGGGGATATTGACTACGGACTAAAAGCCACAAAGCACCATGTAAATTTATATATTACATCTAAATATGTAGGAGAGTGTATTATAAATAATAAAATTGATTTTACTCGTTTCGGGCTTAAAGAGAGATTTAAATTACTAATATCACCAAAAGGGTTACCTCCAAAAGAGTATTTATATTTTAACTTAAAATATTTTGGCTTTGGGAAAGCAATAATTTTTATGTGCGCAATTAGCTTCATAATTTTTATACCAGGTATTTATAAAAAAATTACAAAAAAGTGAAAAAAGCATTTATTACAGGAGTTACAGGTCAAGATGGCGCATATTTATCGGAGTTCCTTTTAAAAAAGGGATACACTGTTCATGGACTCAAGAGAAGAACCTCATTATTTAATACTGATAGAATAGATCATTTATATGAGGATCCTCATATTGAAAATCAAAAGTTTATTCTTCACCATGGAGATATGACAGATAGTACAAATCTTATTAGGCTTATTAAGGAAATTCAACCTGATGAGATTTATAACTTAGCAGCTATGAGTCATGTTCGTGTTTCATTTGAAATGCCCGAGTACGTAGCTGATACAGATGGTATTGGAACTTTAAGATTATTAGAAGCAGTTAGAATATTAGGGTTAGAAAAGAAAACTAGAATTTATCAAGCTTCAACTTCAGAATTATATGGAAAGGTTCAAGAAGTGCCACAATCTGAAACGACTCCCTTTTATCCCCGCTCTCCTTATGCTGTAGCTAAAATGTATGCGTATTGGATTACAGTTAACTACAGAGAGGCTTACGGTATGTTTGCATCGAATGGTATATTATTTAATCATGAATCTCCTATTCGTGGAGAAACTTTTGTTACTAGAAAGATAACTAGAGCGGTTTCAAGAATTGCTCTTGGTATTCAAGATAAGGTCTACTTAGGTAATCTAGATTCTAAAAGAGATTGGGGTCATGCAAAAGATTATGTTAGAATGATGTGGATGATATTACAAGCAGAAGAATCTGAAGATTGGGTTATAGCTACAGGAAGAACAACAACTATTAGAGACTTTGTTAAAATGGCATTTAATCACATAGGGGTTGAATTAGAGTTTCTTGGCGAAGGAATCAATGAAGTAGCTAAAATAGCTTCTTGCTCGAATCCAGACTATCAATTAGAGATAGGTAAAGAGGTGTTATCTATTGATGAGAAGTACTTTAGACCCACAGAAGTAGATCTTTTAGTTGGCGATCCTACTAAAGCAAAGCAAAAGCTAGGTTGGGAACCTCAAATTACTTTGGAGGAACTCGTAGAAGATATGATGCGCTCAGACTTAAGACTATTTAAGAAAGACAAATACTTAAAAGACGGCGGTTTCAAAACACTTAATTTCTTTGAATAATGATTAACCACAACTCTAAAATATATATAGCAGGTCACAATGGTATGGTTGGATCTGCTTGTTGGAGATTACTAAAAAAAAAAGGATATAATAATTTAGTTGGATTTTCATCTAATCAAATTGATTTGCGAAATTTTAATGATGTTTTCAATTTAATTAAAAAAGAAAATCCAGATATAATTATTGATGCTGCTGCTAGAGTTGGTGGTATTATGGCTAATTCTACTTATCCTTATGAGTTCTTAATGGATAATATGTTAATTCAAAATAATTTAATAAAGTCGGCCTATGATTTAAATATAAAGAAATTTATTTTTTTAGGGAGCTCGTGTATCTATCCAAAAATGGCGGCACAACCTATATTAGAGGAGTATTTAATGACTGGATCGCTTGAAGAGACAAATCAATGGTATGCTATTGCGAAGATAACAGGTGTAAAACTAATAGAAGCACTCAGACAACAGTATAATAGAGATTATGTATCTCTTATGCCAACTAACTTATATGGACCAGGGGATAATTACGATCTTGAAACTTCTCATGTTTTACCAGCTTTACTTCAAAAATTTCATGATGCAAAGATAAATAATAAAAATGAAGTTGTTTTATGGGGCTCAGGAAAACCACTTAGAGAGTTTTTACATGTAGATGATTTAGCTTTTGCAGTTATTTTTGCTATTGAAAATAAACTTTCAGATTCATTTTATAATATTGGATCTGAAAAAGAAATAACAATAAGAGATTTAGCGAATATAGTTAAACAAATTGTAAATTTTGAAGGTAAAATTAAATGGGATTTGACTAAGCCAGATGGTACTATGAGGAAACTGATTGACAGTAAAAAATTTATGCAAACCGGCTGGCAACCATCTATAGAATTAATTGATGGAATATCTAAAGTATATAATGATCAATTTAAAAGGTCAAGTTAATTACATAAAAAAATGTTATTTAACACTATTGAATTTTTAATTTTTTTACCAATAGTTTTCATTCTATACTGGTTTGTATTAAATAAAAGCCTAGCTCATCAAAATTCGTTGATTCTTCTAGCTTCTTATATTTTCTATGGTTGGTGGGATTATAGATTTCTGTCTTTAATTTTTATTTCTACGATAATTGATTATAAAATTGGATTAAGTATCCAAAAACAAAATACACATAAAAAGAAGAAACTACTTCTTTATTGTTCTGTTTTGTTCAATCTAATTTTATTGGGTTTCTTCAAGTATTATAATTTTTTTATAGAATCATGGACTGATTTATTTACTTCATTAGGATATAATATAAATAGTAATTTGACACTGAAAATCATTCTCCCTGTAGGAATATCATTTTATACTTTTCAAACAATGTCGTATACAATTGATATTTACTGTAAGAAATTACAGCCAACTAAAGATTTTATTTCATTTGCTGCTTTTGTTTCATTTTTCCCACAGTTAGTTGCTGGTCCAATAGAAAGAGCGTCAAACCTTCTTCCTCAAGTTCTAAGCAAAAGAAAATTCAAATATGCACAAGGAGTCCAAGGATTAAGATTAATTATTTGGGGGATGTTTAAAAAAGTTGTAATTGCTGATTCACTTAGCCCAATAGTTGATAACATATTTAATAATTATCAAGATTTAGGTGGTGGAATTCTTTGGTTGGGAGCTATTTATTTTGCTTTTCAAATTTATTGTGATTTTAGTGGTTATTCTGACATTGCAATTGGAACTTCAAAACTTTTTGGATTTGAGATAATGTCAAACTTTAAATTCCCGTACTTCTCAAAAAATATAGGACAGTTTTGGAGAAGATGGCATATCTCACTATCAACTTGGTTTAGGGATTATCTCTATATTCCTTTAGGAGGCTCAAAAAATGGCCCCTGGTTATCGATTAGAAATGTTTTTATTATTTTTTTAGTCAGCGGTTTTTGGCATGGTGCGAATTGGACTTTTATAGTTTGGGGTTTATTTCATTCAATTCTTTTCCTGCCAACATTTATTTTTAATCTAAACCAAAAATCTTCCATATTAATAATAAATAAAATTAATTTTTTAACAACTCCAAAAAAAATTTTTCAGGTTGGATCAACATTTTTACTAATAACTGTTGGGTGGGTTTTTTTTAGAAGTGAAACTGTAGTAGATTCATTTAATTATTTGAATATTATGCTTTTTCATATTGATTTCCCAGACCAACACAGAAGTCCTTTGTTATATTACATACTACCTTTAATAGTTTTTGACTTTTATTTTAAAAAAGACGAAAGAAATATTCACCAAAATAAATCTTCTCCAATTATAGACTTTATTATGCTGTTCTTTATTTTTTTAAAATTTTAATGGTTTCTCCATAACTAACTTTTTGAATTTGCTCGTATTCCCAAACTTTTTCATTTTTTAAATATGGCATAATAAATTTCAATGCATTTTTCATATTTTTACCCTCGCTTTCTTGGTGATTCCAAAGTGAAATATTTACATTTTCTGCCAACTTAGCAATTAAAAAATAACC
>ENA-ORCY01001116-ORCY01001116.1-marine-metagenome-genome-assembly--contig:-NODE-1116-length-13117-cov-3.587653_pt1 | contig 13117 bp, 8 predicted proteins | sample MGYA00248634_ERZ508507 | MGnify/ENA primary metagenome ERZ508507 (study PRJEB26178, sample SAMN06266269) | marine metagenome | isolation source: Columbia River Estuary | place: USA:Columbia River Estuary... | reverse complement strand
ATCTTTAGCATCAGCTGGCTTAGACAGGTAGTCGGTCGCACCGATCTTTACCGCCGCCACCGCCGTGGCAATTGCCCCATAACCCGTCAAAACCACAACCCGGCAATCGGGACGTTTCGCGCGCAGCACTTCGACAACATCCAAACCATTGCCATCTTCCAGCCGCAAATCCACAACTGCGAAGGCTGGTGGGCGCGCCGTCGCAATCGCCCGACCCGCTGCCACTGATCCAGCTTGCTCAACCGAAAATCCGCGTTTTTCCATCGCTTTTGCCAAACGCTTTAGAAACGGCTCATCATCATCCACCAAAAGCAAAGATTTATCTTCACCGATGTCTAGCGGCTCATTTGCCATGATCTGATCCTTCCGATTTTCTCTAAGTTAACAAGATGGTTCGAATATGGCTAGTATCAAGAGGCCTTCAGCACACAAGCCACACGATCCGCAACCACCTCTGGAGGAAGATCACTGCGCAAGAAGTCCACAAAGCCGAAGCCTGGAACCATCAAATAGGAAAAGCTTGAGTGATCCATCAAGTAATACTCCTCATCTTGGCTCGGTTGTTTGCGGTAATAAACTTTATAAGCCCGGGCTGCTTTCGCAATCTGCTCTGCTGTGCCGGTCAAGCCCACCATTTCGGGATGATTATTGGCAACAAAATCTGCCAAATACTCAACCGTATCGCGAGCTGGATCAATTGTTATGAACACCGGCTTCACCGTGAGACCCGCATCGGCCAATATCTCAACCGCCACCACATTGCGCGCCACATCCATAGGGCAGACATCCGGACAAAAGGTGTAACCAAAGTAAACCAAAGCCGGTTGATCTAACACCTGGGCATCCGTCACCATTTGCCCCCTGTGATCCATGAGCTCGAACGGTCCACCGATACTGCCACCTGCAACAGAGCCTTCAATACAGGCTTCAAATCGCTGTGCTGGCATCATGATCTGGGTAATCGCAAAAGTAACCGCCAGCGTCACAACCACCGCGGCACCAGCAAAGGCTGCAAATTTCGTCACTGACATCATGGCCCCCTTATCGTTTCTGGGGTACTCCTATGACATATCTTCTGAATGTGCAGCCTCAGATCGTCACAGGAACATAAAATGTCACAGTCCAGAATAGGCTATATTGACCAAAATGCCCGCAGCAACTGGATGCGCTTGCGCACATTGGTGACCGTGCGTTGGGTGGCGATCACCGGGCAAATATTGGCGCTGGGTGTTGGGCACGTGCTTTATGGCCTCCCCTTGGCCCTTGGCCCCTGCTCTGCGGTCATTGGCCTGTCGATCCTTGCCAATATTTTTGCGGTTCTCATCTTCCCCGACAATCGTCGTCTGTCTGAAGCGGAAACGGTTTTAACCTTGCTGTTCGACACGCTGCAACTCTCGTTGCTTTTGGCTTTCACGGGCGGGCTCAACAATCCCTTTGCCCTGCTCATTCTGGCCCCCGTCACCATCGCCGCCACGGTTCTTCCCACCCGCTCAACGCTTCTTTTGGCCTTTTGTGCGGTGGTCATGACCACCACCGTTGCATTGGTTCACCTGCCCCTGCGCACTGCGAATGGGGGGCTACTTGAAATGCCTTTGGTGTTTGTGTTCGGATTTTGGGTGGCCATTGTCACAGGCATCATTTTTATCTCAATCTATACCCGGCGCGTGACCACAGAGATGACCTCGATGTCAGAGGCCCTTCTGGCCACGCAGATGGCCCTGGCGCGGGAGCAAAAGCTCACCGACCTGGGCGGCGTTGTGGCAGCCACGGCCCATGAGTTGGGCACGCCGCTCGCCACGATAAAATTGGTCAGCGCCGAATTGATGGAAGAATTGAAAGATACGGAAGCCCTGCATGCCGACGCCCAGCTTATCCGAGAACAGGCCGAACGATGCGGCGCGATTCTCCGATCCATGGGGCGCGCGGGAAAAGAAGATCTGCATCTGCGCACCACGCTGTGGTCTGCTCTTGTTCGAGAGGCCGCAGAGCCGCACCTTGACCGTGGAAAGACCGTCACCTTCGCCTTTGAAGACAACCTTGAAACCGATCCTGATCAACCGCAAACCTTCCGCAAACCCGAGGTGATCCATGGCCTGCGCAATTTAATTCAAAACGCGGTAGACTTTTCGCAATCCCAGGTGCGGGTGGACATCCGTTGGAGCAAGGACAGTTTGGCCGTGAAAATTTCTGACGATGGTCGCGGATATGCGCCACAGGTCATCAATCGCATAGGCGATCCCTTTGTCCGCCGCCGCAATCGATCCTCAACGCATGGCGCCCGCCCCGGATACGACGGCATGGGGCTTGGATTGTTTATCGCAAAAACCCTCCTCGAAAGATCCGGCGCAGATTTGGAATTTTTCAATGGCACAAAGAGCGATCCCCTTCGCGGGGCCATCGTGACCAGCACCTGGCCGCGCCAAAAGTTGGAAGCCAAAGACGAACCAGTCGGCGAAAATCAACAGATAAAAATTGAATGAGCTATTAAGTCGGAATTAAGACACCTGCGCAACACTGCGCCCGAAAGGGTTTTAATGTGTTGGGAATCGTAGAACAAAATTTGCTGATTTCGGGCCTGGTGTTTCTTGCAACACTTATAGCAATGTCGTCAGGCTATGCCTTGCTGCGCAACAACCTAAGCGGTGCGGCACAGGCCTTGCGGGCCTACCACACACCTCGAAGCAACACCCCACCCTCCGACAGCTCAGATGACCACTGGCCCGATCCAGCCGAGCTGCATCCGCACCCCATCTGGATTACCAGCCATGATCGGCAGATCACATGGGGCAATAACGCGTTTAAAACCAGCGAATTAGATTTCGTGGCTACCTGCAAACATTGGCTCTCAATCGGCCAAACCGAAGGGCGGATACAAGCACACAGCGGCGCGGGGAGTATCTGTTGGTACGACATCACCGCCCAACTGCAGGATCATGAAACCCTCTGGTTCGCCAGCCCCGTTGACGGTGAGGTTCGCGCCGAGGCATCACGTCGCGAATTCATACAAACCATGTCTAAGACCTTTGCCCAGCTCTCAACGGGCCTGGCCATTTTTGACCGCAAGCGCACGCTCATCCACTTTAATCCCGCGCTTTTGGATATCACCGGTTTGGATTTTGAATCGCTCAGCTTAAAGCCCGATTTGGCCACTTTCCTTGATACACTCCGCGGCAAAGGGTTTTTGCCCGAACCCAAAGATTATAATGATTGGCGCGACCAGCTGGCCAAGCTCGAATCTGCCGCTGAAAACGGCAGCTACCGCGACGTTTGGGAGCCAAGAGATGGAGTCACCTATCGCGTTTCGGGAAAACCACATCCAGACGGGGCAATTGCGTTTTTGCTCGAAGACATCAGTGCCGAAACCGCGCACGCCCGCGAAGCCCGTGCGGAGCTCTGCCTTTTGGAAAACGCACTCAATGCGGTCACAACTCCTCACGTGATTTTTGATGGGCTTGGCGCCTATGTACGCTCGAACCCCGCATTTCAATCCATTTGGCCGGAACTCGCTCACAAAAAGAGTGCGGAAAAGTCCCTGTCCGGCTGCCTTCCGCTTTGGCAAAAGCAGATGTTACCGCATGGCGCTTGGGAAAAATGCGCGCAACGGTCCTGGGCTGTGGCGATCGAAAGGGTTGGAAAGCGGTTTTATCTTCAAAAGAGGGCCGGCCGTTCGAGCTGCAATGTACGCCGCTGGCCAATCGTCACACGCTCATTGAACTTGGACCAAGCAATAAGCCGGCGATCGTCACCCATCAGCAATCAGTAGCCTAATTTTCGCTTGCAGCAGCGGGTGCCCACCGTATTGTAAGACCATGCACGCTCCGCCCTTGCCTCCCCAACCAAAAGCCACGCACAGCAGCTCGACGGCGCGATCTGTTGCTCAGCTCTTTAAAGCCGCAGCGGCGAAGAGTTTGGCATGAGCCGCAGCGCAGATATTCATGCCTTCCTAGAAGCCGCCGGTTGGGGCATGGCGCAGCGCGCGCCATTGGCTGGAGATGCCGGCAATCGAAAATATGAACGCCTGAGCCACCCCCAAAAGGACCCAGCCATATTGATGGATGCCGACCCTGCCAATGGAGAAGATATCAGGCCTTTTCTGAACATTGCCGCGCATCTGAAAAGCTGTGGCCTTTCCTCCCCTGAGGTTTATGACGCGAATCGCGATCTAGGGCTTATCCTCCTGGAGGATTTTGGCGATCAGCTGCTTTTTGATGTCGCCATTGCCAGCCCAGAGCTCGAATACCCACTCTACAAAATGTGCCTCGAAGCTCTCGAACGACTGCACCAGACGCCGCCACCGCCGAATGTCGGATCCTATTTTCCGCAAGATATGGCGCGGGCCACTGAGATCACCCTACCATGGTATTGCAGCCCGGACCTCGCGGCGGCCATTACAGCTGAACTGATCAATCAATTGAACAGCCTTGACTGGACACATCCCGTTCTCGTCCTGCGTGATTTCCATGCACAAAATATCGTCTATCGACCCGAGCAATCCGAACTGGCCCAAATTGGGCTCTTGGACTTTCAAGATGCCCAACTTGGCCACCCGCTGTATGACGCCGCTTCGCTCATCCACGATGCCCGGCGCAGTTTACATCCCGACATCGAACCGCGGCTGAAAGATGCGCTGGCCCAAACCTACGCAGGCTCTGATAATTTTCACCATGCATTGTCCACCCTCAGCGCCCAGCGCAACCTCAGAGTCCTTGCCCTATTTGCACGGCTGTGTCTCAGAGATGGCAAGCCCGGTTACCTTAAGTTGATGCCACATGTTTGGAACAACCTTTGGCGCGATTTATCCCATCCGCATCTGTCCAATCTGTTCCGCATCTGCCAATCCCTTCCCGAACCCACACCAAAACGACAATCAGAATTGAGAGCAAAATGCGCCAGCCGCCCCACGAGCTGATGCTATTTGCTGCCGGTTTTGGCAGTCGCATGCAGCCACTCACCGCTGATCTCCCAAAGCCGCTGATCACCGTGGCTGGGAAAAGCCTGCTTGATCGAACATTGACGCTCGCGGAGGCCGGCGGGATCACCAAAACCGTGGTCAACACCCATTATCTTGGCGAAAAGATCGCAAAGCATTTGGAAAATTGCCCTGTTCAAGTGCTGCATGAACCCAATATTCTCGACACAGGCGGTGGGCTTAAAAATGCCAGCCCATTATTTGATGGGCCAGCAGTTTTCACCAGCAACAGCGACGCCATATGGTCTGGCCCCAATCCTTTCGCTCACCTCTTTCAAAATTGGCAAGACGACTGCGATGCATTACTGCTCTGTGCACCCGTAAACCAAATCATCGGCCGCGCGGCACCGGGGGACTTCTCCATTTCCCAGGATGCAATAGTGACCCGAGGAGGGGATTTTGTGTATCTCGGCGTTCAGATTATCCGGCTGGAGACAGTCCAACATATTCGTGAGCCCCAGTTTTCGCTCAATATCATTTGGGATGCGTTAATGGCGAAGAATACCCTACGCGCCTGCCTCTATCCTGGGCAATGGTGCGACATCGGCAAGCCTGAGAACATCGCCCTAGGTGAGAAAATGCTGGGCACCAGCCATGTTTGAGGATCGGCCAAAATTTCGGGTTTTTGGCACCTATGCCGGTCAAGCCTTCCCCGACACATTGCTTGAGGGGTTAACCACCCGGTTGCAGGGGGCCGCCCCAGAGGACTGGGCGCGGGTTGAGGTCTATGTCAACACGCGGCGCATGCAGCGACGGTTGGCCGAGCTATTTTTGCAAGGCCCAGCGCGCTTAATGCCAAAGTTTCATTTGGTCACAGATTTGGCGCATGACCCGCTTTTGACAGATCTACCAATGCCAGTTCCAACTTTGAAGCGCAGGTTGGAAATTGCACAGCTGGTACGCAAATTGATTCAACGCGTTGAAGGGCTGGCGCCCGCAAGCGCAGTCTTTGATTTGGCCAATAGCCTGGCGGGTTTGATGGATGAAATGCAGGGGGAAGGCATCGCCCCCGACGTCATTGAGGGTCTCGATATTTCCGATTTCTCAGGTCATTGGGAACGCGCTCTGCAATTTATCTCTATCGTACAACGCTATTTTGAAGGCGGCGAAGCTCCAGATGAGGAAGCCCGACAGCGGGCCAGTGTTTTGGCCCTCACCCAGCGCTGGCAAGAAAACCCTCCAGATCATCCGATCTTAGTGGCCGGCTCAACCGGGTCCCGCGGCACAACTTTTCACCTGATGAAAGCAGTGGCCGGGTTGCCGCAAGGCGCCGTGGTCTTGCCAGGATTTGATTTCGACATGCCGCGCCGAGTTTGGGCCCAGCTGTCTGATCCGAAAACCAGCGAAGATCATCCGCAATATCGATTTTCGCGCCTGCTAAATGCCTTGGAGCTCACATCCGATCACGTCATCCCCTGGACCGCAGCGGAACCACAGGTGGCCGCGCGCAATCGGCTGGTGTCCTTAGCTTTGCGCCCTGCTCCTGTCACTCATCACTGGCGACAAGAAGGACCACATCTGACGGAGCTTGATCAAGCCACGCAAGACATCACCTGGCTGGAAGCGCCAAACCAAAGAGTCGAGGCTAAGGCCATTGCGCTGCGACTGCGGCAGGCCGCCGAATTGGGGCAAACCGCTGCGGTGATAACCCCAGATCGTAATTTGACCCGGCGAATATCAACAGCGCTGGCTGCATGGAACATCACCCCAGATGACAGCGCTGGAATTCCCCTGAACCTCACCGCGCCGGGACGGTTTTTGTTGCATGTGTTGGATCTGGCACAATCACAACTCACCTCGGAAACCCTATTGGTTTTGCTGAAACATCCGCTCACCCATTCTGGTTCAGAACGCGGCCAACATCTGCGCAACACGCGCGAACTCGAGCTTTATCTGCGGCGCAGCGGTCCGGCCTTTCTTACAGCGCAGGCGCTCTTACAGTGGGCAGAAAAAGAAGATCATTACCGCCCATGGGTGGATTGGATCAACGCCAACGTCTTTGATCAATGGCCCCAAGGACCGCAGCCGCTGGAAAACTGGATCACGCATCACCGCAAGCTTGCAGAGGGGCTGTCCGCTGGTCTTGTCGGAGAAGATGGCGAGCTGTGGGAACAAGCGCCCGGGCGCGACACGAAAACCGAAATCGAGAACCTCACAAGATATGCCCCGGCCGCCGGCGATGTAGAGCTCATAGACTATACCGCCATTTTGCGCGGTGTTTTGAGCGCTGGGCAAACCCGCGACCAAAATCATGTGCATTCAAATATCCTAATTTGGGGCACGTTGGAGGCGCGCGTGCAAAGCGCTGATCTTGTAATTCTTGCGGGATTAAATGACGGTACCTGGCCCGAGCCCCCTGCTCCAGATCCCTGGCTCAACCGCAGTTTGCGGCTGCAAGCCGGTCTGCTTTTGCCCGAGCGCCGAATTGGTTTGTCAGCACATGATTTTCAACAGGCCATTGGCGCCAAAACCGTTTGGCTCACCCGATCCTTAAGATCAGATGATGCGGAAACCGTGCCCTCCCGCTGGCTCAACCGCATTGAAAATCTGTTGAACGGGCTTGAGAAACCAGATGATGCCTCTTGGATGGATCACATGCGCGCCCGAGGCAATGAATGGCTTGGAAAAGTCGAAGCCCTGGAGGAGCCGCAAGTTGCGCCGCTGAGCATCAGACCTTCGGTTGCGCCACCGGTGGCATCCCGGCCCGAAAGATTGGCCGTCACAGACATCAAGCACTTGATCCGTGATCCCTATGCGATCTATGCCAAGCGCGTCTTGAATCTACGGCGCCTAGATCCGTTGACCAAATCTCCCGATGCCCCGCTGCGCGGCACACTTATTCATGACCTTTTGGAAGCATTTTTGAAAACCGGCCCCTGGACCAATGCGGAGGCGGCCAAAGCCACTCTCCTAGCCCTAGCGGAAGAGCGGTTTCAAAGCACCGTGCCTTGGCCCGCCGCGCGCAGAATGTGGCTGGCCCGAGTGGTCCGATTTTCTGAGTGGTTCGTGACACATGAAATGAAGCGCCAAGCGCACATCCTCTCGACCAAGACGGAAATTGAGGGTGACGTTAATTTGCCAGAGCTCAATTTTACCCTCGCAGGCACGGCCGATCGGATTGACCTCTTGAACGATGGCACCGCCCATATTTACGACTATAAAACAGGCAAGCCGCCAAGCCCGGCACAACAATTACATTTTGACAAACAGCTCCTACTGGAAGTTGAGATCCTGCGGCGCGGTGGATTTCCTGGATTGGGACCGCTCAAAGTGGCTGGGGCAACCTATATCGGCCTTGATAATGCGCCCAGTGAGCTGCCTGCACCTATAGATGAGACTGACGTGTGGTCGGATTTTTCCAAATTAATCCGCGCCTATCAATCTCCTGAACAAGGCTATGCCGCGCGGCGCGCGATGCTGAAAGCAGATGATGCGTCCGATTATGACCACCTGGCCCGCTACGGTGAATGGAGCACCAACCAGCGCGCCACAGTCATCAAGGTGTCAAAATGAAGTTGAGCGATGCAAGCCTCCGACAAATCGAAGCGGCCCACCCGGGGCGCTCAACATGGCTCGCGGCCAATGCCGGCTCTGGAAAAACGCGCGTGCTGACAGATCGCGTGGCGCGGCTGTTGCTCGATGGGGTGATGCCGCAAAATATTCTTTGCCTGACCTATACAAAAGCGGCGGCGTCGGAGATGCAAAACCGGCTGTTCAGGCGGTTGGGGCGCTGGACCATGTTGGACGATGTCACGCTTTTGGAGGAGCTGGCGGCCCTTGGCGTCGAGCGCGACCTCGGGCCCGACGACATTGATCGGGCCCGAACACTCTTTGCCCGCGCGGTAGAGGCACCCGGTGGCCTGAAAATTCAAACCATCCATTCCTTCTGCGCCGCAATCCTTCGGCGATTTCCCCTGGAGGCGGGAGTAAATCCACAATTCGTCGAGATCGACGAACGGGCCCAAAACCTTCTTCTTGATGAGGTGGTTGAAGCCATTGCAGATGGCCAGAGACAATCCAGTTTTGACGGTATCGCAGAACATTTTACGGGGCCAGACTTACAAAAATTTCTGCATGCAATTTTAAATCTGGATCATCATTTTGACAGCCACCCCGGCGCAGATGGTATTTGGAAGGCATTGGACCTGCCGGCTGGGTATGATGACGCATCTCTGGCCCAAGAATGTTTTCTGCCAGACGACTTCCAGCATATTGAAGAGCTTAAAGCGCTCCTCATGACCAAAGACGAGAATAGCAATGACTTTAAGGCCGGTCTACGATTGCAAGCCATCCCCGGCCCAGAGCTCACCACGGCCGACCTGCCAACATTGGAATCCGTATTTTTGAACAAAACGGGCAAAGCTCCGGGCTCGGCAAAAATAGGATCGTTTCCAACAAAAGCCACGCGCGCTGAGCTGCCGGGCATGGCGCAGGTTGAGGCCCTTATGTTGCGCGTTGAGGCCGGGCGGCAAAGCCGTCTGAGCCTGAATGTCGCCAGACGGAGCCTGGCGCTCTATGATTTTGCAGCGGAATTTCTCGGCACCTATCGCGCAAGAAAACAGGCGCGGGGGTTCTTAGACTTTAATGATCTCATCATGCGCACGCGCCATCTGCTGTCGGATGAACGCGTCGCCACTTGGGTCTTATTTCGCTTGGATGGTGGCATTGATCATATTCTTGTGGATGAGGCCCAAGACACAAGCCCAGCGCAATGGGATGTGATCCGCCTTCTCGCTCAAGAGTTCACATCAGGTGAAGGCGCACGGGCAGATGTGCCCCGAACAATCTTCGTTGTGGGCGATAAAAAACAGTCAATTTATTCCTTCCAAGGCGCAGATCCGGATGGTTTTGATCGGATGCGTGACCAATTTTCCCAGAAATTGCACGAAATCGATCAGCCTTTTCAATCGACCACTTTGGATTATTCCTTTCGCTCATCTTCGGCAATCTTGGGTGTCGTGGATCAGGTCTTTGCCAATCGCAGCGGACTTGGCTCTGGGTCCGCACATTTGGCATTTAAAGCGGATCTTCCAGGCCGCGTTGATGTTTGGCCTGTGTTTCAAGCCCCCGACAAGACAGAGCCGCACCATTGGACGGATCCCGTGGATGAGGTTTCAACAGATCATCAAGACAAACAATTGGCCGATGCTCTGGCCGGACATATCTGTGATTTGATCGAAACTGAGACGCTCACGCAGCTGGATGCCACGGGTGCCGCCTTTCAGCGTAAAATCACAGCAGGTGATTTTTTGATTCTGGTTCAGGGCCGTCAAAAATTGCTGTTTCGAGAAATTCACCGAGCCTGTAAGGAAGCCGGCCTACCAATCGCTGGGGCGGATCGTTTGAAAGTTGCGGCCGAGCTGGCCGTTCGCGATATTCGCTCCTTGCTGGCCTTTTTGGCGCTGCCGGAAGACAATTTATCTTTGGCCGAAGCGTTGAAATCACCGCTATTTGGGTGGTCCGAACAAGAGCTTTTTGATCTCGCGCAGGGTCGAGACTCACCCTTTTTGTGGCGCAGCTTGCAAAACCGAGAAGAGGAATTCCCAAATACAGTGCAACGGCTCACTGAGCTCCGCGATCTTGCGGATTTCAAGCGCCCCTTTGAGCTGATCGAACATATATTGACCACCCACGGCGGGCGGTCAGCTTTATTGGGCCAATTGGGACCAGAAGCAGCCGAAGGGATTGATGCTTTGGTCAGCCAATCTCTGGCCTATGAGCGCAGCAATATTCCCAATCTCACCGGGTTTCTCGTCTGGCTGGATGCCGACGATCTGGAGATCAAACGTCAGATGGACAGTGTTGGCGACAAAATTCGTGTGATGACAGTCCATGGCGCCAAGGGCCTGGAGGCGCCTATCGTAATTTTGCCCGACACAGCGCCACGCAAAGCCCCCAAACTGCCAGAGGTGGTGCCCCACAACACGATCGCAGTTTGGTCTCCAAACAAAGATCTTATCCCGGCCGCACTGCAATCCAGCCTTAAAGACAAGCAGCGACAGCAAGAAGAGGAGCGTGACCGTCTACTCTATGTGGCCATGACCCGAGCGGAAAGCTGGCTCATCGTTATGGGCTCAGGAGATATTAAAGAGGGGAAAGAGTGTTGGCATAACGCCATACAGGATGCGATTTCTGCCCTTGGCGCTGCGCCGTTGAACACCGTCGCCGGTTTGGGATTGCGGTATGAACCGATGCAATGGTCAGCGGGACCGCAAAGTGACCCTGTACAGCCTCAGGTCATGAAGCAATCCGTGCCAAGCTGGGCAATTCCCTATACCAAACCAGCCCAAGCCCCTGCAGCCCCCCGCTCTCCATCCGATTTGGGGGGCGATAAGGTTTTGCCCGGTGGCGCGCCGCAGGACGCTGAAAATGCAAAACGACTGGGAACGGCGGTGCATCGGCTCTTGGAGGTCTTGCCCAATGCGCCGCAAGATCAATGGGGCCATATCGCACAACGTTTGGTTGAGGCAGATATCCAAGCCGCTGCTTTCCAAGAGGCCCGCGCGGTGCTGCAAAAACCAGAGCTGGCCTATATTTTTGCCCCCGAAAGTCTGGCAGAAGTCGATATAAGTGCCCATTTGCCAGAGCTGAACGGTGATCCAATCCAAGGATCCATAGACCGGCTGCTTATTTCACCAACGCGGGTATTGGCGGTCGATTTCAAGTCCAATCAAATCGTGCCAAGCGAGGTTGCGCAGGTTCCGAGCGGACTTTTAAGGCAGATGGGGGCCTATGCCGCCGCCCTTTCACAAATCTATCCCCATCATGACATCGAAACCGCAATTTTATGGACAAAAACCCTTGAGCTCATGCCGCTGCCGCCAGATCTTGTGATTTCATCCTTGGCAAATACATCACCTGCTTGACGCTGGGCGCTTGCAACTCTAACTCTTAGGAAAGCCTTATAACATTTGGAGTAACCCCATGGCCACTGTCGCTGCTACAGACGCAACTTTTGATAGTATTGTAAAAGACTCTGATCTGCCTGTTGTGGTGGATTTTTGGGCAGAATGGTGCGGACCGTGCAAGCAAATTGCGCCCATCCTTGATCAAATCGGAGCAGAGATGCCAAACCAGATCACCATTGCAAAGCTCAATGTTGATGACTACGGCGACATCGCTGGTCGATTCAATGTCATGAGCATTCCCACCATGTTGTTGTTCGACAAGGGCGAGATCAAAACCAAAATTGTTGGTGCGATGCCAAAGGGCCGCATGCTCGAGGAGCTTTCCAAATTTCTTCCGGCTTCCCAATAGGTCCTGGTCACCGCGGTCCAGCGGTGCATGATCTACAACGTCGACTCTCGGCTGCAGGTTTTCTTGCTCCTGGCTCTGCTGAAGATTTCAACTTCTGTGCGCGCACACACAGTGCTGTTCTAGCATTTCAAGATTCATACGGACTTGCGGCTACCGGTGAATGCGACGAACAAACGTGGTCGGCATTAATTGAAACCTCATGGTCGCTCGGTGAACGTTTGTTGTTTCTTCGCACACCAAACATTCGTGGTGATGATGTTGCCGAATTACAAACACAACTGAACCGTCTTGGTTTTAACTGTGGACGTGTTGATGGCATCTACGGCCAGAAAGCAGTGGATGCCGTTTCAGAGTTTCAGCGCAATATGGGCATCACTGCAAATGGCATCTGTAGCCCTGAATTCATTGACTTTTTGAAGCAGATGGGTTCGCAGTCAGGCGCTGGTCCTGGCGTTGCCGCCGTGCGCGAATCTATTGATTTAGGCAATACTGATGCGCGCGATGATGCGCGACTTGTTGTTGGGTACTTCACTGGTGGTGCGCAACTTGCGCATGCAATTCTTCGTCGCGCAAAACAAACGCATCCACTCGCGACATCTGTTGACGCAGATGCATCGTCACAAGCACAAGCTGCTAATCAATTTATTGCAGATGTGTACATCGGGTGTGAAGTGTCGAACGATGACGGTTGCATTATTTATTTTTATGAAGTGCCAACGTTTGTCAGTGTTGGCGGTCGCAATCTTGCGTTGCGTGTTGCTGCCGCAATCACCTCACGCGTGCCCGAATTATCGGTGCGAGTCATCGGAATTCGTCATCCGGTGCTTCGCGAAACGCGAATGCCTGCGATTTTGTGCTCGATGGGCCCTGTTGACATGGTGGCGTTGACCA
>ENA-ORCY01001110-ORCY01001110.1-marine-metagenome-genome-assembly--contig:-NODE-1110-length-13184-cov-3.218204_pt1 | contig 13184 bp, 8 predicted proteins | sample MGYA00248634_ERZ508507 | MGnify/ENA primary metagenome ERZ508507 (study PRJEB26178, sample SAMN06266269) | marine metagenome | isolation source: Columbia River Estuary | place: USA:Columbia River Estuary... | reverse complement strand
AAAGGTTCTTAAATCTCAATCAGTAAATAATAATAAAAAATAGTTAGTAATTTTTTATTTCAGAGCTTACTTCTTTAATGATAGCCCTTTTGAGAAGAAGCATATCTCTTAGAACAATAAAATTCCATTGGTATTTACATAAGTTTGGAAATCGTGAAAAGGGCATCTTTAGCTTTTTTTGATTAAAAAGAGGAGTGTTTTTTTGCTAAAATATTAGCAGTGATTAAAGTCTACTTAACTTCAAGCAATATGTTTTTTTTAATTTATAATATTACAAGAAATAACATGAATTATTGTTTTATTCAATTCTTATTATATAAGCTAGTGCATAATAAGGGGGTCTGTTATCGACGTTTATATTAGTAACTACTTGTATAAAAGAATTAGTTCCCTCTTGAACACTCCCTATAGTTGCCCCATTATTACTACTTCCTCCGATTGTATTTGGAATTAAAGAACTGTCAGCACCAATAATAAACCTATTAGTTAAATCTGGAGTGTTATTACCAACTCCAAAAAGAGGACCTGAGCCGATAGCACTCCCATCACATAATTGCCAATTAGATGGTATATCAATTAAAGCGCCATACCACATAATAATTCCACCAACTGGAATAGCTGCATCTACATATGCTTTGGTTGCAGCATCTTGAGCTGCAGTTGGGTCAGATACTCCGGTTAATTTATTAGCTCCAAGAGCTACATCAGCCGTAGCCGCTCCAAATCCACTTAATGGAATATTGGCTTTATCAAGTTTCGCGTTGGTTACTCCGTCGTTTGCAATCATATCTGTTGCCACCTGAACCTCTGAAACAATACCGCCTGCAGTTGTAGATCCTAAAACTCTATTAGCTGTTACTATATTTTGAACCTTTGCGTAAGAAACCGCATCATTTTCAATCGTAACTGTACCCTCATTAGCAAGTGTTACATCACCACTTAAAGTAACTTCTTGAGCAGCACCATTAACATCACCCAAGTAAATTTTACCATCAACTAAAGTATTTATGGCGGTTATAGCTGAGGCATTAGTAGATCCATTACTACTTAAATTATCTATTTGTGTTTGTGCATCAGCGCTTAATGTTCCAATATATTGTAATTCTGTATTGGTAACTGATCCATTTGCTAACTTGATAACATCAACACCTGTAGCTATTTTCACATTGGTTACTGCATCATTTGCTAAATCACCAACAACGATAGTACCATCATCAATCATTGAGCTAAGCACTTTATTAGCTCCAATGGATGTGACACCTGCATTACTCATTGTTACATCACCACTTAAAGTAACTTCTTGAGCAGCACCATTAACATCACCTAAGTAAATTTTACCATCAACTAAAGTATTTATGGCGGTTATAGCTGAGGCATTATTTCCAATATCAGTCACGTTGGTAGCAATCGCTGATGTGTTGGCAGCAATATTAGTAGCATTATTTCCAATATCAGTAACGTTGGTAGCTATCCCCGATGTGTTGGTTGCAATATCCGTTGAATTATTATCTGTGATTCCTTTTAATTCTCTTCCCTGGTTTGCTGATAAAGCATTGGTTGTGCTTGTAGATGTAAGATCATCTTCAACTAATATATTAACGGTTGTATCTACTAAATTCTTTAAAACCTTTCCTTGCTCTGCAGATAAAGGGAGCATGGTTCCGCCGGTAGTTAGATCATCTACAATATCAACTATTTTAACCCTTTCATTAATAGCTGTTGTATTATCAGCTATACCTGTTGTATTTGTTGTGATATTGGAGCTATTTACAGCAATATCTGATGTATTGGTATTAATACTAATTGTATTATTTGTAACAGCTGCAGCATTAGTAGCTATATCTGATGTGTTGGTTGTAATAGTAGTTTCATTATTTTTTACTTGGCCATCTAAAATTGTGTCTGCATTATTTAGAGAAGTGGCGCCAGTAATAAAATTTGAAGATGCATTAGGTGAGTAGGTTCCATCGGTATTAAGACCAGCTCCCAATTGAGTAGTTGCTAATAAAGATTTAAGCAATATAATTTCTGCTTCATTGTCTAATACTAGCGGTGTGTTTTCGGTATTTAAGGCAAACAATGCATACGGAACAGCTGTGAATGGAGCATTGCTTATTTCAATAAAATTAGAACAACCATCATTTACACTTAAATCTACTTTTAAATTTTTTGGTAAGGAACTCCAGGTAATATCCTCAAAAGAACTTGCGTACCCACCGGTTCTGTCTTCAGTTCCAATAATAAGGTTTACCATACCAACATCATCAGTTGTAGTGGTAAAAATTTCTTCATATTCTAATGAATTCAATTCATCTATAAATGAAAATTTTAGACAGATATTTTTATTAGTGAGAGGTGCCTGATTATTGTTGAAACCAGGAAGCTCTTGTTCAATAGGATCTATAATTAAAGCTTGATAAGATATGCCTTTTGTCTGTCCATAACTTAAAGACCCAAAAAACAATAAAGCTATTAATATTTTTTTCATGGTGTTATGTTTATCTGTAAAGTGAGACTAGAAAGCCAACTTTTATTTGATGTGTATTGTATGAGATTTTCTCTTCTGAATTATTAAATAAATGAAATGCCTTAGAAAAATTGTAACCCAAAGTTAATTTTAAGTTTCGTGCAATATTATACTGAGAATTTATGCCTATAAAAGGTTGAAGATTAACTCCTAAAAAATCTTCACTCTTTTCTAAGTCATAATAATTAGTATTAATATACTGATTACCTCCAGTAAAAGTAGAGGTGCTAAAACCAAGTGTTAAAAAAGTATTTAATCCAGTATTGTAACAACAATTTGAAAGATTATAAGAAAATTTATTGATGATTCCCATGTATCTTGTTTTCCAAGAATAATTTGAACCAGCACCTGATGCTTCCGCACTAAATTCGTTGTAAATAAAACCTATAGAATATAGTAGTTTATAGTTGTTAAAGCTATGTAAGTAACCTACTTCAAAGTTAGTTCCAGACCCACTTCTAAATTCTAAATTCTCATCACTTTCATTAGAACTTTTGTAGTCATAGCTGGTTATATTATTACCAGTACTCATATAAATTTCTTGAGCTAGAGCATTAAAAGTTAATAATACTATGAAAATAAATAGATAGGTGGTTCTCAAATTTTAATGATTTTAGTATAATGATTTAACTCTTTACCATATAATCTCACTAAATAAGTTCCAATAGATAATGTAGATAGATTTAGAGTATATTGATTGTTTGTTATTAATTGTTCTTTACCGAAAACCAGCTTGCCACTAATGTCAAAAATTTGAACTGTTACTTTATCCACATTTATATTGTTTAAATTAAAATTAACTATCTCTGTAAATGGGTTTGGAGATGTTGTAATGTGTATTTTATCAGATGATGAAAGGTAATTAGCCCATAGAGATTGCTGAAACCCTTGTTGGACAGAAAAACTTCCTTTAAAATTGCCAGCAACAGAAAGTTGACCAATGGTATGCTTAACAATTATTCCTGAGTTAGTTGTCGAAGTTTTTCCTTGAGAACTAATCATTTGATGATGAGCTTTTTGACCAAAAAGTTTAAAAACAACTATGATAAAAACAAATGTTAAAATAGGCTTCATAAATTACGCATCATATTAACAGATAAAAAACACTAACTATGGTGTAATAAAAAGTTGAACTAAGGAGTTGCTCAACAATGAAGAGGGTTTTTTTGATAGAAATTTTAATTTCTAAATATGGCTTTTTAATAAAAACTATATTTTATAAAAATAACTAAAAAAAGTGTCAAATTAAAAAAAAGAGACTATAAATTGAGAATAAGAACACAAGGTATAAAATTAGAACATTACATAAATAATAAAATCTTATAAGAGATATTCAAACGATCAATTTTTAAAAATCTGCAGGAACTGTGAAATGTATTTTTTCTTTAGAAGTTGGGTGTGTAAATTCAATAAACTCGGCATGCAAATACAATCGGTTTTGTTTTGTTCCGTAGAGGTCATCGCCTACAATTGGCATATTTAATCCATCTTTATGGGCGGCATGAACTCTTAATTGATGAGTTCTGCCAGTAATTGGATAAAAATAAATACGCGTCTGATTGTTGTTTTGATCTAAAGTTACCCAGTTAGTTTTTGCTTTTTTTCCGTTTGTAAAGTCTACCAATTGTCTTGGTCTGTCATCTATATCTAAACGCAAAGGAAGCTGTATAGTTCCGTTTTTTTCTTTTAGATGTCCATCTAGCAAGGCTACATACCTCTTTTTTACAGTCCGTTTAATGAACTGACTTTGTAATATTTTGTTTGCTTCTTTTGTTTTGGTAAGAACTAAAATACCAGAAGTAGACATGTCTAATCTGTGAACTATTAATGGCCCAGTAGCAGTTGGGTATAGCTGTTTAATTCTAGTATACACAGAATCGGTTATTTCTTTTCCAGGAACCGATAAAAACTCTGGTGGTTTGTTTACAACTATTAGATCATCATCTTCAAAAATAATGATTAATTCTTCCTTTTCCGCTAGGTTTTTTAGCAGTAAATTTTCGTCTATTTTAATTCCTTCTAACATATGATTTAAAATAGGCTTGCACCTACTTAGACATGAAGGATAAAAGTTTTTGTGTTTTCTAATTTCAGAATTAGGGGAGATACCCCACCAAAATTCTGCCATAACAACCGGAGTTAAATGATGCTCAAAAGCATACTGTAATAATTTTGGAGCAGAGCAATCTCCAGCACCTGCTGGAGGTTTTACCTGAGGGTTATTAAAAATAGCCAATAATCCTTTTGTTTCTTTTTGTTGATTTAAGAATTGGTATTTTTCAAACAAGGTATTTTGAAGAATAGCAGAGGTCTCTTTTCTAAGTGTTATTAAACTTGAGATCTTGTTTTCAAAATCTGCTAGTAGATTCTTACTTTCTTCAACTTTAAAAGAATAGTATTCTTGAAGTTCTTTGTAGAAAAACTGATCGTTATAACTTTCCTGAGTTAATTTTTTAGAGAAGATCTCAAAATTAGTATCATCTAAATCTGCTCTAGCTTCTTTTTTTCGAAGTCTTCTTGCTAGTTTTGAAGTCTTCATTTTCTTTCTTTGGGTAGCTAAATCTTCTTCAATTTTTTTACTCAGTTTTTGTACTGATTTTTTTAAAGAGAGATATGTTTTGTCTTTTTTTAGCAGCTGAATTTCTGCTCCAATTTCCTCAATTTTTTTTTCTCCTTGTATATAAAAACTTCCTTCAGTTCTCATATTAAAAATTGGAGGCACAAATATATCAGGCAAACTTTTATCGGCTAATTTTCCAGAAAAAGCAGCAATGTATCCAAGAGTGTTGTCTGCTTTTTTAACAACCAATACACCAAACATTTTTCCAATAGAATAGCTTTTTTCTCCATTATGAAGTCCAAAATCATGAATAAAATCTGTTTGGTTTTCTAAGTATGTTTGTAGCTCTTTAGTAGCTATTTTGGCTAATTGATGTGGTTCATAATAAAACGGAAATGTAAATTTTTCTGGAACTAAAATTCCAGAAATGTCTTCTTTAAAGTGTTGAAAATGAAGCAAATTTTTTAGTTAGTTTTTTAATGATGAATATTGTTGTAAAAACTTAATGTGCTTCCAACCAATTTTCTCCAATTCCTATTTCTACATCCAATGGAACTATCATAGAAAAAGCATGCTCCATTTCGTGTTTAATAATAGGTTTTATGATCTCTAGCTCATCTTTATGTGCATCAAAGACCAATTCATCATGCACTTGCAATAACATTTTAGATTTAAAACCTTCTTTTTCAAAACGCTTATAGATATTTATCATTGCTAGCTTTATAATGTCTGCGGCAGAGCCTTGAATGGGTGCATTTACTGCATTTCGTTCTGCTGCTCCTCTAACAATTGCATTTCTAGAATTAATGTCTTTTAAATATCTACGGCGTTGTAATACGGTTTCTACATACCCATTATCTCTTGCAAAATCTACTTGTGCAGACATATAGCTTCTTAATTTTGGATAGGTTTCGTAATACAAATCAATGAGTTCTTTAGATTCTTTTCTGGTTAAATCTGTTTGATTGCTTAATCCAAAGGCAGAAACTCCATAAATAATACCAAAGTTTACAGTTTTTGCATTGCTTCGTTGTTCTCTGGTAACCTCTTCAATAGGTACGTTAAACACCTTTGCTGCTGTAGAAGCATGAATATCTTCTCCGTTTTTAAAAGCCTCAATCATGGTTTCTTCTTCACTTAAAGCCGCAATAATTCGCAACTCTATTTGCGAGTAATCAGCGGCAAGTAATACATAATTTTCATCTCTTGGAATGAATGCTTTTCTTACTTGTTTTCCTCGCTCTGTTCTAATAGGAATGTTCTGTAAATTAGGGTTTGTAGAGCTTAATCTTCCTGTGGCAGCAACCGCTTGTGCATAGGCAGTGTGTACACGGCCCGTTTTTGGGTTTATTTCATTTGGCAATGCATCTAAATAGGTGCTTTGTAATTTTTTATACTGTCTATATTCTAGTACATTGGCAATAATTTCATGCTCTTTTGCTAAGTAAGATAATACATCTTCTGCAGTAGAATACTGACCTGTTTTTGTTTTTTTAGGTTTGTCTACCAACCTCATATTTTCAAACAACACAATTCCTAATTGTTTTGGTGAAGCAATATTAAATTCTTCACCCGCTTGTTCAAAGATATTTTTCTCTAATCGATTGATATCCTCTGTTAAATGAACAGACAATTCCTTTAAAAAATCGGTATTTAAATTAATCCCTTCAATTTCCATAGCTGCTAATACTGAGACCAGCGGCAATTCTATTTCATTAAACAATTTAGTAACATTACCATTTTCTAATTCATTTATAAAATGCTCTTTTAATTGAAGCGTGATGTCTGCGTCTTCTACTGCATATTCTGTTTGGTCTTCTAAAGGGACTACGCGCATAGAAAGCTGATTTTTTCCTTTTTTACCAATTAACTCAGCAATAGAAACAGGTTGATAATTTAAGTAGGTTTCCGATAAAATATCCATTCCATGTCGCATATCTGGATTAATCAAATAATGAGCAATCATAGTATCAAATAAAGAACCTTTAACGGGCATCTCATAGTTAGACAGTACCTTAATATCATACTTTAAGTTGTGGCCAATTTTTTGGATAGACTCATTTTCAAAAAACTCACGAAACTCTTCTAAAATAGCTTTCGTTTTAGCTTGGTCTTCTGGAAATGAAACATAATATCCTTTTCCAATTTCCCAAGAAAAAGCAATTCCAATTAGCTCAACTTCTAGTGCTTTTAATCCAGTTGTTTCTGTATCAAAACACACAGAAGATTGTTGTTGTAATTTTTTAAGTAATATTTTTCTAGAGAGCGGTGTTTGTACGTGCTGATAAAAATGATCAGTAGTTGCAATAGTTTTGTATCCTTGAACACTTTCTTGTTCTGAAACATTTCCAGTTCCTGGAGCAGCAAACAAATCAAATTGACCATTCTGGTTACTGAGCGTAGTCGAAGTAACCTGCGCTGAACTCTTTGGCTGTGCAGTTTCAGAAGTTGTTGCGCTAGTTGTATCTGTTGCTGTGGTAAAAGTTTTTACAAAATTATCTGTAAGTCTTCGAAATTCTAGCTCAGTAAAAATTGCTTTTGTAGCTTCAATATCTGGCATGCACATTTTAAAGTTTTCTTCATGAAAGTCTACAGGAACATCCAGCATAATAGTAGCTAATTCTTTGGAGAGAATTCCCAATTCTTTAGCACCTTCAACTTTTTCTTTCATTTTACCTTTCAGATCTGCAGTATTTTCCAACAAATTTTCCATAGATCCATACTGCGCTAAGAACTTTTTGGCAGTTTTTTCACCAACACCTGGTAGTCCTGGAATATTGTCTACAGAATCTCCCATCATTCCTAAAAAATCTATGACTTGCTCAGGCCTTTCTACACCAAATTTTTCTTGTACTTCTAGAATTCCCCAAGTTTCATAGCCACCCCCAAACCTAGGTCTGTACATGAAAATATTTTCAGAAACCAATTGTGCAAAATCTTTATCAGGTGTAACCATAAAAGTTTGGTATCCTTCTTTCTCTGCTTTTTTGGCTAGGGTTCCAATAATATCATCAGCTTCATATCCTGCCAACACAACTGCAGGAATTTTCATTGCTTTTAAAATACTTTCTATAATAGGAACTGCAATTTTAATTGCCTCTGGCGTTTCTTGTCTGTTGGCTTTATATTCTGGGAAAGCCTCTGTTCTAGCAGCACTACCACCTCTATCAAAACAAACCGCTAAATGATCTGGTTTTTCTCGCTTTATAACATCTAATAGAGAATTGGTGAAGCCTAAAATAGCAGAGGTATCCATCCCTTTTGAGTTAATTCTCGGGTTTTTAATAAAGGCATAATATCCTCTAAAAATTAATGCAAAAGCATCGAGTAAAAAAAGACGTTTTTTATCTGACATGAAGTTAGGTATTGAATTGTTAAAACTACAAAATATAAATTTTGCCAAAAAAAGAATCTCTAAAAATTGTCATAAGTTATGAGCATGATCATATTAGGTCTTTTAATCTAAGTTTTAAAAGGGTTAGAGTATGTTTTTATTTTCTTAATAAGATTGATGTAAACTCCTGTTTTGTATCTCATTTTGTAAAGAAAACTTTAACATGCTAGTTAAAATTAGAGCTTTCTTTTTGAAGTATCTTTGAGCAGACAAAACACACCAATTATGTTACGATGGATTATCCCCTTATTGATTGCTTCAGCAATCATTTTTGTTCTCGAATATTATGCTTTTCAGGCAGTAAAAACGGTTACTAAAAATCGGGTAATTAGATGGGTTTGGTTAGGCATAGGATTGTTGGTATACCTCAACTTGTTGTATGTTATTTTCTCTACACCTAGCAATTCTGGTCAGACAAAACAGTTTCAAATGGCAACAGGAATGATGATTACCATTTTAATTCCTAAAGTATTTATTTTAATAATCTTATTTGGTGAAGACATAGTTCGTTTGGTTCAAAAAATTATTTCATGGCTTGGTACTAATCCCACCCAATCCATTTCAGGAAGACGTAAATTTATTTCACAAATGGCACTGGGGTTGGCAGCAATACCATTTGCTTCATTTTTATATGGAATCATACAAGGGCGCTATAATTATAAAGTTTTAAAATATCAACTATCTTTTAAAGACTTACCAGATGCTTTTGATGGATTTACCATTACCCAAATTTCAGACATTCATTCAGGAAGTTTTACCAATAAGGAGAAGGTACAATATGGTGTAGATATGATTAATGATCAGCATTCAGACTTATTATTATTTACTGGAGACATTGTAAATAATAAGGCAAGTGAAATGGATAATTGGATTGATATGTTTGGGACTCTAAATGCACCTTATGGTAAATATGCTGTTTTAGGAAATCATGATTATGCAGAATATATTCGAGGCATAAGCAAAGAAGAAAAAGAAGTTCAATTTGAAGAAATAAAAAAGATTCATCCAAAAATAGGTTTTGATTTATTGTGCAATGAACATCGATATATTGAAAAAGATGGTCAAAAAATTGCATTAGTAGGTGTAGAAAATTGGGGAAAAAGTTTTAAACAAGCAGGAGATCTTTCTAAAGCATCTGAGGGAGTAAACAAAAATGATTTTAAAATTCTAATGTCTCATGATCCATCTCATTGGGAGGCAGAAGTTAAGCAAGATGATTTAAACTATCACTTAACATTAAGTGGCCATACACATGGCTTACAAATGGGAATTGAAATTCCGGGATGGTTTAAATGGAGTCCTTCAAAATATGTATACAAGCAGTGGGCAGGTTTGTATGAAGAGTATGGTAGATATATAAATGTAAACAGAGGTTTTGGCTATCATGCGTTCCCTGGAAGGGTAGGTATTTGGCCAGAAATTACTGTAATTGAGCTTAAAAAATCCTGATAATCAGGTCAATTCAACAGAAATGTTATATTTGTAGATAAGAAAACGCAGTTAATTGCGTTTCTACCCAAAGAAAAATGATTAAAAATGACAAAGTTTGGTGAATTAATTAGTGCTGATGAACCTGTCTTAATAGATTTCTATTTTGATTGGGAAGATGCTGACAATAATTTAGATACTTTACGAGATGTTGCTGCTGCTCTAGGAGATAAAGCAAAGGTAATTAAGATAGACATCAAAAAGAACGAGCCATTAGCTGAAGCGCTTCGCGTAAAAGGAAATCCTACTTTCATGATTTATAAAGATGGTGAAATGAAATGGAGACAAACCGGAGAGCAAGATGCCAATACTTTAATTGGTTTGGTTCAGCAGTATCTCTAAACAATCGCTTTAAATAGATATCCTTTTTGGCCAAAGTGATCAAGTATTCTAGGTAATGCAAAGTAGATTTTATCTTTGGCTTTTTCACTATCATGCATTACAATAATACTTCCATTGGTTGTGTTTTTAAGAACATTTTCTAGACACTTTTCAGGAGATATAGACCTGTCAAAATCGCCGCTAAGCACATCCCACATTATAATTTTATAGCCTTCTTGTTGCAATAATCTTGCTTGTGATGATTTTAACCTTCCGTAAGGGGGTCTAAATAATTTACTAACAATGTAAGCAGATGCTTGTTGAATATTTTCAATATAGCGAGTGTTTTTAGTTAGTAAACCATTGAGATGATTAAAGGTATGATTGCCTACAGAATGGCCTTCTTCTTGTATTTTATGATAGATATTTTGGTGTTTTTTTACATTTTTCCCAATACAAAAAAAAGTAGCTTTTGCCTGGTGTTTCTTTAATTCTTCTAACACAAAATTTGTTACTTCTAGCGTAGGACCATCGTCAAAAGTTAGATAAATTTCTTTTGGAACAGAAGAAAAACGCCAACGATAATTAGAAAAGAATTTCTGAATTATTGTGGGCGTTTTAATGGTGTAAAATTTCATAAAAACTATTCTTCTTCAGGCATTAGATGGCTAAATAATTTTACTGTTTCTATAAACTCGTCTTGCTTATCAGTCTTGTATTGCTCATCGGTATCAAATCTATCTATTTGAGTGGCAATAATATTTCGATACATTAACAAATTATTGTCTATTTCTTCAAAGATTAAATCTGTGTTTTCAATAGAATGTTCTGCCAACCAAATGAGCTGTTCTTTAAAAATTCTAATTAAAGTTTCTGCTGCTGCTCTGGCTTTTTCTGGTTCTCCTAGTAGGTAATACATTTCTGGGTATCCAACAGATAAGCTAAAATGACTAAAGTCTCTAATAGGCATTTTTTCTATGGAGAGATCTAGTATTTCTAAAGCCTTCACCGTATCGCCTTGCGCTGCAAAAGCATCAGACAAACGCATTAAATTATTACGCATAGAGATTGAGTTTCTTTTTGTTTGCTCATCTAAATAGATTTTTCCATCATTAATATTTCTCCAATCTAGTTTTTGGATATTGGCATACATTTTCTCAGGATCAATACGTCCCATATCAAACGGACTTTTCTTTGTTACAGTTCCGTCTGGGTTTTCAACATTCATTGGGGTTCTTATTGGAACCAATTTATAAGCCATCCCATCTAGCTGTAAATAGTCCTTCAACCAAATGTATTCTTCATCTGCAAATGCGCCTCCTGTAAAATAAAGAGGTCTTTTCCAGTCAAAGTTTGCTAAAATATCGATCATTAGAATTCTATTTTTAGCAATACCTCTGCCAATTTCAATGTCTATATAATCTACAATTTTATCTGCATCTTTGGCCGCAACAATTCCATACTCTAAAACATTTTCTTTATTTACTGGAATTCTAATTTTTCTGGTTGGTAATACTTTCTCTTCATTTCCATCACCATCAATATCATAAAAAGTAACCTTATTCTTGCTTTCTATCCATTGCATATACTCATTTATTGAAAGGATAGAGTCCTTTAATGTTGGAAACAACTCTTCAAAATAATAAGCAGCATCTAAACTACCGTATTTATAATCGTCATGTTTTAATTGAGAAGGAATAGGTGGTGCATCATAGGTTGCGCGCTTCATTTGATCTATATACCAATCTGTAGCAAATAGACTGGTGTTTACCAGTTTAATATCTGTTCTAATACCTTCTACCTCTTGCATATACCAAAGGGGAAATGTATCATTATCTCCAATGGTAAACATAATAGCATTTGGGTCGCAAGACTCTAGATATGATTGTGCATTTAAATGAGTTGTATATCTGTTAGACCTATCATGATCATCCCAGTTTTCAAAACCCATGAGTGTTGGTACAGCTACTAATGAAACTGCTGAAACAACAATTGCAACCATTTTCTTATTGGCAAAATTCTTCAAATATTCATAAAGAGCCAATACGCCAAAGCCAACCCATATAGCAAAAATATAAAAAGAACCTACAATGGCATAATCTCGCTCTCTTGGTTCAAAAGGTTTAGGATTTGTGTAAAATATAATTGCAAAGCCTGTAAAAGCAAAGAACATAAAGAGTACAAAGAAATTTTTCTTATCCCATTTAATTTGATACAATAAGCCAATCAAACCTAATAAGAAAGGTAACATAAAATAGATATTTCTACCCTTGTTTTCTAAGACATCTGAAGGTAAGTTTGTTTGAGGGCCAAGTCTTGCTTCATCTATGACAGAAATCCCGCTTAACCAATTTCCATTGTATTTGTCTAATTGCCCTTGCACATCATTTTGTCTGCCAGAGAAATTCCACATAAAATAACGACCATACATATATCCAAATTGGAAATTGAGCATAAACTTTATGTTTTCTGCAAATGTTGGCCTTCGGGTACTATTTGGTGGAATACCGGCAATAGCTTTGTACATTTCTTCTGCAGCCGGATTTGTCATTCTAGGAATAAACCCCTTGTGTTTATCTGACGTATTTGGCAATACATCTTTGTACTTGTTTACAATTTCATATTTGCCATTTCTTTTTTCATACTTTGGTTTGTCATCTCGTAAAGGCTTGTCTTTATTGACCTCTCTATTGTAAGTATTTGAATAGTAAGTATCATAAAAAACATTGGCATCTCCATATTGTTCACGATTGTAATAGGCTAGTAGTTCTCTGGCACTAGAAGGATTGTTTTCGTTAATGGTGGTATTCGTATTGGCTCTTATAGGGAGCATTAACCAAGATGAAAAACCAATCATAATAAATAAGACAGAAAGAAGGATTGTATTTGTAATT
>ENA-ORCY01001108-ORCY01001108.1-marine-metagenome-genome-assembly--contig:-NODE-1108-length-13192-cov-3.128174_pt1 | contig 13192 bp, 9 predicted proteins | sample MGYA00248634_ERZ508507 | MGnify/ENA primary metagenome ERZ508507 (study PRJEB26178, sample SAMN06266269) | marine metagenome | isolation source: Columbia River Estuary | place: USA:Columbia River Estuary... | reverse complement strand
CTGCCAAGGTGAAGGAGGTGGCGACAGGTTTGCTGGTGCCCGCGAGCAAAGCGTAGGCTGTATTGAGATCCAAAGCCTCCTCTCCAACAAGATCGGTGGCAACGCAGCAACGGGTGAACCAACTGATATTGGTTAATTGGTCCTGAAGCCGCGCAAAATCATAGAGGTCTTGAAGCGTCGAGGCGCGATAATCGCCACTGTCCAAATCCAAAGTTTGCACCGCTGCGCCGCCGGTACCAAAATGTACCCGATCCCCACCCACTTCAATGCTGCGCGCAGGATCCCGGCCGTGCAGGGTGAGGGTCTTTGGAGCTGCAGCAATAGCCTGCGCTATCAAGCTGCGGGGTATATGGATCCGTCCCGCTTCAAACCGCGCCCCCTGCTGCACAAAGAGATCCCGCAAGCGGTCCGGCACCTCGCCAACCCCAAGCTCTTCGAGCAAGCGCAGGGCGACATCGTAGATCTGCTCCATATCAGACATACTCAAAGGTTTATATTGCCCGCCAAACCCTCCGGGGGGCGCGGGATTTATCGGCAAGGCTTTACTGCGCCGCAGATGTCGCCCCGCTCTGCCACCTGTTGCGCGCGCCATAACACTCCCTTCGATTACTTTTGCAGGCACCGTCTCGCGCGCGCAGGCTTCGGTCAAGGAAAATAACCGCGCTGTCAGACTATCAAATGGCGGAAAAATATTTTCAAAACCCCTTCCAATGTGCCAGGAATAAGGTGCAGATCAGGAGGCAGGCAATGAAATCTCAAGCACGCGTTGTGGTTATCGGCGGCGGAATCGCCGGTTGCTCAACCCTTTACCATTTGACCCAGGAGGGGTGGAGCGATGTGGTTCTGGTGGAGCGCGATGAATTAACCTCCGGCACGACTTGGCATTCTGCGGCGCAGGTCACCAATTTCGGCATGTCGCAGGTGATGATTGGTCTCAAAAGCCATTCCATCAAACTCTACAAAGAGCTGGCCGCAGATCCTGAATACCCGGTCGGATATAACTTTGGCGATGGCGGCATCCGTCTGGCCAATACGCAAGCTCATATGGACGGATACGCGCATTTCACCAGCCTGGCCAAGGGCATGGGGGTTGAGTTCGAAGTGCTGGATGCACAGGAATGCGCGCGGCGGCATCCGTTGATTTCGACCGAAAACCTAATGGGCGGCCTCTGGGATCCAAGTGATGGGCATATCGATCCGGCCCAGCTCTGCCAAGCCTTGGCACGCCGGGCCCGCGCCGCCGGGGCTGAGGTCTACCGTTTCACCTCTGTCACGGACCTGACGCAACATGCCGATGACAGCTGGACGGTGCACACGGACAAGGGCGATATTCGCGCAGAGATTGTCGTCAACGCCTGCGGGTACCGGGTCAATGAGGTTGGCGCTATGATGGGAGTAGAGCATCCAGTCGCAAGCATGGAGCATCAGTATTTCATCACCGAAGATATGCCGGGCGTTATGGAGGCCGGGCATCGGATCCCACTGCTGCGCTGCCCGATTTCAGACTATTATTCGCGGCAGGAAAAAAATGGTCTCTTGGTCGGGTTTTATGAGCAAGAGTGCAAGACCTGGGGCATGGATGGGATTGATCCCAAATTCAGCAATGATCTGTGCCCGGATGACTTGGACCGGGTTATGGATGTGTTGGAAGGGGCAATCGCCCGTATGCCAGCCCTTGCGGAAGTTGGCATGAAACAGGTGGTCAATGGCCCCATCACCTATACCATCGACGGCACCCCTTTGGTTGGGCCGATTCCCGGCAAGCGCAACGCCTTTTGCATCATAGGTCTCAGGGCCGGGCTTGGTGAGGGCGGTGGTCACGGCTGGCTACTGGCACAGCAAATTGTCCATGGGGAGGCCTGTTATGACACATGGGCACTAGATCCAAGGCGTTTCACCGGCCATGCCACGCAAGAGTTGACGTCTCTTTACGCCATCCAAGATTATCAAAACGAGTTTCGCTTTCATCTGCCCCACGAGCACCGCCCGGCGGGGCGCCCAGCCAAAACCACACCTCTGACCCCGATCTTGGAGCAGGCCGGCGCACATTTCACTGTGGTCAATGGCTGGGAGCGGTCGGACTATTTCAAACCCACCCCCGATTTTGTGGAAGACTATGGCTATAGCTACACAAAGGTGCATGAGCTGGTCGCAGCCGAGGTGGCACGGGTGCAAAATCATGTGGCGCTTGCGGAAGTGAACGGGTTCAATCGGATTGAGATCACCGGCCCAGGTGCGCGCGATTGGCTGGACTATATGATCTGCTCTCGCGTGCCGCGCAAAATTGGAAAAGTGGGGCTTGGGTATCTTCTCAATGATTATGGCAATGTGAAAGCAGAAGCCACAATCGCCAATCTCCCAGATGGCCGCATTTGGTATGGATCGGCCGCAGCCGCAGAATTCCATGATATGGATTGGTTGAGCAAGCATCTTCCGAAAGATGGCTCCGTCACGCTGCGCAGTTTGACCAATGACCACACGATCTTAGTCTTGGCCGGGCCAAAATCCCGCGCCGTGCTCAGCGCTTGCGCCAGAGGCGATTGGTCAGCCGCAGGCTTTCCTTGGCTTTCGGTCCGCGAGGCCCGCATTGGACATGCGCCGGCAATCGTCATGTCGGTGAGCTTTTCAGGTGAATTGGCCTATGAAATCCACCTTCCCAATTCCGCGCTCTTCGCCGCTTACTCGGCGCTGATGCGGGCCGGCGCCGCCCATGATATCGGACATTTCGGCGCGCGCGCCGTGGACAGTATGCGCATGGAGAAAGGCTATCTCCACTGGAAATCAGATCTGATCACCGAGTTTGACCCCTATGAGACTGGACTCGACCGGTTTGTCTGCCGCGACAAAGACTTCCTCGGAAAAGCAGCGCTCATGGCCCGCGGCGACAAGAAACGCCGCCAACTGCGGATGCTTGAGATTGACGCCACTCACGCAAGCCCACAGCCCAGCGACAGCCTCTATGCTGGCGGGCGGCTGATAGGCTCGGTCACCTCTGCCGACTGGGGGTACCGCACGGGCAAGAATATCGCCTATGCCTTTATGCAGCCCGATATCGTCGAGGGCATCACTGTTGATATCATCGGCAAGCCCTATGCGGCCAGACTTCTGAACGGGCCAGTTTACGACCCAGACAACAGCCGGGTTACATCTTAGAGCCGCACAAAAAAACGGGCCCATAGGGCCCGTTTGATAAGGTCTTAAACTTTACCTTTCCAAGGCACCAGCCAGCCTTCAAGCTTGCGGATTCCAATGTCGATGGCAAAACCGATCACACCAATGAGGATAATCCCCACAATCACGATATCTGTCAGCTGAAACTTAGCAGCGACCATGATCATCATGCCAAGACCTTTTTCCGCCGCCACCAATTCAGCCGCCACAACCGTGCCCCAACACACGCCCATGGCCACCCGTGCGCCGGTAAAGATCTCAGGCAGGGAGTTTGGAATGATCACCTTACGCAAAATTTGCGATTTTTTGGCACCCAAGGAATAGGCCGCATGCACTTTGGCAATGGCCACACCGGACACGCCAGAGCGCGCCGCGATAGCCATGATCCAGAGCGCTGCAAGAAAGAGCAAGATCACTTTGGACGTCTCACCAATGCCGAACCAAATAATCATCAAAGGGATCAAGGCCAAGGGCGGCACCGGGCGCATAAATTCGACAATCGGATCAAACCAACCCCGCGCCCAATTGGTCAGCCCCATGGCGTAACCGAGGGGAATACCCACAAGCGCGCCAAAGATAAAACCAAGCAACACACGCTGCAAAGAGGCCCAAGTATGCTCAAGCAGGGTGAAATTGCGATACCCTTCACGATTCAGCTGTAAAAAGCGGTTCGTCGTCACTTCCGGAGCAGGCAGATAGAGCCGCGCCATGCGAAACCCGGTGGAGGGTTCGAAGAAGGGTGTGCCTTTTTCAGTGAGCGCCAAGCGTCCCTCGGACAAGATAATCTGCTCACCAGGTGTGAGGGCTTGCCCATTGAGATGGGTCACGATGGCCCCATCGGATTTTTTGAACTCATCATTTTTGAACACAGAGATCAGCTTTGATCCATAACGCGGGATGACCAATGTATCGTTCTTTGCGAACCCTTCGCCGAGATCAACGTCAAGTTTGTTCGGAATTTTCCCTGGCGCTCCATTGGCATCTTCTGTCAACTGAACATCTTCAGGGTAGACCAAAATGGAAACGGTTGCGTCATCGCTGCGTCCATCGGGCAAGGTAGAGGTATAGGTGAATTCCACCATACCTTCGAACGGACCTTTGGCCTTGAACAAAGGCAAGGATGAATTGGTAAAAGCCACCCAAAGGGCGAAAATCGCCAGAACCGAAATCACTGACGCGGCCCGGTTCGCCTTTACAGCGCTTTCATCGCCAAAGGTCACCGTCTTGAGTGAGGTAAAATCAGCGCGGGTAAAAAATCGTTTTGTGGCCCAAGCTACAATCACCATACTAACCGCAAAAATCGCGATATATACGGCAAGAAGGATCAAACCGGTCATGCGCTTTCCTCCGTGCGGCCCATTATTTCTTCTTCCATTTCCCAAATCATCGCCAAAATCTCCTCACGGGTTTTGGCGTAATCGGGATGTTTCTTAACCGCGCGTAAATCCGCGCCAACACCCATTTCCGCAAAGGGCAGGCGATATTCTTTGTGGATACGTCCCGGACGCGGCGCCATAACCAAAAGGCGCTCACCCAAGAGCAGTGCTTCTTCCACCGAATGGGTGATCAAAATAATCGTCTTGCCGGTCTCTTTCCACAGATCCAACACCAAAGATTGCATCTTTTCGCGGGTCAAAGCGTCCAGAGCCCCCAAAGGCTCATCCATCAAAATCACATCCGGTTCATTGGCCAAACAACGGGCCAAAGCCACACGCTGCTGCATACCGCCCGACAGCTCATAAACCGCCTTATCTTTGAAATCTTGCAAACCCACGACTTCCAGCAGACGATCTACGATTTTCATGCTGTCTTGGCGGGGCATCTTTTTCATGTCTGGGCCGAAAGAAACATTCTCCCGCACCGTCATCCATTCAAACAAAGCGCCTTGCTGAAATACCATACCCCGTTCTGGACCCGGTCCCTCGACCGCATGGTCATTGACAACGACCTGCCCTTCGGTGGGCGCCAAGAATCCGGCCACGATATTCAGCAATGTGGTTTTGCCACAGCCTGATGGGCCAAGAACACTTAGCAATTCTCCAGATTTTATGTCCAAGGTTACGTTTTTGAGCGCTTGTACGGATCCCCCATTGGGCAAATCGAAGCGCATAGAAATATTGTCAATAAGCAGGCCTGACACCTGAAGCTCCCATCTGGCCAAAATGCTTGGCCTTCTCTCATGTTAACGGAGGATTCCCGCGGACTAATCACACAGTAAAAAGGGAGGTAGGCGATCTGAAACCGCCTACCTCATTTAAAACTTACATGCCTTTGGCAGCTGCCAGAGGACCTGTGTTTACATTGTCAACATAGCTGTCTTTGGCGCTGTCGATTGAACCTGCGTTCACGAAGACATCCGCCACACCTTTCATGAAGGTCTGCGCGTTGCCGCTGAGCCAAGACTTGGACAATTGCGTGTCGATGTCTGGGAAAACAAAGGTGCTCATGGAGCCTTTTGCATCTTCAACGCTCATACCCGCATCTTGTGCGATCATATTGGCCATGAATTCAGGCTGAGAGGCATTCCATGCCGCATTGGCATCGGCGGTCACAGCCAAGAATTTTGCCACAACATCGGCATTTTCAGCGACAAAACCAGAAGGTGCTGTGGTCACATCAAAGACCAAAATACCCAGTTCAGTTTTTTCTGCACCGGTCAGCAATACGTTGCCAGATTCTTTCATACGGCGCAGCGCACCGCCCCAGCCGCAAGCCATGTCTACAGCGCCTTGTGCCAAGGCCGCTTGGCCTTCAGCAGGGGCCATGTCCACAACAGTCAGGCTATCAAGGGATACGCCGAAATGCTCCATTTGCTTCAGGAAGCCGTAATGTGCCGCAGTGCCCAACGGCACGGCAACTTTCTTGCCAGCCAATTCGCCGGCGGAGCTTTTGTCAATTTCCAAGCCAGATGCGACCACACAGTTGTCATTGTCCGCATAGGACACAGCCACATCAACGATTTGCAGATCCTGACCCGCAGATGTTGCAACTACGAAAGGAGGCACACCTTGAGACACGGAAATATCAATATCACCGGAGGCCATGGCCGCAGACATTGCTGTGCCTGTGTCGAAAGAAACCCAGTTTACCTTCATGCCCAAAGCGGCGTCATAGGCGCCAGAAACTTTCGCAGCTTGGAATGGCATGGGCCACTCAAGGAAATATGCAACGTTCAACTCGCCATGCCCGCCCGCAAATGCAGCGGAGCCTGACACCAAAGTTACCCCAGCAACAGCACCCTTCAATGCAGTTTTCAATTTCATATCATTTTCTCCCAGTTGCGCTGGCGCTTAATGCCCAGCTTGTTTACGTCGTCTATTCTCGCCAGGATGAGACCGGCTTGCACGGTCAAAAACGGCAGACTTTAGGAGTATACCGAACCATAAAATAAGAGTCGCGCAAAGCAAATTCTTGAATTTTTTCTGAATAATTGTGCGATATCACTCAAAATATTCAGAGAAATATTCGCTCAAACTTGCGCAGCTTTTGATTTGATCTCTCCCAGTTTCACAACGAGCCGCGGCCGATCTTCACGCCAACACAACGACATCATCCGGGCAACACTGCAAACAGTCGTCGCGTGCAGCAAGAGGAAATGCTTTTTGGACATACAGAGGATATATATCTGGACCTATTTCTACTCTGGCTTTTCTGCGCTGATAGCGGTCAACTCAGGACTATAGAATCCGACTATCCCATAAGATCTAAAAAGGAGCGTGGCCTATGGACGGCAATCTGCAAAATGATTTGAGTGACGTTGTCGCCAACGACAAAGCCCATGTTTGGCATCACTTGATCCAACATAAAATGTTCGAAACCGCTGACCCCAATATCATTGTCGAGGGCAAGGGCATGCGGGTTTGGAATCAAGCCGGCAAGGAGCATCTGGATGCGGTCTCCGGCGGGGTTTGGACCGTCAACGTCGGCTACGGCCGCGAGAGCATCGCCGATGCCGTGCGTGATCAATTGGTCAAGATGAACTATTTTGCCGGCTCCGCTGGCTCGATTCCCGCGGCCAATTTTGCCAAACGCTTGATCGAAAAAATGCCAGGCATGAGCCGGGCCTATTTCTCAAACTCAGGATCGGAGGCCAATGAAAAAGGCTTCAAGATGATCCGGCAAATCGCGCATAAGAAATATGGTGGCAAGAAAAATAAAATTCTGTACCGCGAACGCGACTATCACGGCACCACCATTGCGACTTTGGCGGCCGGTGGCCAGCATGAGCGCAGCGCCCAATATGGCCCCTTTCCTGAGGGTTTCATTTCTGTGCCTCATTGCCTTGAATATCGCGAAGCGGCGCAAGACAACCTCGGACAAGGCGAAAGCTACGGGCTACGCGCAGCAAATGCGATTGAAGATGTCATCCTGCGCGAAGGTCCCGACACCGTTGGCGGTTTGATCCTTGAGCCAATCACAGCAGGTGGCGGCGTTATTGTGCCCCCCGAAGGCTACTGGCCACGGGTGCAAGAAATCTGCAAAAAATATGATGTCTTGTTGATGATCGACGAAGTTGTTTGCGGCCTTGGGCGCACAGGCACCTGGTTTGGATATCAACATTACGACATCAAGCCAGATATCGTCACAATGGCCAAGGGCGTTGCTTCAGGCTATGCGGCCATCTCATTGACCGTCACCACGGAAGAGGTGTTCGAGCAATTCAAAGATGCCAGCGATCACATGGGATATTTCCGCGATATCTCCACCTTCGGCGGTTGCACCGCAGGCCCGGCAGCAGCGCTGGAAAACATGCGCATCATTGAGGATGAAAACCTTCTTGAAAATTGCACAGCCCGCGGAGCGCAATTGATTGCTAACCTCGAAGCCTTGGCTGAGAAACACAGCATCATTGGCGATGTCCGTGGTAAAGGCTTGTTCTGCGGCGCAGAGCTGGTGACGAACCGCGAAACCCGCGAACCGGCACCGGAAGCAAAAGTGCAGGCGGTGGTCAAAGACTGCATGGCGCAGGGCGTCATCATCGGCGCGACAAACCGCTCCTTGCCAGGGTTCAACAACACTTTGTGCCTGTCGCCGGCGCTGATTTGTACAGCCGAAGATATCGACCTCATCACCGATGCAATAGATCAGGCCTTAAGCCGAGTCTTTGGCTAATCCTCCCAAAGCCTGACTAAAAAGGCAGGGCCTGTCCCTGCCTTTTTTATACCCAACCAAATATTTCCAAACATGCCACCACTTCTAGACCTTGCGCCCCTACAGAAAACTCGGCATCAATAGATCCAAAAGTCATATAGGTTTAGGTCCAAAATGGCGATTTCTGAAGAGACTTTCTTTTTGCCGCCCGATTCGGAAGGCACCCTGCAAAACCAAATCCAACAGCTGGTCGCCGAAGCGATTCTCAGCGGAAGGTTTCGGGCTGGCGAAAAAATGCCTTCAAGCCGAAAATTGGCGGCCCATTTGGGGGTGAGCCGGATCACCGTGACCCTCGCCTATACAGAGCTTCTGGCCGATGATTATCTCACGAGCCGCGGTCGGTCCGGTTATTATATCAGCACAAATGCACCGCAGCCGCCAAAATTCCCCATCATGCCCCGCGAAGACAAAGTGGATTGGGTCCGCGCCATTGGTCAAAAGTTTTCCGGCGGGGTGACACTTACGAAACCCTCCGATTGGGGCAGTTACAAATATCCCTTCATCTACGGCCAAGCCGATGAAACCCTGTTTGATCGGTCGAATTGGCGGCTCTGTGCACTTCAAGCTCTGGGCTCGAAAGATTATGATGCGCTGACCAGTGATTACTTCGATCGGGATGATCCAAAGTTGATCGAATTCATTCTGCGCCACACCCTGCCGCGCCGGGGAATCAGGGCCGAACCAGATGAGGTTTTGGTCACTATGGGGGCGCAGAATGCACTTTGGTTAACTGCGAATGTTCTGCTGAACCAAAGACGAACAGCGGCATTGGAAAACCCCTGCTACCCATCCCTGCGCGATATTTTAACCCAGTCGCGCTGCCAAGTGGCCAGTGTTGCGGTGGATGCGGCAGGCCTGCCGCCAGATGCCTTGCCATCTGATGTTGATGTGGTCTTCACCACCCCATCCCACCAATGCCCGACCGCCACCACAATGCCGCTGGAGCGCCGCCGGACACTCCTAACTCGCGCGGCAGAGAAAGATTTTTTAATTGTTGAGGATGACTATGAATTCGAAATGTCCTTTCTCAAAGCACCCTCTCCAGCGCTGAAATCCTTGGACCGTGAGGGGCGGGTGATCTATGTTGGCAGTTTCTCTAAATCGCTATTTCCAGGGTTGCGGCTTGGCTATTTGGTGGGCTCCAAGCCATTTATCCGCGAGGCACGCGCGCTGCGCTCAACCGTGCTGCGCCATCCCCCCGGCCATATTCAACGCACGGCGGCCTATTTCCTGTCGCTCGGCCATTACGACGCGCTGATCCGCCGGATGGGCACAGAATTTCATGCACGGCGCCTGGCCATGGAGGAGGCCTTCGCCCAGAATGGCCTGACCGTTGCCGGGCAAGGCGCCTTTGGCGGTAGCTCCTTTTGGATGCGTGCCCCGGCCAACGTCGACACCGAGCAGGTTGCAGAGCGGCTGCGCAGCAAGGGTGTCTTGATCGAACCGGGCCGACCGTTTTTCACCCAGCAAGATGCCCCGAAAAATTATTATCGATTGGCCTATAGCTCGCTTCCCGTTCGAAAAATTGCAGAAGGCGTGGCGCTTATTGCCAGCGAGATGCGCCCGTGATGCAAGCGGTCTTAGCAGCCTTGGCCCTGCCGCCGGATCACCTTGCATTGCTCGGTCTGATTTGCTTCATTGCCGGGCTGGTGCGCGGCTTTTCGGGCTTTGCACTGTCCGCCATGGTCATGGCATCCGGCGCCTTGATCCTGCCGCCTGTCCAACTGATCCCCGTCTGTTGGTGGCTTGAGATGACCGCCTCGCTTTTCATGCTGCGCGGCGGCTGGCGGGAGGCCAATCGCAAGGTTGCGCTGGGTCTGGCCATTGGGTCAACCATTGGCGTGCCTTTTGGTCTGGCCCTTACAACGCAGGTGGATGTGGAAACCTCAAAGCTGATCGCGCTTGCGGTCATCGGCAGTCTCGCCGCCCTGCAGCTTGCCCGGGTGCAATTGCGCTTTCTGGCGAGCACCTGGGGGCTTTTCGGATCGGGCTGGATGGCCGGCGTGGCCACGGGCCTGGCGAGTGTTGGCGGCATGGTTGTGGCGCTTTACGTCTTAGCGCAAAATGCGCCACCGCGTGAGATGCGCGCCTCTTTGGTGTTATTTTTGTTTCTGGGCAGTGTCACGACGGCGCTGAGCCTGCTGGCTTTTGGACTAATGGACCGAACCGCCATAGCCCGCGGATTGGCCATGGCTGGACCCGCGGCTCTTGGGGTTATCCTGGGGCAGCTGTCATTCATCCCCAGGTGGGAGCATTTTTACAAGCCGTTTTGTCTTCTGCTTTTGCTGGCTCTGGCCAGCTGGGGCATCCTGCGGATGATCTTTGGAATTTAACACCGCAACGCGGCGCGCCCTATCGAATGCGGGTCTCACTGGCCGCATCGAACAGACGGGCAGAGGCAGCGTCAAGGATTAGCCCCACAGTATCGCCCTCCGTTGAGCGGATTTCGCAGCGCTCTTCTACGACAATTTTCTCGCCGGAGGTGCCTTTCAAATAGGCGTAGGAGACGCCACCAAGGCTTTCGGTCATCTCGATGCGATGGGTGGTGCCCCTGGGATCAAGGGTTAAATGCTCAGGACGCAGACCAATTTCAACCGCCGTCCCCTCAGCCGGCAGGGTGACGGGCAGATCCACCGAGGTCTCCAAGCCAGGCACATCCACCAGACCATCTTTCACCACAGCTGAAAGGAAATTCATTGCCGGACTGCCGATGAACCCGGCCACAAATTTATTGTCCGGATCACGGTAAAGATCCATTGGTGCGCCGACCTGTTCAATCACCCCACCCCGCAGAACGACGATCTTATCGGCCAGTGTCATAGCCTCAACCTGATCATGGGTGACATAGATCATGGTCGCGCCGATTTCCTTATGCAGTCTTGCGATCTCCACGCGCATCTCCACCCGCAATTCCGCATCGAGGTTGGACAGGGGTTCATCGAACAAGAAGACCTGTGGCTCCCGCACGATGGCCCGCCCGATCGCCACGCGCTGGCGCTGTCCGCCAGATAGGGTATGAGCCGCGCGCGGACCGTAACCGCCAAGCGACACCATCTTCAGCGCTTCTTCCACTTCACGATCGTATTCGGCCTTGGGCAGACGTTTTTTCTTCAGGCCATAGCCCACGTTGTCTGCCACCGAGAGGTGTGGGAAAATCGCATAGCTCTGAAACACCATGTTGGTCGGGCGATGATTGGCGGCGATGCCTGCCATAGGCTTGCCATCAAGGGTGATCGTGCCGGTGGTCGGCTCGTCAAATCCGGCGATCATCCGCAGAAGCGTGGTTTTGCCACAGCCTGACGGGCCAAGCAGTGAAAAGAACTCGCCTTCGCGGATCTCGGCGCTGACGCCTCGGAGGGCCTGAACCGAGCCAAAGCTTCGGGTAACACCATCGAGCGTGATGATCGGCTTTTCGGCTTTTGCTGCGGTCATTTTCAGATCAGCCCTTCGGTTGTAGAGGCATCGAGGCCGCGGCGCTGTGCGCTCCGGCGACGGAAGAATTCAGCCACGATCAGCAATGTGATCGACAGCAAAAGAAGAAGTGTTCCAAGCGCCATCACGCCCGGCAACTTGGCCGGGAAGCGCAGCTGGCTCCAGATATAGACAGGCAAGGTGACATCAGTGCCGGTCAGGAAGAAGGCGATGATGAATTCATCAAGCGAGATCGTGAAGGTAATCAGCAGGCTCGAAATCACCCCTGGCAGGATCAGCGGAAAAGTCACCCGTTTGAACGTGCCCCACGAGGTCTCGCCAAGATCGAACGACGCCTCCTCAAGGCTCTGATCAAGCCCGGCAAAGGCAGAATTCAGCACCGCAATCGAAAAGGGAACGCAGACAAGCACGTGACCGGCTATCACCGTCCAAAGCGAAAGGCTCATGCCCAGACGCATGAGAAGAACCAGCAAAGAAACGGCGATGATGATCTCGGGCAGGACAAGCGGCAAAAGGATCAGCCCCATGATCCCGCGCTTGGCCGGAAAACGATAGCGAACCCCGGCACGGGCAGCGAAAGCACCAAGCAGGGTTGAGATCATGGCCGTCGACACCGCAACGATCATGCTGTTGCCCAGCGCATCATGCAGGGCCGAGTTATCCATAAGCGAGGAAAACCATTCGGTCGTAAAGCCCTTCAGAGGGAAGGCAATCACAGTGGAATTGTTGAATGCAAAGATCGGTAGCAGGATGACCGGAGCATAGAGAAAGACCATATAGATCGACGCATAGCCGCGCAGCCAGTCGAGTTTCTTCGGACCTTTCGCCATAGCCTACTCCCCCGCCACGCGGCCGACACGGCGGCTGCCCAAGAAGATCAGCAGACTGAGGCCCCCGACGATAAACATCGACGACACGGCCAGCGCCGCGCCAAGGGGCGCGTTGTTGGCCTTGCCAAACTGAACCTGGATCATGTTGGAAATCATCAGCCCCTCGGTGCCGCCGACAAGCTTGGGGGTGATGAAATCCCCTACGGTCGGGATCAGAACGATGAGCGTCGCCGCCATGACGCCGGGGATCGCAAGCGGCAGGGTCACGCGGAAAAACCGGCGCACCGGGCCGTCGCCTAAATCCTCGGCCGCTTCCAGAAGCGAACGGTCGATCTTTTCGAGGGCCACGAAGATCGGCAGAATGGCAAACGGCGCCCAAGCGTGGGCCAGGGTTATGACAACGGCGTTGACGTTATAGAGAATGAATTGCAGCGGCTCATCGATGATGCCCGCCCAAAGCAAGGCGGAGTTGAACACGCCATTATATCCCAAGATGACCTTCCACAGGAAAACCCGAAGCAAGTAGCTGGTCCAGAACGGGGCAGTGATGAGGAAAAGCCAAAGCGCCTTGCGTTCTTTGACCCGGAAGGAAACGTAGTAGGCTACAG
>ENA-ORCY01001107-ORCY01001107.1-marine-metagenome-genome-assembly--contig:-NODE-1107-length-13211-cov-2.532816_pt1 | contig 13211 bp, 9 predicted proteins | sample MGYA00248634_ERZ508507 | MGnify/ENA primary metagenome ERZ508507 (study PRJEB26178, sample SAMN06266269) | marine metagenome | isolation source: Columbia River Estuary | place: USA:Columbia River Estuary... | reverse complement strand
CACCCAGAGAATTCTTCGTCGCTTGTTGTAACGACGAAGTTCTCAAACACCTACTGCGTGACAAGCAACTGATTGTTGGCTACCACTTATTTGCAAAAGTGGGTCCTCATGAGTGCAACGATCGGCAATACCAAGTCGTTGAGCCTCACCCGATTGCACAAGTGGACACCGCGGATGAAACCTGCAACCCGATGAAATCTCGGTCGGGTCGGGCATCTCACCAACCAAGATCTGCTGAGGCATTCCGAGATGCTCCAACACCACAGACAGCAATGCCTGTGTGTACGGATGCTTGGGATTTGCCATCAACTCTTCGGTTGTACCAATTTCTACAATCCGCCCCAAATACATCACCGCAATACGATCTGCGATATTCCATGGCAAACCCAAATCGTGTGTCACCACCAACACCGCCATGTTCTCGTCTCGAGCAAGGCGCTGCAATAAAGCCAATATCTCACCGCGCACCGATGCGTCCAAACTTGAAACAGGTTCATCGGCCACCAGCAACTGCGGCTTGAGCACCATTGCACCAGCAATCACCACACGTTGGCGCTGACCACCAGATAATTCATGCGGATACTTGAGCATGTAGCGCTCTGCTGGGTGCAAGCCACATTGTTGTAGAGCATTCTTGACGACCTGATGCTCGTTTTCACCGAGACCATGTATCCGCAAACCCTCTGCAACGATTTCATACACCGAATGGCGTGGATTAAGACTCGCAGTTGGATCCTGAAACACAATCTGGGCACGTCGACGAAATGCTTTCTTACCACTAGCGCTTGTTGGCAATAACTCTCCACCAAAAGCAATTGAACCTTCCGATGTTTCCTGCAACCCGAGAATCGCTCGCGCAAGTGTTGTTTTTCCGCAGCCAGACTCTCCCACCAAGGCGACAATTTCACCTGGGTGAATTTCGAGATCAACGCCATCAACTGCGCGTGCCGACTTTCCACCGCGCCGCCTCGCAGGGTATGCAACATGCACATTGCTGACATTGAGTAGTGACTCGGTTGCGGTCATTGTTTACCCACCAACACACAGGCAACCGAGCGCTTCTCATCATCTGATACGTGGCGCAACTTGACATCAACGCTTTGGCATTCATCAGTTGCGACAGTGCATCGCGGATGAAACGGACACCCGCTTGGCAAATTATTTGGATCGGGTGGGTCTCCTGCAAGACCGCGAGGTTGATGTCGAGATGATGGGTCGCCGATGACCGGAAACGATGCTGTGAGCGCTTTCGAATATGGGTGCAATGAATTGCGAAGCAATGCATCTCCGGCACCGACTTCAATAATTCGACCCGCATACATCACTGCAACGCGATCAGCAGTGTGTGACAAAACTGAGAGATCATGAGTAATAAACAACATTGACAGACCGCGCTCACGCTTGATGTTGTCGAGCAGTTGCAAGATTTGCGCCTGAACCATCACGTCGAGAGCCGTAGTTGGCTCATCAGCAATCAGCAACAGCGGATCACAGGCAAGTGCCATTGCAATCAACGCTCGCTGTTTTTGTCCACCCGATAATTCGTGCGGGTAATCATCTCCCCTACGTGCACCAAGACCCACGAGATCGAGAAGCTCGCCGGCTCGAGATGCCGATGCACTTCCATGTGCCTCAATCGCTTCATCAATTTGGCGACCAATTCGCCGAACAGGGTTGAGCACATGCTGTGCTCCCTGAAAAACCACAGAAGCCTGAGCCCACCTTGCTGCTCGAAGTTGGCCAGGCTTCATTGTCAAAATGTCTTGACCAGCAAGCTTGATTGATCCCGTAATTTGCGTTGACGGTGGAACAAGCCGCAACAGTGCCATCGCCAGTGTCGACTTGCCACAACCCGACTCTCCGGCAAGTCCAAGTGTTTCACCTGGTGCGATCTCGAGATCTACGCCGCGCACTGCGGGCACCAGCCCGCTGGACGATGCGTAAGTGATATGCAAATCACGAACTTCCAACACTGCCGACACGATCAGCGACCAGCCAATCGTGGATCAAAGATTCGCTCGAGTGCCCGACCAAACAAGGTAAATGCGAGCACCACAGTGATAATGCAAAGTCCTGGTGGCAAGTAATACCACCAAGCGTTCAATGTGATCGATCCACTTGACTGTGCGCCATCCAACAATTTTCCCCAACTCGGAGAGAGACGATCCCCGAATCCCAAAAATGACAATGTTGACTCTGTCAAAATCGCACCGGGAACAATCAATGTTGCGTTGGCGATGATCAACGGTGTTACGCCTGGCAACACGTGTCGAAAAATGATCTGCCAAGTGCCCGCCCCAAGTGCGCGAGCGCGCTCAACATATGCTCGTTCGCTCAAGGTCAGCACTTGTGCCCGCACGAGTCGTGCACTTCCCGCCCATGACGTGATGCCAATCACGATCGCGAGCGTGACTGGAGACCTGCCAAGGATTACTGCGAGCACGATCGCAAGCGGAAGAAACGGCACAACAAGAAAGAATTCATCAATTGCCAAAAGTACCGTTGCAACTTTTCCTTTTACATAACCCGCCACAAGTCCGACGACCGAACCAATAACAACAGCAACGACTGTGGCAAAGATGCCAATAAAGAGCGAAACGCGAGAGCCCCACACCAATTGCGCCAAGACATCTCGACCAATGTCGTCGGTGCCAAGCAAAAACTGTGCACTGGGGGAAGCCAAGTCGGGGTTGTTGCGCCCTGCGGCGGCCAACAGAAGCGATCGGTCTGCAATCAATGGGGCGCTCAACGCAACTAACCCAAACCCCAGCAGCACCAACAGACTGACAAAACCAGCCCGATCATGGCGAAGTTCGCGCCATACCCGAGCCAACGCTTGTTTGCGGCGGGCCCACGTCATATCGCGCGGAGATGTTGATGGAACTAGATCGTTCATATTGAGTGCCGTATTCGAGGGTCAAGTAATCCGTATGTCAGGTCAGCAACAAGATTGAAAAAAATCACCGCAGCACTTGCAACCAAAAACAACGCCTGCAACATCGGCAGATCAGTATTGCGAATGGCATCTGCTGTGGCAAGACCAAGGCCGGGATACGAAAAGACGGTTTCGGTTGTAATTGCACCACCAATGACAAAGCCAAAACTAATTGCAATCGCAGAAACCGATGGCAACAATGCGTTTGGAACCGCGTGATGCGTCATCACATCACTCTCTTTCAGGCCCTTCGCTCGCGCAGTGGTCAAATAATCTTCTCCAAGGGTGTCCAACATTGATGTGCGCATGATGAGCGAATACGAACCCAAGTATCCGAGAGTGAGGGTGAGCGACGGCAACACCAAGTGGTGTGCCCGATCCAGAAGTGAAGCAACAAAGCCATTGTTTGTTCCGACATCTCGCAAGCCACCAGTAGGAAACCAACCAGTGCGCCCCGCCACGATTGCGAGCAGCAACATACCGAAGAAAAATTCGGGAGTTGCGTACAAAACCATCGTTGTCGATGTTGACACCCGATCAAATCGACTTCCCCTCGCCCATCCGGCCTTGGCCCCGATATACAAGCCGATACAAATAGTGAGAACCGTCGAAACGCCAACCAATATCAATGTCGCGGGAAGTCGATCGGTGATCTCGCGCAAAACTGGTCGAGTTGAGTCAAACGATCTTCCAAAGTCCAGTTGCAACGTTGACTTGATATACGCGACAAATTGATCCCATTTGGAGCCACTCAAGCCCATCCGACGAATCATCGTCTCACGTTGTTCCAAACTGAGCTTGCTGCGGCCTCGATATTTGGTCAAGGGATCGCGATCAACAATCCGAAACAAAAAGAAGTTGAAGATAACTACCGCAAACAGCGTGAGCAGTGCTCCAACAATCTTCTTGACCACATAGCGATTACTCATTAATTACTGCTCGCCAATGATTGTTATGCGCGATCGTCTGCACTTTTCTTTCGACGACTTCGCACGAGAGTGAATACAACACCGGCAGCAACAAGTGCAATACCAATCACGACAATCGTGTTGGTTCCACCACCGCCGCCGCTGTCACCAGAAACAGGCTCCAGGTTGAGATATGCCGACGAGGTCTGAGTAAACATGATTGGTCCAACTTCGGCTGGTTGGCGCTCAAAGTTCTGCCACCTGTCCGAACGAAACGCTTGCAGGTTGTCGTACTTGAAGAGCACCGCGTACGGGCCATCGTTGACAAATATTTTGTGCATCTGTTGAATCAAATCGGCACGCTTGGCTGGATCAAGTTCGACCTTTTGCTGCTCGTAGAGTGCGTCGTACTCTGCATTGCACCAGTTGCCGTCGTTGTATCCGCCAACTGCCGGATCGGTAGGTACCGCAGAAGATGTGAAGTTTGACAACATGTTGTCTGGATCCGCATACGGAGACCAACCCCATGTATACAAATCAAACTCGCTCTTAGACTGAATCGCCGCAAGGCTGTCTTCGTCAAACGTCTTGACTTCGGTGGCGATACCAACGTCTTTCAAGAATCCTGTGATGAACGGTGTCGTATCTGCTGCACCACCAACAGAGCGATCGAAATAGCGGAGTTTCAATTCAACTCCGTCTTTGTCACGCACTCCATCCCCATTCGTGTCGATCCATCCAGCTTCATCAAGAAGTGCGTTTGCCTTGGCAGGGTCGTACGAATATGTTTGGTCCGCTTCAACCTGATAATCGAAGGCTGGGTTTGCAGAAGCCGAAATGCCTACTGCCGGTTTTCCAAAACCATTGAGCACCTTGTCAACCATGAGTTGACGATCAAGCGACCAGTTGATTGCACGACGCACATTGGGATCCTTAAGAGCCACATGTCCATCGCCGATTCCTGTTGGGCAACTCGAATTCATTGCCAACTCGCTGAATGATCCTTGGTTGCCAGCAATTCCGGTGATGTTTGGTTCGTCGCCTGCCATGATTGTGGCGAAAATTTTGCCTGGTACGTCGTCAACTGCGTCCAAATCTCCTGCTTTGAGAGCGTTGTATTGCGCTTCAGCAGTTTCGAACGTTCGGAAAATCAACTGATCCATCGCTGGTTTTTTGCCAAACCAATTTGGGTTTTGTACGAGTCGGATGAACTCGCCTTCCTTGCGCTCAACAATCTGAAAAGGTCCACCAGAAACATTGTCGTCTGCAAGATAATTCGGTAGTTCCTCAGCAGAAATCTTCTCGTAGATGTGCTTCGGCACGATATACACATCAAGTATTGGCAACTTTGGATCGGGTACTGAAGAAACAACAACAAGTGTTTGGGCATCAGTAGCCGTTGCAGTGAGGTTGCCTGTCACAGTTGTGTGGTTCCACCAACCGTCTTGCACCGATCTCGTGATCGTGTACGCCACATCGTCGGCAGTCATCGGAACGCCGTCACTCCACTTCATGTCGCTGCGCAACTTGTACGTCCATGTCAAACCATCTTCACTACTTGTCCATGATTCGGCCATGCTCGGCAGAATTGAAAAATCTGCGGCGGCCTTACTCGTCAGCATCGGCAACGTGAGATTCCAAATCTCATAATCAATCACCAAGAATCCGACCGTTACATTCAGCGAATCAATGTCTTGAGTCACTCCAACCGAAAAAGTCAACTCACCTTCTGCAGATGCTCCAGTCGACATTCCACCGGCTAGTGCAGTGAGTCCAAATAGCCCCGCCACGACGATTTTTAGAAAATTCTTGTTCATGAGTCCCCCAACTGTGAATTGATTACAGTATGTCACACCTCACGAGAGCGACCAATTGCCAGATGTCGAAGAAAAGAATCACAGCAATCGCCCAGATCACCCAGATCAACAAGGACGATGTTGAAGACCTTGCTTTTGGCTGTGCACTTCTAGGCACAGGTGGTGGCGGGAGCGTTGGTGGCTCAATTTTGGAAGTCAAGAGTGCGATACGGAAGTTTGGACCGGTATCCGTTGTTCAACTTGAAGATGTCGCCGCCGACGGCTTGGTAATGCCCATTTGCGGCATTGGAGCACCCACAATCTCTTTTGAGATGTTGAACAACGGCGGAGAGGCGCATCTGTTGCGCCAAGAAGTTGAGCGTGTTTTCAACAAACCAGTCGTCGCAATCATGGCGAGTGAAATTGGTGGTTCAAATGGAGTCGAACCAGTTATGTGGGCATCTCGCTTGGGATTACCAATTGTCGATGCAGACACCATGGGACGAGCTTTCCCAGAAGTTCAAATGGGTTCATTTTTTGTTCGCGGTCTGCCTCTGACACCGATCATCCTCGTTGACTTTCAAGGCAACTCCGTAACCATTACACCAACAAGTGGAGAGTCCGCAGAATCAGAATCACGAGCATTCACCATTGCTGCTGGAGGTGTCGCCTTAATGGCCGACTACATCAACCCCGCAGCGACAATGATCGGCAACGTAATCGTCGGTTCGATAAGTAATGCGATTGAAATGGGGCGTGCTGTTCGGGGAACACAGGAACCAATTGCGCGGCTCACCGAATTACTGGGAGCACAAGCATTGATTACTGGCAAGATTTCCGAAATTGAACGTCACACCCACGGCGGTTTTGTGCGCGGCAGTGTCACGATTAACGGAACTGGAATAGATAGCGGACGCCAAGTACGCATTGACATCCAGAATGAGAATCTTGTTGCAAAAGAAAACGGTCGCATTCTTGCGAGTGTCCCTGACCTCATTTCCGTGCTCGATTCGCAAACCGGAACTGCGATTGCAACCGAGGAAATGAAGTACGCCATGCGAGTTACCGCGATGGCATGGCCCTGCGATCCGCTGTGGCGAACCGAACGAGCACTGCAAACCGTTGGTCCTCGAGCATTCGGATACGACATTGACTATGTGCCGATCGAGGATTCGGTTCGATGAGACTCGATCTGCGCGTTGGCATGGATGTCGGTGGCACCAACACTGACGCGGTCGTGCTTGATGAAAACAACCGAATTCTCGCTCGAACAAAGCAAGCCACAACTTCTGATGTTCGGTCGGGAATGCAAAACGCGCTTACTTATGTAATTGATGCACTCGGCACAGATGCACAACGAATTGGTCGCGTCATGCTCGGCACTACTCATGCGACAAATGCAATTTTAGAACGGCGCTCTCTAGGTCGAGTTGCTGCAATTCGACTAGGCGCGCCAGCGTCACTCTCACTTGAACCCATGGAGTCATGGCCAGATGACTTGCGAGAAGCGGTGTGCGTTGATGCATGCATACTCGAAGGCGGTCACTACGTTGACGGTCGCAGAATTTCTCCACTCGACGAAGATGGAATCAGAAAGTTTTTATCGAGCGTTGCAAACACGGTTGATGCAATCGCCATTACCAGCATTTTTAGCCCAACCTCCCCGCAAGACGAAGAGCGCGCACGCGAAATCGTGAGTGAAGTATTGGGCAGCAACATGGCAGTGACACTCAGTCATGAAATTGGAAGCTTGGGCCTGCTCGAGCGAGAGAACGCCACAATTCTCAATGCTGCACTCTTCGGCGTCATAGGACAGGTGATCACAGCAACTCAAGATGTAATCAACAGTGCAGGACTGGCTGTTGAAATGTTGTTGGCGCAAAACGATGGCACGCTCATGGCGCTTGATTTTGCGCGGCGATTCCCAATCTTGACGATTGGCTCAGGTCCTGCAAATTCGCTTCGAGGTGCAGCATTCCTCACCGGATTAACCAACTCAATCGTGGTCGATGTCGGTGGAACATCTACCGACTTTGGTGTGCTGATCAATGGGTATCCACGCGAATCTGCTGCAGCAGTCGAAATCGGTGGAGTGCGAACAAATTTTCGAATGCCAGACTTATTGTCCATCGCAATCGGTGGCGGAACCATCGTGTCGGGCACTGCTGCACAACCCTTAGTCGGGCCGCTGTCGGTTGGTTATCGACTCAACACAGATGCACTGATTTTCGGTGGTGTCACACCCACATTGACTGATGCACTTGTAGCCGAAGGTCGCCTTCAACTTGGCAGCCACGCAGTGCCACAAGGAGAAGAAGAAAAACTCAAGTCGGCGCTGCACAGTGCTACCGAATCAATTGCCGATGCAATTGACCGTGTCACGGTAGGCAATGCCCTACTTCCACTCATTGCAGTCGGTGGTGGATCGCTACTCATACCTCCCGACATCGCGGGCGTATCTCGTGTGTTGCATCCCGAAAATGGCGACATCGCTAATGCCATTGGTGCAGCTATCGCCTGGGTGAGCGGACACTGGGAAGGCGTGGTCGCACATGGAGATGAATTCAATCAAGCAGTTGCCAATGGTCGAGCCATTGCTTGCCGTCGCGCAATTGAAGCCGGAGCAGATCCACAATTAGTTGAAGTTGTCGATCAAACCGAAACTCCACTGAGTTATCTCTCTACGCCAACGGTTCGCCTCGTCATCAAAGCAGCAGGACCACTCAGCAATTTATAGGGACTCGGTGAGGCAAAGCCCGATTGGTCTACTCTGCACTGGTGACCACTTCCGCGTTCGATCAAACCTCTGCTCCAATTGCTCCCCAAATTCCATTTGTCCATGACCGAGTAACAGGACCTACTCAAGATCCGTGGTCTTGGCTGAGCAACAGAGATCACCCCGAGACAATTCCCTATCTCAATGCGGAAAATGAATTTGCTGACGCTTGGTTTGCTCCGCATGCGCCGCTTATTGATCAGATATTTCACGAAATCAAATCGCGAATAGTCGAAGACGATACTTCTGTGCCGATGCAGCACGGCCCTTGGTGGTATTTGCGCCAAACGCTTGCTGGAAGTGGCTACTCAATTCATTTGCGTGGTGCGACTCGCGAGACTGCTGGCTCAACGGTCATTCTCGACGAAAACATCGAGGCCAAACCATACGAATTTTTTGGTCTTGGCGCATTCGAGTTGTCACACGATCACAACTTTCTGGCGTGGTCGCACGAAACCGACGGCAGCGAGCGATTCACAATTCGAGTTCGCGATCTACGCACCAATACCGACCTCGCCGACACACTCGTTGACACCAGTAACGCCAATCTTGCGTGGTCAAGCGATGCAAAGTATCTGTTCTACATCACCCATGACGATGCAATGCGACCCGACAAAGTGTGGCGACACACGATCGGCGATGCTCAGAAAAACGACGTCATGATTTTTGAAGAATCCGACGAACGGTTTAACGTCAATGTCTCGTCCACTCGCTCGGGCGAATGGATCATTATTGAAAGCCAGAGTCGTATCACGTCAGAATGTTTTTTGCTGTCAACAAATGATCCCCTTCGCAGCCTCATACCTGTACGCGCGCGCGAACAAGCTATTGAATACCGCATTGATCATTGGGGCGACCGATTTGTTGTGCTCACCAACCTCGACGCTGTCGATTTTCGGGTGATGTCTGCGCCGCTCAACAATCCTGGCACCTGGACCGAAATCATTCCTCACGTTGCTGGCCAACGCATCAGCACTATTGAACCGTTTCGCGATCATCTCGTGGTCCAAGACTGGCAAGACGCCCAACAACGCCTTCGCGTATTGCATCGAGACGGCACAATCAACACCCTGCAAACGGGCGTTGATCCACATGAGATTTCAATCGATGAGTGCCCAGAATGGGAAACCAACATTGTGCGATATGCGCACGAATCGCTCGTTTCCCCAAGCACCGTGTTTGACCACAACGTGCTCACCAACGAACGGGACGCAGTAAAAACACAAGTAGTTCCCAACACCACACTCGCCGACTACATCACCACGCGTGAATGGGCAATCGCGCAAGACGGCACGCGAATTCCGCTCGACATTGTGCGCCACAAAGACACGCCAGTTGACGGCACTGCACCCGGCTTGCTTTACGGATACGGCTCCTACGAATACGCCATTGCTCCATGGTTTTCTGTTGCACGATTATCACTTCTCGATCGTGGTTGGGTGTGGGCACTTGCACATCCGCGTGGCGGTGGCGAATGCGGACGCAACTGGTATCTGAATGGCAAGTTGCTGAATAAGAAAAATACGTTTAGCGATATGAACGATTGCGCACGTCATCTCTACAAAAATCACGTCGCACTCGGGAAACTTGCAGTGCGCGGTGGCTCTGCTGGCGGCCTCATGGTTGGAGCATGCATTACATCCGAGCCAACCTTGTATGGAGTTGCAATTGCAGAAGTTCCGTTTGTCGACGTGATCAGTTCGATGAGCGATCCATCGTTGCCACTGACCATCAATGAGTGGGAAGAGTGGGGCGACCCGCGCACCGAACCTGCAGCGAGCTACATGCTTTCGTATTCTCCTTACGACAACACCAAGGCTGATCCATATCCGCCGATGCTCGTGACTGCAGGACTCAATGACCCGCGCGTGAGTTATCACGAACCAGCAAAATGGGTTGCCAAGTTGCGTTCACTGAACTCATCACGTCAACCATTGATTTTTAAATGTGAAATGGATGCGGGACACGCCGGAAAGTCAGATCGATATGACCAGTGGCGTGACGAAGCCAAAGTCATGTCATTCTTGCTCTCAATATAAATATAAGTACTTAAACTCGTCCGCCAAGTTTTTCAAATGGAATGTGGCAGCGCATCACTCCTCCATCGGGGGTAGTCGTAAGTGGCGGCTCAACAGTGGAGCAAATATCTCCATCCAGTCGACGCGGGCACCGAGTGTGAAACACACAGCCTGACGGCGGTGACATAGAACTTGGAATCTCGCCTTCAAGTTTGATTCGCGAAGTTGTCGTACTAGTTGTTGAAGTCACCGCTGACAAAAGTGCTTCTGTGTACGGGTGATGTGGTCCGTCGAAAACTCTCTCAGCGGGACCCACCTCCATGATTCTTCCCAAATACAAAACTGCAATCCGATCGGACAGATAGCGCACAACGCGAAGATCGTGGGAGATGAAAAGGTAACTCGTATTGCTTTCACGTTGCATGTCTGCCAACAAATTAAGAATTGCTGCCTGCACCGAAACATCCAGTGAAGAAGTTGGTTCGTCACACACCATCACGCGTGGTTGACCGGCGTATGCACGAGCAATTGCTACTCGTTGCTTCAGCCCACCCGACAATTGACCCGGTCTCATGTCGAGATGGCCATCTGTTAGGCGCACAGCGGCGATCACCGAACGTAACCTCGAGTCAATCTCTTCGGGGGCGACCCTTGCTAGATGCTTCAGCGTTCTCGTAATAATTTTTCGAACTGATCGTCGTCGATTCAATGCAGAATCAGGGTTCTGAAAGACGATCTGAATTGCTCGAATTTGTTCAAGTGTGCGACGACGACGTCCTGGCAAAAGCTCTTTGCCGTCACAAAGTATTTTCCCTCCAGCATCAGCTGCGTGCAACCCCAACAACGTGTGCGCAAGTGTGGTCTTACCACTCCCCGATTCACCTACAAGTCCAAGTGTTTCACCAACGTAAAGTGACAACGAGACGTCTTGAACTGCCTTGAAACTTTGGCCGCCTTGATGAAACGATTTGCTCACATTGACAAGTTCCAATATCGGCTTGATCTTTCGATTGATCTCAACAAGTACTCCAGCGATTTCGTTCTCTCCCGGAGAACCCGCGACCTTCTCTGCGTGGTGACAGCGAACCGAACTCGTTCCAAGAGATCTCCACTGAGGAACTACCGTTCTGCACGTTTCGTCCGCAAACGAACATCGCTCAACAAAAACGCAATTCGGCAGATCGGCACCAAGACTTGGTAAAAATCCCGGGATAGTTGACAAGCGTTGTGCATCTTTGCGTAAGCCGTGTGTTGGTAGACACTTCAAAAGCCCACTGGTGTGAGGGTGTACGGCATGTTCAAACACATTCTGTGCTGAACCTTCTTCCACCAACTTGCCTGCGTAGAGCACGCCGACCTTGTCACAAATTGACCGCACAACACTGAGATTGTGTGAAATGAATAAAACAGATGTGCCATATTCTGTCCGAATATTTCGAATCAGGTCCAAAACCTCTGCCTCAACAGTGACATCCAGACCCGTCGTGGGTTCATCCAATATCAACAGTTTTGGATCGCATGCAAGCGCCATTGCAATAACCACTCGTTGTTGCATCCCACCTGAAAGCTGATGAGGAAAGCGATCCATCACCACATCCGGATCAGCGATTTGTACTTTGTGCAAGATTGCTTTTGAGCGTTTGAGTGCCTCGTGTTTATCGACACCCATCACCGTGAATGACTCAATGAGTTGGGGACCAACTCGAATAGTCGGATTCAACGCTTGAGATGGATCCTGATACACCATCGACACCGTGTTGGCGCGAAGATCCCGTAGTTCATTCTTTTTTAGAGACAGCACGTCGCGACCCGCAAGACGAACGGCACCACTCAACACTCGTGCATTACGCGGCAAACTTCGAATTGCGGCATAAGCCGCAGTTGACTTGCCACAACCACTTTCGCCAACAAGTCCGTACGCCTCACCGGGTTGGATCGCAAACGAAACACCACGCAGCACTTCCCGCGCAGTTCCCCTCACCATGTAAGCAAGCTTCAAGTTTTCAAACTCGAGAGTGGGTTCGCTCATTTGTCCACCACGCCCTGTATCGCATCCGCAATCAAATTGATAGAGACCACGAGCGACGCAAGTGCAATTGCTGAAATAATCGATGGCCACCAAACATTGCTCAGCAAACTTGTGCGCTCGTCAAAAATGGTCCTACCCCAATCGGGTGATCCCGGCTGGGTGCCAAACCCGATAAATGACAACCCAGCCATTGTGAACACTGCATAACCAAGTCGCACAGTGAACTCGACGATGATGGGTGGCAACACGTTGGGCAAAATTTCGACGAACAAGATGTGCCGTGTCTTTTCGGTGCGCAGTTTTGCTGCCGCAACATAATCCAATTCGGCCTCGCCAAGCACTGTTGCGCGAACCGTGCGGGCAATGATTGGTGAGAACACGAAACCAATAATCAAGATGGTGACTACTTCGGACGACCCTCCAACCGCGGCAAGTGCGAGCAGTGCGAGAATGAGAACAGGCAGTGCTGAAATTGCGTCCAAGATGCGCATCACGATCAAGTCGAACTTGCCTTTAAAGTAGCCAGTCAATAGCCCGATGGTTGTGCCGACTACCGTGCCAAGAATGGTTGCGCAAAATGCCATCACGATGATTGGGCGCGAGCCAACAACGACGCGCGAGAACACATCGCGCCCGAGAGTGTCGGTGCCGAACCAGTGAGCAGAGCTCGGGCCCATGTCGGTTGCCATGAAGTCGAGTTCCTCTGGCTTAATTGGCACAAGAAACTGGCCAAAGAGTGCTGCAAAGAC